>Ga0075026_100000900_pt1 | contig 12469 bp, 17 predicted proteins | sample Str012_2_FD_71392 | JGI IMG/M metagenome (GOLD analysis project Ga0075026, IMG submission 71392) | Freshwater sediment microbial communities in response to fracking from Pennsylvania, USA - Straight Creek_MetaG_SC_2012 | ecosystem: Environmental > Aquatic > Freshwater > Creek > Sediment...
GAAGCAAGCACCCCGGCCGAACTGGCCACCACCACCCCCGCCGATGAGGCAGACCCCAAGGAGATGAGCGTGGACGAGACCGCTCCCGCCGCCGTTCCCACCACCGAGGCACTGGCGGCAGCCGCAGGGACCGCCACCAGCACCTCCACGACCCAGACCCTGGCCACCCGCCCTGCGGATGTCCGTCCCTTCTCGGCCCTCCACTCGGACGGTCAGGATATCGACGTCAAGGGCCTGGCCAAGAAGATCGCCGACGCTCGTGGTCGCATGACGAACATCCCCTCGGGCGTGTTCGAGTACGTGACGCTCGCTCAGGGCACCCACGAGTACCCGGCCGACCGCATGGTCAGCCAGTCGGAGGAGGCGAACTTCGCCGTCTTCGAGTCCATCCGTGACGAGGCCCAGGCGCTGGTCGCCTCGGGTGGCACGTGTGCCCCCCTCACTCCGTCCTACGACATCTTCCGCCTGGCTGAGCCCCAGAGCCCGGTCGAGAACGCCCTCCCCTCGGTCGGCGCTACTCGCGGTGGCATCCGGTTCATCGTGCCGCCCCAGTTCACGCAGGCTGCCGGCGGCGTTCGTGTCACCACGAACGCTCAGGACATCGCGGGCTACACCACGCAGACCCCTGCTGGCACCACGGCTCCCAAGCCCTGCGTGTCGGTCGTCTGCCCCGGCGTGAACGACGTCTTCGTTGACGCCGTCTCGCAGTGCGTGCAGTTCGGCAACCTGAACTACCGGGTCTTCCCGGAGCAGGTCGAGTCCTTCATGAAGGATCTCGCGGTCGTCTTCGCCCAGACGAAGGAGGTCAAGTACCTCGACGCCATCGACGCCAACTCGACGAGCGTCAACCTGACCCCGGACTACGGCGCCACCCGCGCTCTGACCTTCGCCCTGTCCCAGCTCACCTGGGCCTACCGCAAGCGCAACCACATGGCGACCAACGCCACGCTGGATGTCTACCTGCCGGACTCGGTTCTGCCGCTCCTCAAGGCTGACATGGTCAACGACTGGGCGCTCGGCCTGAACTTCCTCGATGCCAGCATCGACGACGTGAAGCGCATGGTCTTCACCAAGCTGAACATCAACGCCGTGTTCTACTACGACTCGTCCACGGGCGACCTGCCCAACATGCAGCAGGCTCAGGGTGCCGGCACCGCCGTCCCCTTCCTGGCCAGCATCCGTGCCTACATCTTCGCTCCGGGCACCTTCGTCCGCCTCGACGGTGGCACCCTGGATGTCGGCATCGTGCGGGACTCGGCCCTCAACGGCACGAACAACCTGCAGATCTTCGCTGAGGAGTGGATCCAGGTGGCCAAGGTCGGCCTGGAGTCGATCCGTGCGAACATCACCCTGTGCCCGAGCGGCACCGGCCCCGCCGCCAAGACCGCCCTCATCTGCGCCAGCTAGTGAGGGCCGGCCTGCCGGCATGAACGACGGCGACTGGGCCGGACCCTACACTGGGTCCGGCCCTTCGTCATTTACCAGCACAGGAGATCTAGATGGCCGCAATCTCGCCTTTCGATGTCGTACGGTCCCCGGCGCCCATGCCGGTGCGCCACAGCATCCTGAAGCGCGCCTTCGACCTCGATGCGGCCTCCGGCGACCCGAGCCTCATCCCGCCGCCCCACATCAAGTTCCCGAACGCTGTTGATTTCTCCTACCTCGTCCCGGACGGGAAGGAGAACCCCGACGAGCACGTGGACATCAACAAGCCTGTCGCTGACCAGCGTTGGCAGGCCGGCTTCAGCTTCCTGCCCGAGTCCTGCGGCGACGGCATCATCTGGGTCCCCTGTGGAGCCAGCAACACCTCGGCCGTCACCGACATCGAGGCCATCCAGTCATACGTGCCCACGGCCATCCAGGTGGACGTCAAGCGTTCGGCCGTGAACCGTGACGTCATCAACTTCCTGCTGCGCGTCGAGCGTATGCTGGATCTGGTCCAGCACCGTGTTGCGGGTCACGAGTTCTGGTTCGGCACCAAGGCCCAGGCCGAGGGCCTGCCGAACAACTACCTGACCCAGGCAGGCTTCACCGATCTCGGCACGGCTGCGAACTCGACCCAGGCCCTGACGCTCGCCCAGACCTACCTGGACGGCATCGGTGCTGGCGGTTGGGGCTTCATCCACACCTCCAAGCGCGTGGTGAACGAGTGGGAGACGGGCTGGCTGGTCGAGGACGACCACACCGACCCGGAGAACGTCCAGATCTTCGATTCCTACGGCAACGAGATCATCGCCAGCCCGGGCTACCCCAGCGTTGTGAACGGCAGTAGCAACTGGGAGATCTACGTGACCGGTCCGGTCTACGGCAAGCTCGGCGGCATCGAGATCATCCCGGAGAAGATCGCCGCCGCTCTCAACCGTGGGACCAACACGATCGAGTACCGGGCTCAGCGCAACCACGCCCTCGTGTACGATGGCTGCGCTCACGCCAAGATCCAGGTGGCTATCACCTGATCATCCCTGCCGAATGATCGGCAGGCCAAAGACACAGCCCCCATGCCCCCGTCTGGGGGCTGTGTCAGTTTTCGAATATGCAGGCGCTGGTGCTACAGTACCCTCATGCGAATTGACGCCCTGGCTTCCACGGTCCACTACCTCGACCACATCGCTCCGATTTGGAACCGCATCCCGGAGGACGCCCGAGGCGACATCTTCGTGGCGGACGAGCTGCTGGCCCACGCCGGCCGCACCTTGATCGAGGGCAGCACCATCCGGCCCGAGTACGACATCCGGCCGTCAGCCAACCCGATCCTCGTGGCCGGCTACAGCGACCTCCAGAACAGCCCCGGCCGTCGGCACGTGCTCATGGAGCATGGCGCCGGCCAGAGCTACGCCCCCTACGACCAGCCGGCCTACGCCGGGGGCGTGGCCCGGGACAGCGTGGAGTTGTTCCTGTGCCCCAATGACTACTCCGCCGACCTGAACCGCCGCCGCTACCCCGACGCCCAGATCGCCGTCATCGGCTCGCCGCGCCTGGAGCACCTCATGGGCCTGGGGCGAGAGAGCGACGGGCGCACCATCGCCTTCGGCTTCCACTTCGACCTGATGATGGTGCCCGAGACCCGCAACGGCTGGGAGCACTTCTCCTCGGCCGTCCGTGACGCCGCCGCCAGAGAAAACTGGAACGTCATCGGCCACGCTCACCCCCGCATCTTCCGGGACCTCGCCCCCACCTACGCCGAGTGGGGCGTCGAGGCCGTCAAGGACTTCGACGAGGTGATCCGGCGCGCTGACGTCTACGTGGCCGACAACAGCTCCACCCTGTTCGAATTCGCAGCCGTCGTCGGCCCCGTCGTGGTGATGAACCCGCCGTGGTACCGCACCGATGTCGACCACGGGCTCCGGTTCTGGGAGGCCGCCGATGTAGGCCCCCAGGTCACGGACCCCTACGCCGTGTTGCCGGCGGCCAAGCAGGCGCTCGCCGGCTGGCCCGGGAAGGAAGCCGCCCTCGACCTCGTGTACCCTCCCGTGGAGGACCCGGCCGCCGTCGCTGCCGAGGTCATCCTGAAGGTGCTGGGCATGAAGAAGCTGCGGGCCACGCCCCGCCCCATCCCGGAGTTCCCCAAGGGGCACTGGACGACCAAGCAGGAGGGTGAGCTGTAGTGGCTACCTACGACTACCGATGCCCCGAGTGTGGCCAGACCCTCTCCCTCCAACTGACCTTCGCCGAGTACGAAGAGGTCGTCAGGACGGGCGGCGTGTTGTGTGCCGATGAGGGCCATCCAGACATCGGCATGAAGCGCGTCTACGGCGGAATTCAGGTGTCGATCCCTTCGACATTCCACGACTGATCTGGTACAATTAGTACCCACCTCGACATCAGGAGCACCATGGCTGACAAGCCCGAAAAGAACAACGACCGCGACGGGTCTCTGGCTGACGCCATCGAGCAGATCAACAAGCAGTTCGGCGAGGGCGCCGTGCAGCGCATGGGCGACAAGGCCATGATGGAGGTCTCCACGATCCCCACTGGCTCCCTCGCTCTCGACCTCGCCCTCGGGGTGGGGGGTCTGCCCCGAGGGCGTGTGGTCGAGATCTACGGCCCGGAGTCCTCGGGCAAGTCGACCCTCTCGATGCACGTCGTGGCCGAGGCCCAGCGTCTCGGTGGCACCTGCGCCTACATCGACGCCGAGCACGCCATGGACCCGGCCTACGCCGCCGCCATCGGGGTGGACATCGACAACCTGCTGATCTCCCAGCCCGACTCGGGTGAGCAGGCGCTGGAGATCGCCGACCGGCTGATCCGGACCGGCAAGCTGGACGTGCTGGTCGTCGACTCGGTCGCCGCCCTCACGCCTCGCGCCGAGATCGAGGGCGAGATGGGGGACCACCACGTCGGCGCCCAGGCCCGCCTCATGTCCCAGGCGCTCCGCAAGCTGACGGCGAACCTCAACAACTCGCACACGGTCTGCATCTTCATCAACCAGCTCCGCGAGAAGATCGGCGTGATGTTCGGCTCGCCCGAGACCACCCCCGGTGGGCGGGCGCTCAAGTTCTACTCGTCGGTCCGGCTCGACATCCGCCGCATCGAGGGCATCAAGGACGGTGTGGAATTCACCGGCAACCGGACACGCGTCAAGGTCGTCAAGAACAAGGTGGCCCCGCCGTTCCGCCAGGCCGAGTTCGACATCATGTACGGCGAAGGCATCAGCCGCGAGGGCTCGCTGCTCGACATCGGCGTCGACTTCGACGTGGTGAAGAAGGCCGGCGGCCGCTACAGCTACGGCGACATCAAGCTCGGCAACGGCCGGGCGAACTGCAAGGTGTTCCTCAAGGACAACGCCGAGTTCGCCGCCAGCATCGAGCAGGAGATCCGGGCCAAGGCCGGGCTGGACGCATGATCTACAAGTTCTTCATCCGGGGCCACGGGCACAGCCCCCTGTCGAACTTCTTCATCTCCCCCTTCGAGGCCCCGCACTTCCGGGACCGGCTGAAGAACGGGGAGCCCGGGAAGCGCCCGGTCGAGTTCAAGACGGTCGAGCACTACTACCAGTCGGCCAAGGCCATGAGCTTTTCGGGGGCGGACCAGATCCGCCTGCTAGACACTCCCGGCGAGACCAAGCGCGCCGGCCGGGCATGCCGCCTCGCTCCCACCTGGGAGTCCGACAAGTTCCTGGCCATGCGCTGGGGACTGGAGTACAAGTTCGCCCCGGGCACCGAGCTGGCTCAGTGGCTACTCGACACGGGTGACCAGGGCCTGATCGAGGGCAACGACTGGGGCGACAAGACCTGGGGGATGGAGGATGGAGAGGGCCACAACTGGCTCGGGTACATGCTCATGGCACAGAGGGCTTGGCTCCGGGCCACCTGACGCGATACAATTCCAGAAAGATTCCTAGAGTCCACTTTGGGGTGAGCACTGGGTATTACGATCCTTCTGTACGACCGCTGCCGGTCTCAGGAGGATTTCCATGGCTGCACCGTCCTATTTCTGCCCCAAGTCGATCAAGGCGTGCACCGCCCGCGTGTGCCGCCAGAACGGCTGCCAGGTGGCTCTGGACCCGCTGGTCCCGAACTCGCGTCTCCAGTTCGACGGGTTCATGGAGATCAGCCTGAAGCCTGACATCGAGAAGGGTGTCGACGTCACGCAGAAGAACGCCAACGACGCCGTCTGCGTCCGCTACCGCGGCCAGGACCGTCTCAAGGGCTTCAACGTCTCGATGAAGCTGTGCGGCGTTCCCATGCCGGCGCTGGAGATGTTGCTCAACGCCACCCTCCTGACCACTGGCGCTGCCAACAACTTCACGGGCCTCGTGCTCCGCAACTCGCTGACCGCGGATGAGCCCAACGGTGTTCAGCTCGACTTCTGGTCGTACAACTCGAACCGTGCTCAGTGCCTCGTCAACGGTGTTCCCGGCCAGGTCTACGTGCAGTGGGCTCTCCTCTACACCCACTCGTGGGAGCTGGCGTCGGACCTCAAGTTCGACAACAACCAGATCACCGTCGAGCTGGGCGGCTACGCCGAGTACAACCCGAACTGGGTTCCCTCCTGGCCTGGTCCGACCTTCCCGTCCTACTACCCCGGTGGTGGCGACCCGAACGGCAACCCGACCTACCCCGCTCCGTGCGTGCTGCCCCCGGGCCAGGCTGCGGACCCGTGGTCGCTCGCCAACCAGACGGCAATTCGTGCCGGCGGCCCTCTCGCCTTCATCGGCGTGTCGACCCTCCCGGCCGGAACCAACAACTGCGCCTACCAGGGCGTCGACATCGGTTCCTGATCCTCCGGATCGCAGCGTTGGGACCCTCGGCCTTCACGGGTCGGGGGTCTCTTCGCGTCTGGGGACTTGACGACTGTTGTCGAGTATGCTACGTTGCCGGCCATGAGCAACGAGACCAAGACCTTCCGACTCGGAGACGTCCTGTCGTTCACCGACGGACGCCTGATGTCGAGGGACCACATGGACGGTGTCTACCGGATGGCCCACTGGGTCCTGGACGATCCGGGCATCTCGACCATCGGTCTACTCTCGGCTGCCGCCCCCGTCAAGGCGCACCTGGAGTCGCTCTTCCCCGAGCTGGTCGGCATCGACTTCCCCGAGATCACCAGCGACAACTACGACCGCATCATGTCGGGCCTGGAGGCCCAGTACGGCGACAGCTTCGAGGTCACCCAGGCTCCTGATGGCTGGCAGACCCGGACCCTGATGGACGACCTCAGCGACTTCGCCGACCGGAAGGCCCGGGACTACTGATGGGCGAGAACCCGAACACCGGCCACACCTTCGAGTTCCCCACGGACGCCGAGATCGTTCTGGCGTGGTTCTACGACAACGCTCCCGAGCCCCGCGTCGAGTTCCAAGCCATCGACGTCGGCTTCTACCCGGGCGGCGAGCCGCTCGTCAAGGCCGAGCGTTCGTGGGAGTGGAACTACCCCCCGACGAGTCCGACCGCCATGCTCCTGCGGCCCAAGTCGCTCGCCACCTTCACGACGGCCATGTACCTCGTGGACGCCCTGAAGGAGCGTCATGGCACTGTGCCGTGGCTGCAGCTCCCCTACCTGCCGGGAGCCCGGCAGGATCGCCTCAACGAAGGCGGCGACTACCTCTTCACGGCCAAGTCAATCGCTCGTGATCTGAACTGGCGGAACTTCCCCGGCGTGGGCGTCACCGACCCCCACTCGGACGTCATGCCGGCCCTGGTCGATCGCTGCCAGCCCAAGCACATCCCTGCTCTCCTGATCGACGGCTACCGCCAGCTCCTCCTGGAGGAGAGGTACACCGCCGTCATCGCCCCCGACGCTGGCGCCGCCAAGCGCGCCGGCAGGGTGGCCGGCATCCTGGGCATCCCCGTCCTGCAGGCCTGGAAGACCCGAGACGTAACCACGGGGAAGATCTCGGGCTTCGGCATCGAGCAGTACGAGCGGAACGGCAAGTACCTCCTCGTGGACGACATCTGCGACGGCGGCGGCACCTTCAACGGCCTGGCCGACTACATGCTCCAGGTCTCCCCTGTCCAGCTCGACCTCTTCGTCACCCACGGGATCTTCTCCCAGGGCGTCGGAGAGCTGTTCAAGAACTTCCGCCGCATCTTCACCACCGACAGCATCGTCAACCAGCCCGACGCGGTTGACGTGATCCCCTTCAACCAACGATTCCTGGAGAAGAACCTGTGAGGCTGTGTGATTTTGCGGGCTGCGACAGGAAGCACAAGGGTCACGGCTTCTGCCAAGGGCATCTCGTCCAAATTCGCAAGAGCAAGCCGCTTACTCCGATTACTCCGAAACTGGCAAAAGGCGAAGGGCGCGACTGGCTTTGCGAAAACTATCAAGACGCAATCAAGGAGAAATTGAAGTGAACTCAACAAACATCCATGACGTCGTAAGTGTCTTGTTCAGGCTGGATGCCTACAAACTGGACCACCGCCGGCAGTACCCCGACAAGACCGAGTACGTCCAGTCGAACTGGACTCCGCGTGGCACCCGCATCGAGGGCATCACGAAGGTCGTCGAGTTCGGCCTCCAAAGGTTCATCATCAAGTTCCTCGAAGAGGCCTGGGCTCCCTTCTTCGCCCTGACCGAGGCCGAGATCGACGCCGTCTGCGCCGAGTACGAGCGGCAGGTCTGCGCCTACCTGTTCATCCCGTCATTCGACACGAGCCACATCCGTGACCTGTGGGAGCTGGGCTACCTGCCGCTGCGCTTCTCGGCCGTCCCCGAGGGCACCGCTCTCCCGCTCCGCGTTCCCTCGGTCCTGATCGAGAACACCCACCCCGGCTTCGGCTGGGTGACCAACTCGTTCGAGACGCTCTACAGCGACGAGAACTGGCTGGCCTGCACGTCGGCCACCACGGCCAAGCGCCTCCGTGACCACCTCGACGCCTACGCCAAGATCACCGGCAGCCCGCCCGAGTTCGTCGACTGGCAGGGCCACGACTTCTCGATGCGCGGCATGCAGGGCCTCGAAGCCGCCGCCACGTCGGGCATGGCTCACCTGCTCTACTTCACGGGCAGCGACACCCTGCCGGCTATGGAGGAGATCCGCCGCTACTACGGCGGCTACCCCGAGGGCTACCTCATCACCGGCTCGGTTCCGGCCACCGAGCACAGCGTCATGTGCGCTGGCATGGAGTGGATCACCGAGGAGTACGAGGTCGAGGTGACCTACGACGACGAGGGCAACATCGTGTCGGAGCGCGAGATCGAGGTGGCGTGATGTCGGTCGACGTGGGAGATCTGACGTTTGTCGAGCGGACCGTCGAGAATGGAGGCCTGAGAGATGAACCTGGTTGGCGTTCTGGCGACGGTCGGTGGTACGATGCCGACATGACTACGGAACCTACGGACACCACATGGATCTGACTGAAGGACTCATTATGATCGACCCGGAAGGCGGCGAGTGGCTTGTCACCTTCGCCAGCCAGGAGCTAGACGACGATCCGGACAGCCCCACTGAGGGGACCTACGTGGACGTGGTCACCTTGGTATTTCAGCGATAAGAGGTTGACGTTCATGACCCACCCCGAGCACGTAGCGATGACGCAGACCCTTGCTGGCGAGTGGGTACCATCCATTCCGCTGCGCTGTTCGTGGTGGCTGCAACGGAAGATCGAGAGGGCGTGCCGCAAGTCGGGCGGTCACTGGTGGCACGCCCATCCCGACCTTACTTGGCGGTGCTGCCAGTGTGCGGCGATCTACAGCCACACCAAGTCCAACGGGAACCTGGCTAGTCCAATCATGGTGGCGCTCGCTGAGGATCGGAGTGAATTGTGAGCAGCTCCGAGGACGACCCAAATGATGTTGTCCATTACGCTATCGCTGAAGCGACTGGCGGCATCCCGATCTCGTGGATTGTGATGGCTACTTACCTGGATGATGAGGGTGTTGAACAGATCTACGGAGATTCTGCCGAGGGGCAGACGCTCTCATCTTCTCTCACACTTGCCACTCTCGCTTCCAGTAAGTATGACGAACGTTGGCGTTGTTTGGTGAGGGGAGACTAGATGTCTGGTTGGCGACTGACCCCTATGCAGAAGGCACTTTTGGCTGAGATTGCAGAGAATAGTACTCTATACATTCACCGCTACGGTCCCTACCAGCGCACGGTACAGGCCCTCGAACGACGTGGTCATGTCTACGTCGAAAGACAAGACCACAGTCGCTTGGCTATGGACGCCTGGGCTATCGTGGCAGATTCCGGAGAGACCGCATGAACGCCGACGAGGGACCCGAAGTAGATAGTTTGGACGACCGCATTCCGGTGATTGCTGAGGTGGTCGCAGCGGCGAGAGCATGGTTCGAGGCTGGGGGCAATCAGTCCTACGTCAGCGAGCCGTTCGGGCGAGCCAAGGTCCGTCTACGGAAGGCGGTCGAGGCGATGGAGCTGGACAAAATGTCAACGAAAGGACCAACGATGAGCGAACCCGGATGGCTTCAGGCGAAGTGGTCGGACGGGTTGGGCGATGCCCCCGACCAATTTCATCTCCGAAAATAACCTACCTGTACTCGAACGAAAGTGGACCCCAACATGAAGACCGTCATTGAGAAGCGCACCCGGCAGGTTGCCGACGAGCGAAACACGTTCCGCCGCTTGCTTCAGCTCTACCCCACCGGCATCGTGTCCGTGGTGAGCGACACCATGGACCTCTGGAACGTGGTCACCAACATCGTGGTCGAGCTGAAGCAGGAGATCTTGGCCCGCGATGGCAAGCTCGTCATCCGGCCCGACTCGGGTGACCCCGTCAAGATCATCTGCGGCGACCCCTACGCCCCTCCTGGCACGCCGGCCCACAAGGGTGTCGTGGAGTGCCTCTGGGACGTCTTCGGCGGCACCATCACCGACGAGGGCTACAAGATGCTGGACAGCCACATCGGCTGCATCTACGGCGACTCGATCACCGACGAGCGTGCCATCGCCATCCTGGAGGGCCTCGCCCAGAAGGAGTTCGCCTCGGCCAACATCGTGCTCGGCGTCGGCTCGTTCAACTACACCTACGTGACCCGTGACACCTTCGGGTTCGCCGTCAAGGCCACCTGGTGCCAGATCAACGGCGAGGGCCACGACATCTTCAAGGACCCCGTCACCGACAACGGGCTCAAGAAGAGCGCCAAGGGCCGCCTGGCGGTCCTCCAGGACGACAACGGCGAGGTCACTCTCGTGAACCAGGCCACGCCCGAGCAGGAGGCCCAGAGCATCCTGACCAAGGTGTGGGAGAACGGCGTCTGGTTCCGCCGGGAGAGCTTCGACGTCATCCGTGAGCGGGCTCGTCGATGACCGCCCGAATCCCGGGGTCTCTCGTTCGCCGTTCGGACGAGATCCCTTACAAGAGTGGAGGTGTTACGTTTGTCTCCGTCGACAGTGACACTTCCAAGGTGAGGTTCACGAACATGGTGACGGAGAAGCGAGAGATGCTTCTGACCGACCCCAAGTGGTTTCACCTTTACGCCGCCTGGACAGGGCAATGGAAGACGGATCTCTTCGAGGTGGATAGGAAGCTGGCAGCGGAACAGGTAGCCTTGAAGGGGCGGACATGACTGATATAGCCCCCACCTCGCCCCTCAGGGTCCCGAACAGCCAGCTCGACTACGCGTCGGACCTCATCACGTTCATCGTGACGGACCCCCAGACGGGCGAGATCCGCTACGCCAACAACGTGCTCGGCAAGCGGCAGGCCCTGATCGACTACCAGGACGGCTGGCTCCTCTGTGTGGCCTGGACCGGCAAGTACAAGACCGACATCTTCGGCTTCGACTACGACGTGGCGTGCATCGACCTCGAATTCGATCCGGTGGCCGACTACGACACGCCGGTCCCGGCGCCGCCCGTGCCCGAGGGAGCACCCGACCTCCGCAGCATCGTGCCGAGGGACGCGAACCCGTTTCTGTGAAGGCCCACCGCAGAGACAAGCCCAAGGGCGTCCGTCTTCTCCATGTCGGTTGCGACATGGACGGCGTGGTCCAGGACTTCCACGAGAACTGGGCCGGCTACATGGTCCACGCCGGGTACTTCGAGCCTGAACGCGTCGACACCTCCAACCAGGTGGCATGGTCGATGGCCGAGCACTACGGCATCACCGAGGAGGAGTTCGACTACTACTTCGAGGAGGGGGTCGAGGCCGGCTACATCTTCTGCCAGGGCGACCCACTCCCGGGCTCACTGGAGACCATCAACAAGCTGTTCTGGGCCGGCCACTCGATTCACTTCCTGACAGCGCGCACCATCGGCACGAAGTTCGCCCACAACACGCTCGACTGGCTTCACCAGCATGGCTTCATGTACGACAGCATCACGTTCTCGTACGACAAGACGATCATGGACCTCGACATCGTCATCGACGACCACGAGCGCAACTACAAGAGGATCACGGCCGCCGGCAAGAACGCTGTCCTACTCGACCAGCCCTGGAACCGTCACGTCAAGGACGCTGAGCGCACCTCGTGGGAAGAGATGGGCGGCTACCTGGTGGACGGGTTCGGAATTCAGCCCCTCGACGAGAGCTGAGACTTGATCGACCGAGCGACGCTCAGCACGGCCTGGGCCTCGGGGCCGTCGGGAGACTCGCTCAGCCGCCCGGTCAGCAAGTAAACGCGCTGCAGGCCGTCGTCAGCGAGCTGGCCCAGGAAGTCGTTGACTCCAGCGGACTTGATGGTCTGGAACTTCTCGTCGAGCCATGCCCCGAGGTCGTTCTCGAAGGCCAGAGCGCCAGCAAAGAGCGTCCTGGTGTCGCCCACGTGCGGGTAGGCATCCAGGATCTCGGCGACGCGGGGGAGCTGGAGGCTCAGGAGCACGAACCCTCGGTCCTGAGTGACCCCGATGCCCTTCTCAGCGATGGCGTCGATGACGTCGGAGACCTCGTTGTAGAGGCGCTCGGCCAGGAGGTGGTCCGGGTAGAAGTGGTGGCCCTGGTTGGACCAGTGGATCTCCTGATATAGCAAACTAAGCGCACGGAATCGCGCCAGCATCTCAAAGAAGGTCACACTCAGGTCTGATTCAGCGTCAAACATCTCCATCCAGTGAGTCTACATCAAGAGC
>Ga0075026_100000901_pt1 | contig 12465 bp, 15 predicted proteins | sample Str012_2_FD_71392 | JGI IMG/M metagenome (GOLD analysis project Ga0075026, IMG submission 71392) | Freshwater sediment microbial communities in response to fracking from Pennsylvania, USA - Straight Creek_MetaG_SC_2012 | ecosystem: Environmental > Aquatic > Freshwater > Creek > Sediment...
CTCCTGCAGGCGCCCGACCCGAGCACCGTCTACGGCCCGTACGCCTACGGCCTGTCGAGCTACTCCGAGGCGCTCGACCAGTTCGCGGGTAGCGACGCCGAGATCGGCATCCACGGTAACAACGATCCTTCGGTGCTCGGCACGAACGCCACCCACGGGTGCATCCGGATGGACAATGCGGCCATCACCATGCTCTCCAAGGAGCTACCGCTCGGCACCCCGGTCACCATCGTCGCCTGAGCCGATGGAGATCTCGGGGGCGAACGTCATTGTCACCGGCGCGTCGTCAGGAATCGGCGCCGCCCTCGCACCGATGCTGGCCGAGCGTGGTGCGACCGTGGGGCTCGTGGCGCGCCGTGCCGATCGGCTCGAAGCTGTGCTCGCGGAGTGCCGCGCGCGCACGCCGGAGTCGCGCGCCTGGCCGGTCGACCTCGGCGATCTCGACGCCGCGGAGGAACTCGTGCACCAGGCCGCGCGCGAGTGGGGTCGGGTCGACGTGCTCGTGAACAACGCCGGGATTCCGGCGCGCATCCCGGTACCGCGCCTCACGCCAGCCGACATCGCGCACGTGATGGACGTCAACTTCCACGCGCCCGTCCGTATGTCGCTCGCGCTGTTGCCCGATTGGCTCGCGCGCGGTCGTGGCTGCGTGGTGAACGTGTCGAGCTTGGGCGGCCGCGTCCCGATCCCCCAGGAGGCCGCGTACTGCGCGAGCAAGTTTGCGTTGTGCGGATGGACCGAGGCCATGGCCGTCGACCTCTACGGCACGGGGGTCGAGGTGAAGCTCGTGTTGCCGGGTCCGATCGACACCGAGATCTGGGATCAGCCGGGCAATGATCCAGCCGACTACCAAGGTCCGTTCGTCCCGGCGGCCGAAGCGGCGGCCTCGATCGTCGACGCCATCGAGGGCGACGGCTTCGAGTACTACGCCCCGCCCAACTTCCCCGGCGGCGGCGCCCAGCACGACATCGTGGTGGGGAAGTCGAACGATCCGGGCGCGTTCGTGGCCGCGATGGCCGCCATGAGGTCACGATGAGGTCACGATGAGCAACGACGATCGGCTCTACTTCCGGCAACTGCTTTCCGGTCGCGACTTTGCCCGCGACAACCAGTTGGCGCGCCAGATGGTGAACTTCGTCTACTTGATCGGCGACCGCGAGACGGGCGACGCCATCGCGATCGATCCCGCCTACGGCGTCGACGAACTGCTCGGCATCCTCGCGGCGGACGGCCTACGGCTGCGCGGAGTGCTCGCCACGCATTACCACGCCGACCATTGCGGCGGCGACATCATGGGCTACTCGATCGAAGGTCTGCGCGAGCTCCTCACCCGCGAGGACGGCGCGGTACCGATCCACGTGCAGCGAGCGGAAGCCGAGTGGGTGAAACGCAGCACCGGACTCTCCGACTCCGACCTCACCCTGCACGACAGCGGCGACGTCGTGTCCGTCGGCGAGATTCCGATCACGCTGATGCACACGCCGGGCCACACCCCGGGGAGCCAGTGCTTCGTCGTCGACGGCAAGTTGGTCGCGGGCGACACGCTTTTCCTCGAGGGCTGCGGTCGCACCGACCTTCCCGGCTCCGACCCCGACGCCATGTACGAGAGTCTCACCCAGCGCCTCGCCACCGTGCCCGACTCCACCGTGCTGTACCCGGGCCACCTGTACTCGCGCGAGCCGTCGGCGACCATGGGTGAGACGCGCCAGCGCAACTACGTGTTCCGCGTGCGCGACCTCGACCACTGGCGCGCGTTCATGGGCAGCTGACGCCGCGCGGCCTGTCGGCGCGGCTCAGGGGACGAGTTCGTAGCGGGCGGCAACGAACGCGAACAGCGCGAGGCCGACGGTCGACAGCGCGAAGGCGGCGTAGCGCGCCCGAACCGGCCAGCGTTCAAGGATCTGGCCTGCGCCCACGAACGGTGCGAAGCATTCGTTGGCGTAGCGACCGACGCCCACCATCCCCAGTTGCAGCGACGGGACGAGATAGAGCGCGCCGAAGACCAACCACGACACCGGCAGCCGTTTGCGTTGCACCACGAGCACCGCGAGCGCGCCGATCGCCAGCACCACGTGCGGCAGCACCGACCACTTCACGTGTCCCTCGAAGAGCCCGACAAAGGTGATCTCCTGCCAACGCGACTTCGACGTGAGGAACACGAGCGGGTCGCCGGTGCGATCCGCGCAATAGGCGCACCACGCCAGCACCCCGACGACCGACGGGCCCGCGACCGCGAGCACGCGGCGCCACGACCACCACACCGCGACCACGAGCGCCACCGCCACGACGAGACCGTTCGGTCGCACCATCGCCGCACCCATCGCCACGAATCCGGCGGCGAGATCGTGACGGTCCTCGACCAGCACGAATGCCCACACCGACGCGGCCAGGAAGATCGCGGAGGGGTACGTCATCGAGAACACGAACGACGCCGGGAACAACGCGAGCGCCCACACCGACAGCGCCGCCACCGTCGGTCCGCCGTGGCGCGACGCGATTCGGTAGACGCCGGCCAGCGCGACGAGAAAGAGGAGCTGGTTCACCACGAAGATCGCCGCCTTGTCGTCGGCGACTTCGCTCAGCGCCCGGATGAGCCCGGGGAGAAGGGGAAAGAACGGCCACTTCGGGAACGGGACGTCGACCGGGCCGTAGCCGTGGCGGGCAATGTCGAGGTAGAACGCGCCGTCCCATCGGGTGGCGACCTGCTCGAATCGCGATCCGCGGGCGGGGTCGTTCACCGCGGCCAGGAGCACCACGATCGACACCACCCGCGAGAACAACCACGGCGCCACCACACCCGACCACGGCAACGCGGAACGACGTGGCGTCAGATCGCGTTCAGCCACCGCCACCGCGCACCGCCATGACACCAACCGTAGGCGCGCGACACGACCGGAAAGGGGTGCTGGACCGACGGGTACGCTGTCCCGCGGACCAGGAGGAGCATCACATGAACGAGCCGCCCGCCGTCCTACGCATCGGCGCCCAGGAGACCGAGCTACCGGTCGTCGTCGGCACCGAGGGTGAGGTCGGCATCGACATCTCGAAGCTGCGCGCCCAGACCGGCGCGGTCACCCTCGACAACGGCTTCGTGAACACCGCGTCGTGTGAATCGGCCATCACGTTCATCGACGGTGAAGCCGGCATCCTCCGTTACCGCGGGATCCCGATCGAGGAGCTGGTGTCAGTACCGGTGCCGTCGTTCCTCGAGACGTCGTACCTGCTGATCTACGGCGAACTCCCGACCCGCACACAGCTCGACGACTTTCGTTTCGGCATCCGCAAGCACACGCTGCTGCACGAAGACGCCAAGCGCTTCTTCGACGCGTTCCCCAAGGATGCCCATCCGATGGGCACGCTGTCGTCCGCGGTGAGCGCGCTCTCGACCTTCTACCAGGACAGCACCGACCCGCACGACCCCGCTCAGGTGCACCTGTCGATCCTGCGGCTCATGGCGAAGCTGCCGACGATCGCGGCGTACGCGTACAAGAAGTCGATCGGTCAGCCGTTCCTCTACCCCGACAACTCGCTCGACCTCATCGAGAACTTCCTCACCATGATGTTCGCGGTGCCGTCGGAGCGCTACGAGGTCAGCCACACCACGGTCGTCACCCTCAAGCAGCTCCTCATCCTGCACGCCGACCACGAGCAGAACTGCTCCACGAGCACGGTGCGGCTGGTCGGATCGAGCGAGGCAAACCTGTTCGCGTCGATCGCCGCGGGGATCAACGCACTGTGGGGTCCGTTGCACGGTGGCGCGAACCAGGCCGTCATCGAGATGCTCGACCGCATCGCCGCCGACGGCGGCGACGTCGACAAGTACGTGCGCATGGCCAAGGACCCCGACGACGCGTTCCGCCTCTCCGGCTTCGGTCACCGCGTGTACAAGAACTACGACCCGCGGGCGCGCATCCTCAAGGACGCCTGCCATCGCGTGATCGCCGATCTCGGTCGCATGGACGACCAGCTCGACCTCGCGTTGCGTCTCGAAGAGGTCGCGCTCAGCGACGAGTACTTCATCGAGCGCAAGCTCTACCCCAATGTCGACTTCTACTCAGGGCTCATCTACCGCGCCATGGGCTTCCCCACGCAGATGTTCCCCGTGCTGTTCGCGATGGGCCGGCTGCCCGGCTGGATCGCCCACTGGGTGGAAATGATGGAGAGCCCGGCCACCAAGATCGGTCGCCCGCGCCAGATCTACACCGGCGCGACCAAGCGCCCCTACCTCCCGGTCGACGAGCGCGGCTGACCGCGCCGCAACTCGCGCTACCCGCCGATGCGACTGTTGTAGTCGTCGATGGCCGTGGTGGCGTTCTGCGATGCGGCTTTCACCGCGGCTTTCGGGTCCTTGCCCTCGAGGAACATGGAGTTCTCGGCGTCACGCACCGCGTCGCGCACGCCCTTGTTGTCGCCGATCACCGAGCCCGAGGTCGCGATGTTGGTCGGGCCGTTCAGCAACTGGTCGTACGCCACCTTGGAACCGGGGTTCTGCGCCCAGTAGTCCTTCATCGCGGCGCTGTTGGCTGACGACTGACGGATCGGCATGTAGCCGCTGCCGATCGCCCATGCGACGACGTTCGCGGGCTGATCCAGGAACTTGAGGTACTGCCACGCCGCCGCCTGCTTCTCCGGCTTCGACTTGTTCACCATGAAGAGCGCGCCGCCCTGCACGAACACGCCGCCCTTGGCTGCCTTGGCACCGGGCGCGGGCATCGGCGCCACACCGAGTTCGATGTTCGGATCATTGCCGGCGCCGAGGATCGACTTGATCGTGCTGAACGCCGCGCTGGTGTCGATGGCCATGGCGTGCGAGCCGCTGCGGATCCCGAGCAGGTCGTCGTAGATGTTGCCGCCGAGATCAGGGTTGGTGGTCGCCAAGCCGTCCTTGACCATGCCCGCCTGCCAGCTGAAGATCTGTCGGCTGTTCGGCGTGTCGAACACCGTCTTGGTGGCGCGGGACTTGCGGCCGTTGCCATTGTTGGCGAAGAGGTTGTTCGCCATGGCCGTCCAGTGCTCGAAGAAGATGGGATCGACCTTGAGCCCGAGTGGTGCGGAAACGCCATTCGCCTTGAGCTTCTCCGCCGCGGCGCGCAGGGCGTCGAGGGTGGTGGGGGGCGCGTTCGGGTCGAGACCCGCGGCAGTGAACGCCTTCTTGTTGTAGTAGAGGACCGGACCCGATGTGTTGAACGGCATGCCGTACTGCGTGCCCTGCACCGTGTAGTAGCTGATCACGCGGGGCACGAAGTCGGCAAAGCTGTAGTGGTCGGCTTTGGCACACGTGCTCGCGGGCAGAAGCGTCTGCGTGTCGATGGCTTGCTGCTGATCGGTCTCCTGAAGTTGCACGACGTCGGGGAGATCGCCGGTCGCGAGGCCGGCCTTGTACTTGGCGAGGGTCGCCTCCCAGTCGATCTGGTTGACCAGCTTCACCTTGACGTCTGATTGCGACGAGTTGAACGCGTCGGTGAGCTTCTGCAGCGCCGTCTCGTTGGCACGTGTCATCCAGTGCCACATGGTGATCTCGACCGGCTTCGACGCCTTCTTCAGCGCGTTCAACGGGCAGGTCGTGCTGTTCGCCGCGCCGGCGTCAGGTGCGGCCGTCACGGCCACGAGCGCGCTCGTCAACACCACCATCGCGATTCCCGAACTCGCCCAGCGCTTCCACGATCGCATGTCCGATCCCTCCTCAGTCCGAGTCCCAGCATGGCCGATGACTGCATCCGCGCGGCGTCAGCCCTTCACTGCACCTGCGGTGAGACCCCGCACCAGGTGCTTCTGGAAGAACAAGAGCAGGATCACCAGCGGGATCACCGCGATGATCGCCCCGGCGAAGGTGACGTTCACCTGGTCGATGCTCACCGACTGCAGCTGCTTGAGTCCGATCTGCACGGTGCGCAGGCGATCGTCCTTCGTGATCAACAGTGGCCACAGATACTGGTTCCAGGCGGCCAGGAACGCGAACACCGAAAGCGCGGCGACCGCGGGTCGAGCCAACGGCACCGCGACCCGCCAGAGGAAGCGCCAGTGCCCGTAGCCGTCGAGCGCGGCGGCATCGCGCAGCTCGCGAGGGAGCGTGAGGAAGGCTTGGCGCATGAGGAACGCGCCGAATCCGGTGGCCAGGAACGGCACCGCGAGGCCCGCGTAGGTGTCGTACCAACCGAGGTTGCTGATGGTCGACACGTTCGTGACGATGGTGACCTCGAACGGCACCATCAGCGTGGCCAGGAACACCACGAAGAGCAGCCGCTTGAACGGGAACTCGAGGATGGCGAACGCGTACCCGGCGAGGATCGCGGTGACCACTTGGCCGGTCGTGATGATGACCGTAACGATGATGCTGTTCTTCAAGTAGTTACCCATGTGTCCCGCGTTCCAGGCTTCGCGGTAGCTCCCGAATTGGGGATCGGTCGGGAAGAACTTCGGGGGCTGTTGGAAGATGTCGCGCGCCGGGAGCAAGGAGTTGACGATCGTGATGTAGATGGGGAACAGCACGATGACCGCGAGCACGGTCAGCAACGTGTAACGGCCGACGTTTCGCCACACCTTGCGGCGATGCAGCGCGCGCGCGTCAACGCTCATACGACACTCTCCGCTCGAGCAGGCGGATCTGCGCCAACGCGAGGATCAACGTGAAGAAGAACAGTGCGACGGCCAGCACCGCGGCCTTGCCCGGATCGCTTTGGCGTTGGAGCGTGTCGTAGATGTAGTAGGTGAGCACGTTGGTCTTCTTGAGCGGACCACCCTGCGTCAGGATGTCGATCTGGCCGAACGACTGCAACGCGAAGATGGTGCCGATCACCACCGCGAAGAAGATCGTCGGCGACATCATCGGCAGGGTCACGTGCCAGAAGCGCGACCACGCGCCCGCGCCGTCGACGCGCGCCGCTTCGAACAGCTCGTCGGGCACACCCTGCAGGCCTGCGGCCATCAGGATGAACGTGAGTCCGAGGGTCTGCCACACGGTGACGACCGCCACCGCGATCAACGCCCAGTCGGGGTTCTGGAGGATCGCGGGATTGGTGGTGAGCCCAAGCCACGGCAACAGGCCGACCTGCGGGTTCATCAGCGTGCCGAAGATGACGGCCGCCACCGCGACCGACGTCGCCACCGTCGACGAGAAGAACGTGCGGTACACGCCGATGCCCCGCAGCTTCTGGTGGGCCAGGATCGCGAGGCCGAGCCCGAGGGCGATACCGACGGGCACGGTGAGGATCGCGAACAGGAACGTCGTCTTCACGCTGTCGACGAACGTCTGCGACGTGAGCACGTCGCGGTACTGGTCGAAGCCCACGTACTTGCTCGGTAGGCCGGGGAACGGCGGGTTGCGGAAGAAGCCGAGGTACACGTTGTGCACGAGGGGCCAGAACACGAACACGCCGAAGATCACGAGCGACGGGATCAGGAGCAGGTAGGCGAGACCATGTTCACGACGACGGAGCCGCTTGCGCGCCGGCGTGAGCGTGACGCCCGAAGCGGCCATGAGGCTCAGACGCCGATCCGGTTGCCCGACGCCGGATCGAACACGTGCAGCGCGGCGGGATCGGCGACGAGAAAGGTGGGGCTCTGCTCGACCGGTGGGACATCGTGCGCGTCCTGGCGCACGATCACGAGCTGCTGATCGTCGAGGCGGCAGACGACGTGGCGCTCGTGCCCGAGCGACTCGACCACGCTCACTCGCGCGGGAACACCGTCGGCGGTGTCGAACCGCAGATCTTCCGGGCGCACGCCGATCACGACCTCGTCGACACCGCTCGCGGTCACCGCCGACGCCAGTTCCGCCTCGAGCGGGATGTGACCGCCCGGGATCTGCGCCACCAGCGTGTCGTCGATGCGGTCGATGCGTCCGGTCACCGTGTTCATCGGGGGGCTCCCGATGAACCGCGCTACGAACAGGTTGGCGGGGCGCGCGTAGACGTCTTGCGGCGCGCCAACTTGCTGCAGCACGCCGCCGTCGAGCACTGCGATGCGATGCCCCATGGTCATCGCCTCGACCTGGTCGTGGGTCACGTAGATCACGGTGGCCGACAGTCGCCGTTGCAGCTCGACCAGCTCGGCGCGGGTCTGCACGCGGAGCTTGGCGTCGAGGTTGGAGAGTGGCTCGTCCATGAGGAACGCCTGCGGGCGACGAACGATGGCGCGCGCGAGCGCCACGCGCTGGCGCTGCCCGCCCGAGAGCTGCGCGGGCTTGCGGTCGAGCAGCGGTTCGAGCGCGAGGCTCGCCGCGGCGTCGCGCACGAGCTGCTCGCGTTCTGCTACCGCCACCTTGCGCGACCGCAACGGGAACTCGATGTTCTTGCGCACCGTCATGTGCGGGTAGAGCGCGTAGCTCTGGAACACCATCGAGATGTCGCGATCCTTGGCCTCGACGTCGTTCACGACCCGGTCACCGATGGTGATGGTGCCGGCCGTCGGGTCTTCGAGGCCTGCGATCATCCGCAGCGCGGTCGACTTGCCGCAGCCCGACGGACCAAGCAGCACGAGGAACTCTTCGTCGGCGACGTCGAGCGAGAGATCGTCGACGGCGGCGACGTCGTCGAACCGCTTCGACACGTGGTCCAGCGCGACTCGACCCATTGCCCCCGTCCCCTCCTGCGCCCCTTCCGCGGTCAGGCGGTGGGCTGATCCTTCTTGGGCGGCCGCCAGAACGCGAGCAGGAAGAGCGCGGCGCCCCCGATGCCAACCGCGGCGGTGATGGCGAGCGCCTTCTTCGGCTCGAACGGGAACGTGAGATCGAGAGCGTGATCGAGCGACCACTTCCCCGGGCCGAGTGTGCCGAGGACGATCGACAGCACGGCGATGCTCACGACGTACTCGTAGCCCTCTTTCGAGCTGCTGAGGAAGAACCCGTTCTGGCGGTGGTTGGTCATGAACGCCACGAGCATCAGGGCGCACACGCCGCCGTAGTCGAGCGGAGTGAGGAACCCGGCCGCCAGCGCGAACGGGATCGCCACCTCGGTGAGGGTCACCGCCCACGCGTGCATCGGGCCCGGCTTGAGCCCCAGGCTCTCGAACCAGTTGGCCATGCCCGGTCCGGATTTGATCGCCTTCACGTGCCGCCAGCCATGGGCGAAGATCATGATCGCCACCCAGACCCGCGCGAGCAGCAGCGCGAAGTTCGCGGCGTCGCTGCCGAAGTACATGGTGCCTCCCGTCGGGCCGCGCTTCGGCCCGCGGGCAGGACGCTACCCCGCCACGTGACGCAGCCGCGGCACGAGTCCGGCGCGGGCGAGCATGCGGACGGCCCGTTCCTCCGCCACATCGATCACGAGCGCCTCCCCGGGCTCCCGATTGATCACGTGGGTCACCACGCAGTCGTCGCAGGCGGCCGTCGCCCGCATCACGCACTCGTCACAGTCGATGGTCAGCATGGAACCACCCTGTCACGGGGGTACGACAGCTAATCCAGTGCGAGCGTCTCGATGCTGTCGGCCGACGCGCCGCACCAGCGGCACGTGACAGCCTCGATCGATTCCTCGAGCACCTCTTCGTCTTCGACGCTCAGCTCCCCACCCACGCTGAAGTGGTGGAACGCCCGGGTGCGCCGCACAGCCACGACGTCGAAACGGGTGAGGTTGCCACACGCGGAGCAACGGAATCGGGCGGTCACGCGGCCACCGCGGCAGCGCGGCGGCGGGCTCTCCACCGACGCCCGCCCTCCACGAACAGCTGCACGAGCAGCGCGGTGACCAACGCCCAGATCGCGGTGCCGATCGCGAGGCGGACGTAGCGACCGCTCCCGGTGCCCACGAAGATGTCGAGGACGTCGTCCTTCTTGATCAGGCCGAGCTGGTACGCCGGCCAGGCGGTGAGCACGAACCCGAGCGGTACCGCCACGATCCAGGCGACCAGACGCCAGTACCACGCCACTCGCTTCGCCGCGGCGGAGGCGGGGGCGCCCCGGCCCCGGTCACCCCGCGACGCGCCGCCGCGGTCGGCCGGTGCGACGGCCGGAACCGTCGCCGAAACCGCCGCCGCGGCTGCGGCGGCGGTCGGCGCCGGCGCGTCGTCGGCCCGCCGGCGAGGCGGAGGGGCGGCGGCGCTCGCGGCCGGGGCCCCCGAGCGGGACGGGGGCGGTGGTCCACCGGGTGTCGTACTGACCGCGCTCGGGACCTTCAGGACCTGTCCACAGCGGTCGCAGCGAAACGTCGAGGCGTCGGCGGGCAGGTTCTCGATCCGATGGCGCGCCCCGCACGCCGGGCACTCGAGCGCGCGGGCCATCAGTCGAGCCCCGCGTCGCGCGCGGCCACGGTCACCCGAACAAACGACTCGAGCGTTGCCGCGGCGCGGCCGTCGTCGATGACGGCGCGAGCCTGCGCCACTCCCGCGCCGAGGTCGGGCACCGCGTCGGCCACGACGAGCGCGGCGGCTGCGTTGAGCGTCACGATGTCGCGGATCGCTCCCGGTGCGCCCGCGAACACCTGGTGCACGATCCCGGCGTTGCCGGCCGCGTCACCGCCTGCGAGCGCGCCCAGCTCGGCGCGCGGGATGCCGACGTCGAGCGGATCAATGTCGTAGCTGCGCACCGAGCCGTCGGCGAGTTCGTAGACCGTCGACGTGGTGGTGACGGTGAGCTCATCGAGACCGTCGTGTCCGAAGAACACCAGCGCGCGCTCCACGCCCAACGCCGCGAGCGTGTTGACGACCCGCTCCGCCATCACCGGGTCGGACACGCCGACGGTGCGACGATCCGCGCCGGCCGGGTTGGCCAGCGGGCCGAGGAAGTTGAAGGTGGTCGGCGTCCCGAGCTCGCGCCGCACGGGCGCGGCGAAGCGCATCGCCGGGTGGAAGCGGGGCGCGAAGCAGAAACCGATCCCCACCTCGCGCACGCAACGGGCCACACCCTCGGGGCCGAGGTCGATGACGACGCCGAGCGACTCGAGCACGTCGACCGAACCACACTTCGACGACGCGGCGCGCCCGCCGTGCTTCGCCACGCGCACGCCGGATGCTGCGGTGACCAACGCGGCCATCGTCGAAACGTTGACCGTGCCCGCGCCATCGCCGCCGGTTCCACAGGTGTCGACGATGGGTCCGTCGAGATCGGTGAGATCGACACGCTCGGCGAACTCGAACATGGTGCGCACGAGGGCGGCGAGCTCGGCGGCGGTCTCGCCCTTGGCGCGCAGCCCGACGGCGAACGCCGCGATCTGAGCGTCGGTCGCGTCGCCCGCGAGGATCACCGACATCGCCTGCGCGATGAGGTCGTCGGGGAGGTCGTCGCGCCGGAGGAGACGCCCGATGACGTCGGGCCACAGCGCTGCATTCACCCGCCGGATGCTACCGGCGACGCTGCGGGCCGAACCCGCACTGCGGGACTGCGGTCAGGCCGTCTTGCGCCGCTGGCGAACGAGCCGGCGACGTTCGCGTTCGTCGAGGCCGCCCCACACGCCCTGCTTCTCGCGGTTGACGATGGCGTGCTCGAGGCAGGGTTCGCGCACCGGGCACACCGCGCAGATCGCCTTGGCGGCTTCGGACCCGTCGTCGGATTCCGACGGCGGATAGAAGAGTTCGGGGTCAGCCCCGAGGCAACGGGCGTACTGGCGCCAGTGGTTGATCATCCGTGTCGTGCTTTCTGGTGCTTCCGGACCGAGGAGAGAGGCCGGTGACCTCATCCAACACCCTGAACTTCGGCTGTTCTTCCCCGATTCCTGAGAGTTCATTCCCCGTTTTCACCCCCGTGAATTGCTGTTTCGCCGCCGGTTCCGGGCAGGACTGTGCTCCCGGTCCGAATTCGTCGCTCTCGTAGGATGTTGCGGGTGACGCCGACAGCCCCCGAGAGCACGCCGTCTGCGCTCCGCGGCCCTCGCGGCCAGGCGCTGGCGATCACGGCGGCGGCGCTGCTGACCGCGCCCGGCGTCGTCGCCCGGCTCTCAGGTGCCGACCTCGGCAACGTGGTGGCGCCGATGGTGTTCGGCCTCGCCATCCTCGGCTCGGCCTTCGTGCTCGCGTGGGCCGCCGAAGCCCTCCAACTCGACGTGTCGCAGGGGCTCGCGCTCACCGTGTTGGCGCTCATCGCGGTGCTCCCGGAGTACGCGGTCGACTTCACCTTCGCCTACAAGGCGGGCGAGAACCCGGAGAAGTACGCGCCGCTCGCGCTCGCCAACATGACCGGCGGCAACCGGCTCCTCATCGGTGTCGGCTGGTCGCTCGTGGTGTTGCTCGCCGCGTGGCGCATCAAGAGCATCGCCCGCAAGCAGGGCTACACCGGCGAGCTCGACACCGACGTCGCGCTCGAGCGCCCGCACGCGATCGAGATCATGTTCCTCGCGCTGGCGACGGCCTACTCGTTGACCCTTCCGTTCAAGCACACCTTGACCGTCGTCGACTCAGCGATTCTCATCAGCATCTTCATCGTGTTCGTCATCCGCGTGTCGCGCGCGCCCTCGGCGGAGCCGCATCTCGTCGGGCCGGCTCAGCTCATCGGTGCGTTGCCGGCAACGCACCGATGAGCTGAGCCGGCCCGACGAG
>Ga0075026_100000902_pt1 | contig 12460 bp, 11 predicted proteins | sample Str012_2_FD_71392 | JGI IMG/M metagenome (GOLD analysis project Ga0075026, IMG submission 71392) | Freshwater sediment microbial communities in response to fracking from Pennsylvania, USA - Straight Creek_MetaG_SC_2012 | ecosystem: Environmental > Aquatic > Freshwater > Creek > Sediment...
AGCCATGCCATGTACACGCGCGGCAGTTCCACCTGATCGTGGATTACTTTTCGGCGCTCAGCGGTTATGGGCGGCGTCACGGCCGCGATTTTCGGAACGTCGGCGCCGCGTTTCAGCGGGCCGAAATATTTTTCGACCAGCCTCTTTGCGCTCACCGGATCGAAATCGCCCACAATCGCGAGGCTTGCATTATTCGGCGCGTAGTAGAGCTTGAAAAAGTCGCGCACGTCTTCAATTTTTGCCGCCTGAATGTCCGCGTGCGAGCCCATCACGTCCGCATGATACGGATGCCCTTTCGGATACAATTCGTGAAACACGGCCTCATCCACGATTCCGTAGGGGCTGTTCTCGATGCTCTGTCGGCGCTCATTGCGCACCACGTCCTGCTGATTCGTCAGGCTGGCCTGGTCAAGCCGGTCGGGAAGATAGCCCATGCGATCCGATTCCAGCCACAGCGCCAGCTCCAGCTGGTTGGCGGGCACGGTCTCGAAATAGTTGGTGCGGTCAAAATCGGTGGTGCCGTTGAGATCGGAGGCTCCCGCGGCCTCAAGAAAACGGATGTGCGAATTCCCGGTAACGTGTTTTGACCCTTCAAACATCATGTGCTCAAACAAGTGTGCGAATCCGGTTCGTCCCGGAAGCTCATTTGCCGGGCCCACGTGATACCAGATGTTCGTGGAAACCAGAGGCAGGCGATGATCCTCGGACAAAATCACGACCAGCCCGTTGGGGAGCGTGTATTTTTCAAATTTAATCGCCGGAAGGCTCGTTGGCGGCGTGCTGGGAGTAACAGTTTCTGATTTCACGGGCACCTTTTTTTGCGAATCCTTCTTCGCTGGATTTTGTCCGGATACAGTCACAGCCGCAACGGCGGCAGAAAGACTCAAAAGCAAAAAACGGCTGAACGACGCACAAGTCATTTCCGTTCTCCTGGCTCCCTGGGACGCGGAGCCTTTCCTGGGGATTCCCCGTAGGTTTAGAAACTATACGATAATTTCGAGGTCCCCGCCGACGGGAAATCCGGCGAGGTTTCGGACCTCGATTGGCGTTGTTTCATTCCGCTTACGGGAGAACATTTGCATTCATGCGTCTGCACATCCGCCTGAAATCGGCTTATACTGTCGCGTCGCCGTTTCGCGCTTTGCCGTGGATGCATTGCAACAGGAGCAGCCCTTGACGAGTTCCGCTATCGAAACCAGAATCAATCGCGATTCGCCGGAGTTTCAGAAAAACACACGGCGCATGATCGATTTGGTTGCGGAAATCAAAAATCAGGAAACGGAGATCCAGCAGGGCGGCGGCGCGAAGGCAATTGAATCGCAGCATAAGAAGGGCCGCCTGACGGCGCGTGAGCGCATCGCCAAACTGATTGATCCGCACACTCCTTTTTTCGAGCTGGGAATTTTTGCCGCCCACGAAATGTATGAGGAATGGGGCGGCGCTCCCGCGGCCGGGACGATTACCGGACTGGGGCGAATTCGCGGCCGCGTGGTCATGATTATCGCCAACGACGCGACGGTCAAAGCCGGGGCGTTCTTCCCTCTCACCGCAAAGAAAGTGATTCGCGCGCAAAATATCTCCATCGAAAATCGCATCCCTACGGTCTATTTGGTGGATTCGGCGGGCGTGTTTTTGCCCTTGCAGGAAGATGTGTTCCCTGACACGGACGATTTTGGCCGCGTCTTTCGCAACAACGCCGTCATGAGCGCCATGGGCATTCCGCAAATCACCGCCATCATGGGCATGTGCGTTGCCGGCGGAGCGTACCTGCCGGTGATGTGCGACAAAATTCTTATGACCGAAGGTTCCGGCCTGTTCCTTGCCGGCCCCGCGCTGGTGCAGGCGGCGATTGGCCAGAAAATTTCCGCCGAAGAACTTGGCGGAGCGAAAATGCATGCGGAAATCAGCGGCACGGTGGATTTTCGCGAGCCTGACGACGATTCCTGCCTGGAACGTATCCGCGCGCTGGTGGATAAGATGGGCCATCCTCTCGCCGCGCGATTTGATTGCAAGGAACCTGAGAATCCCGCTTATTCGCCGGAAGAAGTCTACGGAATATTTTCCTCCGACCCGGCGCGTCAATACGACATGCGCGAAATCATCGCGCGCGTTATCGATGGCGGTAAATTCGAGGAATACCGCGCCGAATACGGCAAGACCATTGTGTGCGGCTACGCACGCATCGGCGGCTGGGCCGTGGGCATCGTCGCCAACAATAAGAAGCACGTTCCCACGATTGACGCCGCGACTGGAGAACGCCGCATCGAATTCGGCGGCGTGATTTACACCGAGTCGGCGGAAAAAGCCGCACGTTTCATCATGGACTGCAATCAGAATCTTGTACCGCTCATATTCCTTCACGACGTCAACGGCTTCATGGTCGGAAAAGAAGCGGAATGGAGCGGAATTATTCGCGCCGGCGCAAAGCTGGTGAACGCAGTGTCGAACAGCGTGGTGCCGAAAATCGCGGTCATCTGCGGCGGCAGTTTTGGCGCCGGACACTACGCCATGTGCGGAAAAGCTTATGACCCGCGATTCATTTTCGCCTGGCCCACGGCCCGCTACGCCGTGATGGGCGGCGATTCCGCCGCATCCACGCTGGTCGAAATCAAAATCAAGCAGCTCGATCGCGCGGGCAAGAAGCTTTCCGACGCCGAGCGAAAAGAGCTGTACGATTCCACGCGCGCCACGTATGAACACCAGACCGATCCGCGCTATGCTGCCGCGCGTTTGTGGGTGGACGCGATTATTGATCCCGCGCAAACCCGCGAAGCTTTGGTTTGGGCGCTGGAAGCGGCGGCGCTGAATCCGGAAATAAAAGAGTTCAAAACCGGCGTTCTTCAAACGTAGAAAATAGTTGAGAGTTTACAGTTGAGAGTTGAAAGTAAAGCCGGCGCTCCGTCTGCATTTTGAGGCTGCGATGCAACGATTTACGGAATTGAAGGTCTGGCAAAGGAGCCATGCGCTGGTGCTGCTAATCTATCGGCTTTCGAAGGGATTCCCTTCCGAAGAGCGCTACGGATTGACTTCGCAGCTTCGGCGCGCGGCTCTTTCAGTTCCGACCAATATAGCCGAAGGCTCGAAACGACAGACGAATGCCGAGTACGCGCGCTTTCTCAATATTGCGGAAGGCTCGTTGGCGGAGACGGAATACCTGGTGATGTTAAGCAGAGATTTAAATTACTTGCCCACTGCGGACGCAGTGCCGGTCTTGGCGGAGGCGGATGAAATTGGGAAAATGCTACACGGCCTGCGCAAGAAGGTCGTCAACCCATCATGATTTATCAACGCTCAAGGGTTGCGCGCCGTTTCTTTGCTCTCAACTCTTAACTGTCAACTCTAGACTCGAGAGGATTCCATTTGGCCACCGAAGTAACACTAATCGAATGCCCGCGCGACGCCTGGCAAGGATTGACGGAAATTCTGCCGACGGATAGGAAGGTCGAATATCTTTTGCAGCTGGCGAAATGCGGGTTCAAGCATATTGACGCCGTCAGTTTTGTTTCTCCGAAACACGTGAAGCAAATGGCCGATAGCGAGGATGTGATGCGCGGATATTTGGCCGGGCTTCCGGCCGACAGCGCGTCACCGGAAATTATCGGCATCGTGGTGAATGAGCACGGGATTCAAAGAGCCCTGGCCACACCGGGCGTAACCACGCTTGGATATCCATATTCCGTTTCCGCTTATTTTCGGCGCGCCAACGCCAACATGAGCCGTGGCGAATCCCGCGCCGTCATTCAAGAACTAAGAAAGGCCACGAAAGCGTCCGGCCATGGGATGGTCATTTATATTTCGATGGCCTTCGGAAATCACTATGACGAACCCTGGGGCCCGGAGATCGTCGAAGATGCCTTAATCTGGCTGAAAGATATCGGTGTCCGGACCGTTTCCCTGGCCGATACGGTTGGCAACGCCACTCCCGAGCATGTGGCGGCGGTGTATAGTGCCGTGAAGGATAGCGTGGCGGGCATCGAACTTGGCGTGCATTTGCACAGCCGCCCGGAAAGCGCCGCCGAAAAAATTGTGGCGGCATACGAGGCCGGATGCCGGCGATTTGACGGCGCGTTGACTGGCCTCGGTGGATGCCCTTTTGCCGGAGACGATCTGGTGGGAAATATCGCGACGGAAATAATCGTATCCGCTCTGGCCGCGCGCGGCGTGGAGACCGGAATTCACCCGGAAGCTCTCGGCGCGGCGATCGCCATGACGGAGGAGATGCGCGCAAAATATTCCCCGGCACAAAAATCGCAGCTCCAGTAGAACAGGCTTCAGCCTGTTTTCTTTTGATCTATTTTTGCAGGATAGTAGTGAGCAGTTTCGCGCCAAACGAAAATTTAGAGAATCCCAAATGTCCTACACCACGATCAATCTCGAATTCTCCAGCGAAATCGCGACGATCACGCTCAATCGCCCCGAAAAGCGAAACGCCATTTCGTCTGAAATGATTGCCGAACTGATGGCAGCATTCAGCGAGGTTGAGTCCGCCTCCGCGCGAGTTCTGATTCTCACCGGCGCGGGTAAATCATTTTGCTCCGGCATGGACCTTGACACAATGAAAGCGGTCGCCGCGAAATCTCCCACCGAGCATCTGGAAGATTCCCGCCGCATGGCCCGGCTCTATCGCCGCATTTGGAGTTTTTCGAAACTCGCCATCGCCGCCGTCAACGGCCCGGCGATCGCTGGAGGATGCGGCATCGCCACGCTTTGCGATTTCACTATCTCCGTGCCGGACGCCACATTCGGATACCCTGAAGTGCGTATCGGATTTCTTCCGGCCGTCGTTTCGGTTTTTCTGGTGCGGCAGGTTGGAGAAAAGCACGCGCGCGATCTGCTGCTGACGGGAAGAACCATGGATGCCACCGAAGCGGCACGCCTGGGACTGGTCTCGCAAATTGCTCCGGCCCATGAATTGCTTTCCGCGACGCGCAGCCTGGCTGGACAATTGCTCGCGTGCAGCCCGCTTAGCCTGCTCAAGACAAAAAAGCTATTGTGCGATTTCGCTGCGCCGGAGCTGGACCGTGATCTGGAACTGGCCACGGCCGAGGGCGCGCAAATGCGCTCCACGGCGGATTTTCAGGAAGGGCTGGCATCGTTTCTTGAGAAGCGTCTGCCGCGATGGTCGCCCCGATAATCCCGCGCTCGTATTTTAACCATGTGGTGAATGCCGTTTTTCTGTGTAGTGAGATTTAGAGAAAACCGTGTGCAGCGTGTTTTGGTGGCGCATGCTTCAACCTGTGGGGTTTTGTAGCCAGCAAGGTCGATCTCGCCTGCACTAACTGCCACAGGTTGAAGCCTGCGCCACCAAAACTTGCCGTTCTGCTACAATTTCCATCCCGATGAGCGAATCCTTTGACACCGTGGTTCGAGTGCGCTACGCCGAGACAGACAAAATGGGCGTCGTCTACTACGGAAACTATTACATCTACTTTGAAATTGGACGCGTCGAATACATGCGCAACCTGGGCGTGGATTACCGGCGCATGGAAATTGAGGACGACAGCTTCATCGTGGTCGCCGAATCCAGTTGCCGCTATCGCCGTTCGGCTCGTTATGACGACAAGCTGCGGATTCGCACTCGAATCGTTTCCGTCAAACGGCGCACTATTCAGTTTGGTTATGAAATTTTGCACCATGAAACAGGAGAGCTACTGGCGACCGGCGAAACTACACACGTCGTGTGCAGCAGCGCGGGTAAACCTAAAGCTCTACCCGAAAAATATCGCGCCATTTTGGATGTTTCGGATGGAGATGAGCTTAAGTAGGACAGGCTTCAGCCTGTCTGCTTTTTTAATCCGCAGGACGATACTCAAAACCAGACAGGCTGAAGCCTGTCCTACTGGAATTCTGCCAGCGAGTGAAACGCAATCTACCCGAGCGCCTCGAACAGGAATAAACCCAGCCGCAGCACTGCGGGAATCGCGAATGGTGCAAGTTCAAGTGAATAATGTCCGCACGGCAGAACCATGGTTTCGAAATCAACTCCCTCCTCTCGCAAGGCCCGAAACATTACATCCGTGAATTCATACCAAAATGTAGGATCGTACCGTCCGCTCACCATTAAGACTCGCTGGCTTGTGCCGCGCACCCGCTCTATGTACGGCATCGGACTGATTGGCGACCAGTAGCGCCTCAGCTCATCCTCGGTAACCTTGGTCCGCAGCCCTTCCCACACGTGCATGGTCGTCATGCCGGTCCGAACAGCATCGGAAAAATACGAGGAAACGTGCAGAAATCCTCCGGCACGCACCGACAGATCGTGCTCCAATGTGATTGAGCCAACAGCCGATCCGATGCTGGTGCCCACAAGCCCCAGCCGCGTGTACCCCTGCTGTTCCAGCCAGCGCAAGCAGCGGCGCGTGTCCGTGATGGCCTGCCGCGTTGCCTGCAGAGTCAATCCAATGTTCGAGCCGACGAGTTGATCCGCCCGTTCGTGTCCGGGAGCGACGCGACGATCATGATACGGTAGCGAAAGCCGCAAGACAGTGATGCCCAGCTTGTTCAGAAAGCGGCATAGATTCACCTGCCCGTGCCACTTCGCGTTCCAATTGGGCAGCAGCACAACCGCCGGCCCGGTCGCACGAGCGCGAAAAAATCTGGCATGAACAAGATTATTCTTTGGCCAAGGCGAAACAATCTGGCTGGTAAAGGTGAGAACTCGTCCGCCCGATACACCGTTTTCCGGGGGATGCAGGACGTAATCGTCAGCGGGAGTGGTGGCAAACCATTCCTCGCTGTGCGCCAGCGTTTCCGGTACCCAGGCATCGAGGAATCCTCGCGGATCGGGTTCATCCGCGCGGCCGCCGATATGTTCCAGTCCCCATTCAAACGGAAATACGCGGCGGTTATCGTCGGTGGTCCACCGGGCATGCTCGTAATGGCGAATCTTTTGTTCCAGCCAGGACATAATCTGTAGAAATTCAATATAAGAGGCGGGCGAAGAGTGTCAAACCGAGCCGCTGTTACCTGATTGCTTCACGCGGAGCAGAGCGAGCATTGTCGCCGCGTTGCGTCTGTGGCACATTCAGAGCGTGATCCCTCTTGGAATATTTTTACTTGGCCTGGCCATCGGCAGTTTTCTGAACGTCTGCATTCTGCGGATTCCCGCGGATAAATCCATTGTTCTTCCCGCGTCGAGCTGCCCGAAATGCGGAAAAGGAATTGCCGCGTATGACAATATTCCGGTGCTGAGTTGGCTCTTGCTGGGTGGAAAATGCCGCAACTGCAAAACGAAAATTTCGGTCATGTACCCGGCGGTGGAATTGCTCACTGGTTTGCTGTTTCTGGCGTGTTACTTCGCCTTTGGATTGACTCTAGACACCCTCAAATGGTCCGTTTTTTCGGCGCTGTTGGTGGTTTTGACCATCACGGATATTCGCGAACGCATTCTTCCCGACCAAGTAAATTTCTTCGGCCTGGGAACGGGCCTTTTGTTTAGCCTGTTCACCAGGTCGGCGGACGGAACAGCTTCGTATCTGGCCAATCGCTGGTTTGAATTCCCTCCTCCACAAATGGCGATTTCATTTGCCGACGGGGTGCTCGGAGCCATCGCCGGTAGCGGCCTTTTGTGGCTGGTGGCCGAGGGATATTTTCGGTTGCGTGGGCGCGAAGGAATGGGCCTGGGCGACGTAAAAATGATGGCGGCGGTCGGCGCGTTTCTGGGACTTAAGCGCACTCTTATGACAATTCTGGCCGGCTCGCTTCTGGGCAGCGTGATCGGTATCTGTTTGATCGCCATAACGAAGAAGGGCCGCGATTACGAACTGCCGTTTGGTACATTTCTTGGTGCCGGAGCGCTGTTGGTATTATTTTTTGGAACTCCCGCGCTGCTGTGGTATCAATCCCTGATGGCGGTGAAGTGAATCGTGGAATTCGCAATTCCAGCGACGTTGATCGCGCCAACAAACGGCACGCTTTGGCTGATGTCCGGCGCTTTTTTTGCGATTGTACTGCTGGGTGGCATTGTGGCCGTGATTGCCGCGCGGCGCATTCTTCGCGGCGGTGACACCAAAGCCTCCGGCGATTTCGGAAATCCCACGCCGCGAACCGATAACCCCGCCGCATTCATGACCGCCTCCATGCAAGCCGTGATCCAAAAATTAAAGGAACAGGAAAAGGAACTGGAAACCCTGCATCGCGCCGAGCGGGAACGTGCCAAGCAAACCGAACGCTTGAGCGAAACCGTTACGCGCAACATGCCGGCCGGGTTGCTGCTGCTCAATGCCGCGGGCCTTATTACCAGCGCAAATCCCGCCGCGGAACTCGCGATGGGCGTTAAATCACTGGCCTACCGCCGCTACAGCGAAGTGCTGGGGGAGGACTCGCGGCTCACGCAACTCCTTGCGGGCTGCCTGGATCAGGGGCGAACCTATCGCCGCGAGGAAGTGGAATATGTAACGCCGTCGCAGGAGCATCGCCGCCTGGGCGTGACGATTTCCCCGATCCTGGACGCCGCCGGGGAAATCACCGGCGCCATATGCCTGTTAAGCGACCTTACCGAACTTGCCGCGCTGCAAAAGCAGATTCACATGAAGGAAAACCTTGCCGCGCTGGGCGAACTCTCCGCCGGCATTGCGCACGAATTCAAGAATGCCCTGGCCACGATTTCCGGCTACGCGCAGCTGATTCGCGGCGAGACTGAGCCCGGCACGGAACTGCGCGAGCACGGCGAAAAAATTATCCAGCAAACACGCGCGCTGACGCACGTAGTGACCGAATTTTTGAAATTCGCCCGTCCATTGCAAATCGCCGACGAACAGGTCACCCTTCGGCCCATGATTGATCGAGTTTTGGCGGAGGTCGCCGAATCCGTGCCGGGCGTCGACATCTCTGCAGTCGGAGATTTTTCCGAAGTCTCGGGCGATGAAGCCCTTCTTTACCAGGCCCTTTTGAATCTCGCACGGAACGCAGCCGAAGCCGCGTCTGAAAATTCCTCCAGTGGCCGCGTGATCATTCGTGGTGAAGTTGATCCGGCAGGGCCGCTGCAGGGCCAGAGAATATACTTCTTCGATAGCGGCCCGGGAATTCCGCCAGAGGCGCTGAGCAAGATATTTGTGCCCTTTTACACCACGAAAACCAATGGTACGGGGCTGGGACTGGCCGTGGTGCAGAAAATCCTGGTCCAGCACGGGGGTACGATTGAGGCGCGCAACCGGGCAGAAGGCGGCGCGGAATTCATCGTATGGTTACCATTAGTACGAGAAGCCGTACGGGCGATTGATTCGGCCGATGCACGCATCTAAACTATCAGGGATAGGCACGGACTGCATATCCGCCGATTCCCTGCTGAAAGGCGGCCAAAGACCATGAATACAAAGAGACTTATTGTCACTGCATTTGCAAGCGCGTTACTTTGTTCCCCTGCTCTGCTACATGCCGGGCAGAACCAGGATAGCCCTGCGGATGCCGCGCGGAAGGCCCAGAGCGCAAAGAAAACCGCCACGAAACCAAAGATAGTCATTGATAACGACAATCTGGGAACGATTACAGGCGTTGTTAACGTCGTCGGGCAGGAGCCTGCCAAATCCGAACAGGGCAAAGCCGCATCGCCAGACGATAAAGACAAGGCTCCAGCCCAAAAGCCTGAAGTGAAGGACGAGAATTACTGGCGAAAACAATTTGCCGAAGCCAATAAGAAACTTGCCGACGATGGGCATGAGCTCGATATTCTGCAGCGCGAATATAACCTCAAACAACAGCAGTATTACAGCGACCCGAATACCGCGATGAAGGAACAGTTTGACCGCAAGGACTTGACCGACACGAAAACGAAAATTGACGACAAGACCGCGGCCGTCGCAAAGGACAAGCAGGACATTTCAGACCTCGAAGATGCGCTGCGCCAGTCCGGCGGCGATGCCGGTTGGGCCAGGCAACCGTAAACTAGAAAATTAATGGAACCCCTTCTTCTCGTTGAAGACAAACATGAATTGCGCGCGATGCTCCGCAAAGCCTTGGAGCGCGCCGGGCATGCCGTGGACGAAGCCCCGGACGGTTCCTCTGCGGTCGCCAAAATTAAAGCCCGCCGCTATCTTCTCGTTCTTACTGATTTGAAATTGCCCGGCTGCTCGGGCCTTGACGTGCTCCGCGAATCGAAGCTGGCCGACCCCAGCATTCCCGTCATCATCATCACCGCATATGGATCCGTGGAAGAGGCCGTGACCGCCATGAAGGAAGGCGCGTACGACTTCATCCAGAAGCCTGTGGACCTGGAGCATTTGAATCTGCTGGTGGCGCGCGCCACGGAACAGCAGGAATTGCAGCGCGAAAATCTCTTGCTGCGCGAGGAATATACCGAGCGATACGGTTTCCCGCGCATTGTCGGCGAACATAAATCCATGCAGGAGGCCACGAGCCAGGTGCAGCGCGTGGCGGCCACTGATTCCACGGTGCTGCTGCTGGGACAAAGCGGAACCGGAAAGGAACTCTTCGCGCGGGCTATTCACCATCTTTCGCCCCGCCGCCAGCATCCTTTCGTAGCGCTGAATTGCGCGGCGATCCCGGAAGGCCTGGTCGAAAACGAACTCTTCGGCCATGAGCGCGGCGCGTACACGGGCGCCGGTTCGCGCAAGGTCGGAAAAATGGAGCTGGCCAATCGCGGCACAATTTTTCTGGATGAAATTGCCGAACTGCCGATGTCAACTCAGGCGAAACTCCTGCGCGTGCTCGAGGAGCGCAGCTTTGAGCGGGTCGGCGGAACCCAGTTGGTCGATATCGACGTGCGCATTCTGGCGGCCACCAACAAGGACCTGCGCGAAGCCGTGGCCGCAAAAACATTTCGCGAGGATTTATATTTCCGCATCGCCGCTGTCCCCATCACGATTCCTCCGCTGAGCGATCGCGGCGATGACGTATTGACGCTCGCGGAACATTTTCTGGACCGTTTTCGCAAGGAATTTCGCAAACCAAATCTGAAATTTGCGCCCGGCGCCAGCGCTGCCCTGCGGAGTTACTCCTGGCCCGGCAACGTGCGCGAACTGCAAAACACCATCGAGCGCTCCGCCATACTTTCCGATTCCGATACCATTGACGCCGCTGACTTGCAACTCCCCGCGCCGCGTCCCGCCGAGGGACGCATGCCGGATGGAATGCTGGGCGATGCTTTTGACTGGGGAGGCACGCTGCAAGACGTCGCCACGCGCGCGGTCGAGCATGTCGAACGCTTTAAGATCGAGACCGCTCTTAAATCATGCAAGTGGAACAAAACCCGGGCTGCGGAACAGCTCGGCGTTTCCTACAAAACACTATTGAACAAGATCCGCCTTCTCGGCCTTGAGAATTAAACGCAAGTAATTCCCCTTAAATCGAACGAACTATAATCAGGATTCCGCCCAAAATTGAAATAGCGCCAACGACGCGAGACAGCAGCGGCCCGCGCTTCCAAAGTTTTTCCACGGCAATAATCGCCGCAACGGCGGCCATAACGGCGACGTTCATCACTCCCAGGACCAATTGCATCACCATCAGCGCCCAGCAGCACGCGGCACAGTACGCTCCATGATGCAGCCCCACACGAAATCCGCCGACAATGCCGGGCTTATAAGCGTGCCCCAGAAACAGCAAGGGTTCGCGGCAGTGGCTCAGGCAGGCTTGTTTTAGCTGCGTGAGTTGCCAGACGCCGGCGAGAATCAGCGACACCCCCGCAGCGGCTGGAATCCAGCGGCTGATCTCTGCGGAGGACATTGCCGCGTGTGAAACCGCAATTCCCGCGGCAAACGCAATTGCCCCAAATACTCCCCAAATTGCGAAGTATCCGGCGGCGGCCATGCTTGTGCCGACTATGGGCCAGCGCTGTCCAGTATTACGGGCGACGCGGCTATATAGCTCCAGCATGGGCCACGAGGAAGGAAGCATCATGGCGATCATCATCGCCTGCCACATCAACAGAAAAATTAATGCCGATCCGGCCAGAGTCTTTCCGGGCATGACCATCCACATCATCGGCATGATCCAGTGACCGGGCATCTTCATCCCGCCGGACATTCCCTGCACGGCATAAAGCGTATACGCTGCTGCAAGTAGAAAAATACCAAACGCGGCAACCCGCCCCCACAGTTCGGCCCGATCGGGCATGGCGGCAGCGGCGCGCTCCACGATTTGCGGTGGGGCTTCCGGAGAAATTTGCATGGGCTAGCCTAGCCGGCGGACTCGCCGGAATAGTCAAAGTGGGAAAATTCGCCGTATTGGCCGGAGTGATCGTAATTCAGCAGGCCGAATTCAGTCTTTAGGCGCATGACTTTTGAGCGGCCCATCGTCAGGCGCTTTGAAGTAAATCCGGTCGGTTTATCAACGTAAATCTCTTCCACTTCCCCGGAGACCGGGTTGAGGATCGGTCCAAGTTCCACTTCATATATCGTGCCGATTTTCGCGCGGCTGGAAAGGTCCCTGACCACCACTTCGATTGGCACGTATTGAGGGCCCAGCGAGTGCGCGGTAACCGCCGAAAAAATCATCCATGGAC
>Ga0075026_100000903_pt1 | contig 12458 bp, 11 predicted proteins | sample Str012_2_FD_71392 | JGI IMG/M metagenome (GOLD analysis project Ga0075026, IMG submission 71392) | Freshwater sediment microbial communities in response to fracking from Pennsylvania, USA - Straight Creek_MetaG_SC_2012 | ecosystem: Environmental > Aquatic > Freshwater > Creek > Sediment...
GCTATTGCGATGGATGATACCCAGGGTCTCATGCGTGATATGGAAGTGCTCGATACTGGTGCTCCTATTTCTGTGCCGGTGGGTGAAAAAGTGCTCGGTCGCTTGATGAGCGTCCTTGGAAATACCCTCGACGGCAAGGGAGCTATCACTGACGCTCCAACACTTCCGATCCACCGTGAGGCTCCAGACTTCACTGAGCAGTCAACAAAGACAGAGGTCTTTGAGACAGGCATCAAGGCCGTGGACCTCATGGCGCCGTTCATTAAGGGCGGCAAGGTCGGTCTCTTTGGAGGCGCCGGCGTAGGTAAGACAGTGCTCATTCAGGAGCTCATCCGCAACGTTGCGACAGAACACGGCGGCTACTCAGTGTTTGCTGGCGTTGGAGAGCGCGTGCGTGAAGGAAACGACCTCTACCACGAAATGGCAGAGTCTGGCGTGCTTGCAAAGACTGCGCTCGTGTTCGGCCAGATGAACGAAGTACCAGGCGCTCGTGCTCGTGTCGGTCTTACGGGCCTCACCATGGCAGAATACTTCCGTGACCAGGGTGGAAAGGACGTGCTCTTCTTCATGGACAACGTGTTCCGCTTTACGCAGGCGGGCCAGGAAGTGTCGTCACTTCTCGGTCGTGTGTCGTCAGCGGTAGGTTACCAGCCGACACTTGCTGAGGAAATGGGTCGCATGCAAGAACGCATCACCTCGACCTCAAAGGGCTCTATTACCTCTGTACAGGCCGTCTACGTACCTGCTGACGACTTTACCGACCCAGCACCTGCAACGACCTTCTCGCACCTCGACTCTACCGTAGTGCTTTCTCGTCAGCTTGCGTCACTCGGTATCTATCCTGCTATCGAACCATTGGACTCTGGTTCTGCAGCGCTCGACCCATACATTGTAGGCGAAGAGCACTACCGCGTCGCTTCTGAAGCAAAGCTCGTGCTCCAGCGTTACAAGGACCTCCAGGACATCATTGCCATCCTCGGTATTGAAGAGCTTTCAGACGCAGACCGCCTCACCGTGAACCGCGCTCGCAAGGTGCAGCGCTTCCTTTCACAGCCGTTCTTCGTGGGAGAAGTGTTCACTGGTACCCCTGGTGCATACGTACCACTTGCTGAGACTATCCGCGGATTCGGCGAGATTCTTGCCGGTAAGCACGACGACAAGCCGGAGAGCGCTTTCTACATGAAGGGAACTATCGACGAGGTAAAGGCATAATGCATTGCGGCCGTATCCTCGGCCGCTCACTCCCATGAAACCATTTACACTCATCATCACTGCCATCGACGCGCCACTTTACAACGGCGAGGTATTTTCAGTGACGCTTCCTGGCGAAGAGGGCAGTATGACTGTCCTCGCACACCACCAAGCACTCATTACACGTCTCAAAGAGGGAACTATTGTCGTAAAGGATGCTTCAGGCGAGCAGTCATTTCCAGTCGACGGCGGCGTCGTAGAAATCGCCAACAACAAGGTGACTGTCCTGCTATAAAAACGCCCGAGTTAGTATTTCTCGGGCGTTGTAGTGCTGCAGCTCCTTTGTCAGCTCGTTATAGAGCGCATATTCGAGAGCGTACTTTTCTTGCTTGCGCTTAAGGATGTACATATCGATCAGAAGTTTTTTTGCTTCAAGAAGCGCTTTTGCTGAGACGGTTGTTCCGTCTTTCTCAAGCAATCCTCGTAAACCGTCATGTCTGCTGGAGTAAATCGTCTCAACTGTACGATATTGTTCTGGTTGCTCAAGGGTTACGTCGAGTAAGGCAAGACCTTTTCCTTTTGAATACGTAACACGTCCTTTAAGGAGGGTGTCATCATATTTTGTGCCAATTTCGACATTGATGGCACTGCGTAATGCTTCTCTGAGATTCGCTGCAGCTTTGCGACTCTCGCTTTCCTTGTTGATAGCTGCAGTCGCTTCCTTTTCTGCGTACTCACGTATAAAGTCAACGCCATATTTATATAAATCTTTGGGTATTACAATATGGGCTTTAAAACTATATAGCAGCGTAGATCCCGAGAGCGACAGCTCTCCTGTATCACTTATCCGATAATCAAGACCAAATAATGGGTGAGTGATGCTATACGATGTTCTATGACGCAAAATTACCTCCTGTTGATACTCATGTAAAAGAACATCCGCCCCAGAGGGGCGGATGTGTAGTAGTTACTTCATCGGCCCCTTGCGGGTTGGAATTTGCACCTTGCGTTCGCAGGTTGCAGGTAGAGCATCGGGCCAAATCCCTTAGCATCTCTACACTCTTGATGTTGTCTATAGTATAAAACATGGATTCTATGCAAAAGGTTACAGAAACACTTATTTTCTAAAAGCACTATTTATATATGCCCAACTGATGTAGCGGATTGACTCTGGTGTCGCTGATATCGCTAACAACAAAGTTGGCAATGCAGCTATAAACCCTTTGCAAGTTGTAATAAAAAATCGTCCGCAGAGTTGAAACTCTGCGGACGTTGCTTTTAGGAGCGCAAAACTACTTTGATGTCCTGCAAGTCCCACTGTAGCGATGGCGGCCGGCCATTGTCGCATTTCGAACCAGTGCATGTGTGATATGCATCGAAGTGAAGGTCGATGTATGGCTGGCCACACATATCCATAAAAAATAGATGGTACAAAAATGCTTCAGTCAACGTCATATCGTGATCGAAGCGACCAGCAAGAATAAGTTCGCCACTATCCTCGCTCACATGTGGGCGAACCCAGTGTGCGTAGCTCCCACCCTGAGTGCTCCGCTCGTGATGTGGTACCTTGTCGTCAAGAGTAATCTTTTCCCACGACCCGTCTGGTGAACCTCTGGATATTGGTGCAATAAATGGAACTAGCCCGAATGTACCGAGCGTCCTTTTAAACAGCTCACAGACAGCAATATTTGATAGTGCACTAGGCACGATAACAAGCATCGATGTGCCTGCCTGCTTAGGGGGCATTGCTAGGTTAGAAGTATTGCAGTCAATTTTGTTTTTTGCAAAAAATTCTTGCCATTGATGCGTGGTCGACATTTCAACGTTCCTTTCAAATCTGCTGTGACTATACTACAGATTTAAATGCAATCAAGAGTACGCGTATTTGCGAAAGTGTGAGCAATTTACTACAGTAGACATAGAAAGGGAGTTTGAGGATGAGCGGAGAAAAGCCAGACGCAGGGGTTGTGAAGAGCTTTCGTTTTGACACGTATACTGCGGAACAAATACAGCGGTGGATTGATCTTGGGTATTTTGAAAGCGACGCGGACTTTGAACATAATGCACACAAAATAATCTTCAAAGTTATGGAGATTATTGAGCAAGACAAGGAAGTCGTCGACTTCAACGCTGTTATCATAGGGATTGAAATTGATGTTCCGGGGAAAGTCGAGAAACGAACACTGCAGTAACGCAAAACGCGCGAGCAAGCTCGCGTGTTTTTTGTTGTATCGCTATGTGCACTAGGTCTTTGAAGTTGCACGTCGTGCGAAGCTCCAGAGAAAGCTAAAGAATCGGTAGAAGATACCGTGACGTCCTTCGAGGAGCATCTTTTCGCGACGGTAGAAGAGTGTTGGTACGAGAATGAGTGTAAGGATCATTGCAAATGCAAGACCAAACATAATCGCGTACGCAAGCGGACTCCAGAAGTCTGAAATGCGCGAGAGTGGCCACATACCGATAACGGTCGTCACTGTGGTGAGGAAAATAGGACGAAGTCGCGACACTCCCGCGGCAGTAACCACATTGATGAGGTCTTCAGGGTTTGTGCTCGTCATTTGCTTGCGGAAATGAAGCATTGAATCCATAAGAATGATGTTATGGTTCACAATAACGCCCGCGAGTGCAACCACACCAAGAAGCGAGGTAAACGACACAGGCTGACCAGTGAGCGCCAAACCGTCGAGAACTCCAATGAGGGAAAGCGGTACGACTGAGAGAAGGTAGAATGAGTAGCGAATAGAATTAAACGAAAGCACGAGAATGGCGAGCATGAGCACAAGGCCTGCAATGAGTGCGAAGAACATCTCAGTAAATGACTTATTAATGTCTTCGGTTTCACCGCCGTAGGAAATATCCACGCCCTCAGGTTTATTGATTTCGCTTACACGCGCTTTAAACTTTGCAACAATTTCTGCCGGAGTTACTCCTGTCGCAGTATACGCAGATACGCTTTCGAGGCGACGGGTCTTTTCATGCACGATGTCAGTGTTTGCGGGAGCGATTGTCGAGGTGATGACAGAGCCGAGAAGCACCGTGCCATTTGGTGTGTTAACCGTGATGTTCTTGAGTGCATCGAGAGAAACGTTCGTTGTTTCGGTAGGATCTGTGAAGCGTGGGTCAAGCGCGAGCTTTACGACGACATCGATGTCGTCTCCTGACGAGCGGATAGTCGTTGCAGCTGTGCCATACACCGCAGTGCGCAGTGTTTGTGCGACATCACGCGAGGTGAGACCAAGCGCTGTCGCCTTTGCTGTGTCAATCGTAAACACAAACTCCGTACCAAGGTTTTTGGTTGTCGCAGATACATCAGTAGTGCCTGGGATGGTCTTCAAAAGATTTTGTGCATGCTCAGCAACTTTGCCAAGCTCACCCAAGTCATCACCAAAAAACTTGATAACGACTGGAGCACCAGATGGTGGTCCGTTTGACTGTTCGATGATGCGTACATCAGCAGACTTGATGGTTGCGAGATCTGTGCGAAGATCCTTCACAATATCTGCAGACGTCAGCGAGCGGTCCTCCTTTGGAATAAGTTCAACGGTGATGTTTCCAAACGTGCCGCCGGTGTTGTTCTCACCGGTAAAGGCAGAGCCTGCACCTGCGGTAGTCGTGAACGACTTCACATACTTCTTTCCATAGAGAATTTCTTCGGTAGCACGAAGTGAAAGGTCAGTTTCTGCAAGCGGTGTACCACGCTTTGTTTCGAGCTCAAGGTAGACGTAGTTGACGTTTTCGCCTGGGAAGAAAACAGTTTTTACAACGCCGACACCCACAAGCACGAAAGAGAATATAAGCCCCGCTATCAATGAAATAATAAAATTGCGTTGCCACTTTTTATTTGCGAGGAAATTGTGCAAGCGAATGCGATACCACTCCTGAGCAACGTGCGTCCACTCTTCTTGCATTTCTTCAAGGCGGTTTGCGGAGGTCGGCTTCACAATATAAATCGCAAGCATTGGTACCAGACCAAGCGCGACGAAGATAGACGCTGCTAGTACGAAGATAATCGTAAAGGGAATCGAAGAAATAAACTCTCCGGTCACACCAGAAAGGAAGAAGAGGGGAGCAAATACTGCGATGGTCGTCATCGTACCTCCGATGAGCGGCCACGAGTATTCGGCAATTGCTGCTTCCGCAGCAGCGATAGCTTCACCCTTCTTTCGCATACGCGTATGAATTGCTTCGGTGACCACGATGCCGGAGTCTACCAAGATGCCCACCGCAAGGATGAGTGCAAAGAGTGAAACGAAGTTGATGGTGTTTCCTGAAACAAGAAGCCCCACGAATGCAATCACAAATGAAAGCGGGATAGAAAGCGCTGCAACAAACGACTCACGCCATCCGATCGTAAGAAGAAGTGAAATAACGACAAGAACGATGGTTTCGACACCTGCTTCAATGAGGTTGGTGAGGTCGTCTTGCACTTTCTTGCCATTGTCTACTGACACGAGCACCTTTGAGTGTTCGAGAAGAAGCCCTGGCTTCTGCAATGCAGCGAGGTGACCCTTCACCGCGCCCGCTATAGTCGTGACGTCACCACCAGAGCGCTTGAAGACGTTGAAGGTTGCTGCGTTTTCTGCAACGCCACCGTCAACAGCAACGCGAGAAACGGTAGAAACTTTTTGTACACCTGTAGAGACTGTCGCGATGTCGCGCACAAGGACGGGCTTTCCACCTACGTTTGCGATCGCTATGTTGCCCACGACGTCTGGGTCTTTGATGTCACCATCAAACTGCAACGAATACTCCACACCGCCCGTGGTGATAGTGCCGATAGGGAGCGTTGCGTTTGCAGCCGCAAGTCCGCCCATGACCTGACCAAGCGAAAGGTGGTACGTCTGCAATGCTTCTGGGTTTACTACCACTTGCACTTCACGCTTGCGTACACCTGAGACTGATACTTTTGATACACCCGACACGCCTTCTATTTCACGCTTGATGCTGTCCGAGAATGCAGTAAACTGCGACGGAAGTACATCTGCAGACACAGAGATGACGAGTATCGGCTGATCGGCAAAGTTTACTTTCGTAACGACAGGGTCTGTCGCTTCTGTTGGCAGGTCGCCACGCACGGTGTCGACCGCATTTTTAAGGTTTGTGATAGAGGTGTCGACGTTTGCTTTTGCATTAAATTCTACCGACACGACAGAGATGCCGCTTCGCGAGTTTGAGGTTACTTTGTTGGCACCCTCGGCATTTTTCACTGCCTTTTCTATTTTGTTCGTGATGAGCTGCTCGACGTCGCTTGCAGATGCACCCGGCAATATTGTTTGAATAATTCCTACAGGCACAATGACCTCAGGCGCAGACTCCTTTGGGATGATAATCACCGAGTACGCCCCAGCAACAAGAAGTGCCGCGATGAGCAGCCACGTAAACTGCCGTTTGTGCAAAAAGAAATTCCAAAGAGAATGCATACAGGTTATTTAACAGTTACTGTTTCTCCCGCACGAAGGCCACGCGCATCGGTGACGATGCTCGTCGAAGCATCAATGCCGCTTGCAATGACGACTGTGTCACCAAGGATTGCGCCGAGTACGACGGCATGCTGCACAAGCTTCTTGTCATTGTCGACGGTAAACACAATAGCGCCGTCTGGTGTCATCTTGAGTGCAATGATAGGGAGGCGAAGTGTTGTGTCGGCGACGGCCGTAGCTGTAGTCGCCTTCGCGGTGACCGTGACCGACTGACCGTTTGTGAGTAGGTTTTTGTCATCGTTCATGCCAATGCGCACCTCCACTTTTTTTGTGAGCGGGTCGATAGCGGACGCGACTTGTGTCACAACGCCTTCGATTGAATTTTCAATCATTACTTTTGTCCCCACGCTATAGAGCGCAGCATCTGATTCAGAAACATATGCAACGATTTCTCGTGCGCTTTCGTTTGAAACAATTGCAGCAGGTTGTCCGAGCGCAATAGAAGTTCCTTCTTTGATGGTCAAAGATTGCACGGTGCCGCCGATAGGGGTACGGACGATGGTCTTTTCGTAGTTTGCCTGTGCAAGGCGAAGAGCACCGAGTGCTTGGGTGAGCTGCGCGTCAGTGAGAGAAGCAGTGCCATCTTGCGCAGAGATTTTTGCCTGTGCAAGCGCCGTCGCAGCGCCACTGAGGGCGCTGCGACTACCCGAAAGGGCCGCGAGCGTACCATCGAGCTGTCCGCGCGCAGCAGTGAGCTGTGGGCCAACTGCCATGAGGTCGCTCGGGATGCCACTCTTCACTTCAATGTCCTTCGCGTACAGATTTGAAAGTGATGTAGCGAAGGATGCAATGCGACGAGTGTTTGTGTCTGCAGAAGCCAAGAGCATCTCAGCATTATTTCCATTTTGGTCGGACTCTACCTCTGTGCGCCACGAAGCGAGAAGTGTGCCAACAGCAACACGCTCAGCGTTCAGCGCATCAGCGCTGCCGCGACCGTCGATGCGAAGACCAGGAAGTGGTGTGCTTGCACTCGAAAAGAGTTGATCGAGTGTGCTATGCACCACGCTGTCTGCAGTCGTAAATGCAGAACGGTACGTGTTTTGCGCTGCAGTGCGCGCTTCCTTTTCAGCACGCTCGGCCTGCGCGAGTCCTACATCGCCAGCATTTGCACCAGCACGTGCCGCTTCATACGCTCCTTGTGCTTGGAGAAGCACTGCGCTTTCACGGCTGTTTTCTATAGTGGCAAGTACCGTACCTGCTCCCACTACGTCGCTAAGGTGTACACGTACCGACGTCACGCGACCACTAGCTTCAGCCTGAAGACGCGCTTCATGCGTAGACTCTACAGTTCCAAGTATTGAAAGGGAAGTATCACCGCCTTTCATGTTTCCTACTGCTGCAAGCGACACTGTTTTTTGGTCCAACTGTACAGATGTCACAGTCGCCTTATGGCTTGTTTTTAAATAAAACCCGGTTATTACAAGCACAATAACAAGTACCACAATACCGATAACGTTTCGTTTTCCGTACCACATAAAGAGTTGATCAACTATTTTAATAATGTGCTTCATACGACAATTCTAAACTATTGCGAGAAAGTAACTATTCTACACTTAAATATAGAAAAGTCAATATTAGACAATACATTCGTATACTCTGCAAATGGCGCGTATTTCAGCCCGGAATAATTCGCCGTTTTGATTAACTTCTAGTAAAATACTCACATGTTCAAAAATTTCATCATGAAAAAGATGCTTGCGTCACAAACGAAGCATCTCCCTAAAGACCAGCAAGACATGATCCTCGGCATGCTCGAAAAAGATCCAAAGCTTTTTGAAACCATTGCGCTTGAGATGCAAGCAGAAATGAAAAAAGGCAAAGGCCAGCTCTCTGCAGCGATGGCAGTGCTTCCAAAGTACAAAGACAGACTCGAAAAATTGAAGGGAGGAAAATAATCCATTACCAAAGTACGTTTGTTCTTTATGGCTGCATTAAAAAAAATATTTCTTATACTTGGCAACCCAGACATAGAGGGTTTTTCTGGAAAGATAGCTGCTACTTATGTGGAGACAGCGGTTGCAGCTGGTCATACCGTGGAGCGCATCAATCTCTCCGAGCTCACGTTCGACCCTATACTTCGAAAAGGGTACAAAGAAATACAGCCGCTCGAGCCAGACCTCGTGATGATTCAAGAAAAGTGGAAAGCAGCTGACCATGTCGTCATCATCTATCCAAACTGGTGGTGCACGATGCCCGCACTCCTCAAAGGTATGTTCGACCGTATGTTTCTCCCAAACTTTGCGTTTAAATTTGATAAGCAAACAAAAAAAGTGCAGCAGCTGCTCGTAGGCAAGACTGCTCGTGTCATTGTAGTCGCAGGCACGCACAGTCCTTTTATGACATGGTTCAAGTTTGGCGACTATACCAACGAAATCCAGCACGCAATCCTCGGCTTCGCAGGCATGAAAGCAAAAGTCACCACCTTTGGCCCTGCCGACCGCGTGAGCGACGACGTACGCACCAAGTGGCTCGCCACTGTGGCAAAGCTTGGTGCGCGAGGAGAATAGGTGTGCTACTATTTTGAGCAGAGAGGAGGAGTTCATGAAAAAACCAATTATAATTATTTGGTCGGACTAACACTGGCCAATTCTCTGATTTTCAACTCCACAGGAGGAAAGATTGAAACATCCACGCGCAGGTCCAAAATCTGGACCAAAAACTTCCCCTTCCATCATTGGTGTGAATGACTGGGGATTCTATCCCGATAACATTTCACCGGACGGTGGCACAGTCTGGATCGAAGGATGGGGCGGTATCTCAAAATAACCCCGAACTCTGAGCGCCCACGCAACGTCAGTTGCGTGGGCTTTATTTTTTGTCATTTTTAAGCGATACTGCCCGTCCACTTGAGAATCATATGTCTTGAAGCGTAGTCGCTGTGCAGGGAGCGGAGAGATATATGATTCGAAATGTGCTATAAAACATATCTATGTCACTTTCAGTCGGGATCGTCGGTCTACCAAACGTGGGGAAGTCCACGCTTTTTAATGCGCTTACGAAAAAGAGCGTGCCAGCAGAAAACTATCCGTTTTGCACCATCGACCCTTCGGTCGGCATTGTACCGGTACCTGAGCCACGCCTCGCGACACTTTCTGCTATTTCAGGCTCAAAGAAAATCCTCCCCGCTGTGGTGGAGTTTGTCGACATCGCAGGCCTTGTAAAAGGTGCAGCAGAAGGCGAAGGTCTGGGAAATAAATTCCTCGCTCACATCCGCGAGACAAATATGATTGCAGAGGTGGTGCGCATCTTCGAAGATGCTGACGTCATCCACGTGTCTGGTCGTGTTGACCCGCTCGACGACATCTCGGTCATCAACCTCGAGCTCATCATGGCTGACTTTGAGACTGTCTCGAAGCGTCTCGGCAACCTTGAGCGCGGCGTCAAACAAGGCGACAAAGTGGCTATCGCTGAAAAAGCAGTGCTCGAAAAAGTCCGCCAACACCTAGAGGCAGGCAAGCTCGCCGTGACACTCCCGCTTGAAAAGGAGGAGCTTCCATTCCTAAAGTCCATGCATCTCCTTTCTGGAAAGCCGTTCCTCTATGTGCTCAACAAAAAGTCAGGTGCGCAAAACCTCGATGAGCTTCGCGACGAGCGCTGGGACGCACTTATGGAGTTTATGGAAAGCTCTGGTTCGGAATACGTCATTGTGGACGCAGGTGTGGAGCACGACCTGAAGGACCTTGAAGAAGATGAAAAAATGGAATTTCGTCGTGAGTATGGCGCACAAGATTCTGGCATCGACTCGCTCATTCGTGCTGCGTATCATCGCCTCGGTCTTATGTCGTACTTTACGACAGGTGAAATGGAAACACGTGCTTGGACCGTGCCGATTGGCTCTACCGGTCCACAAGCTGGCGCTGCAATCCATACTGACTTTGAGCAAAAGTACATTCGCGCGCAGGTAGTAACATTTGAAGATCTGGTAAAAGCCGGAAGTATTGCGATTGCGCGCGACACCGGCAAGCTTCGCACCGAAGGAAAAGAATATATCGTCAAAGACGGTGACGTCATTGAGTTTATGGTCTAAAAAATCCCGCTCAAAGATGAGCGGGATTTGTCTATCGTTGTATCGGCACACGCTTGTAAACATGGACGATATCTCCATAAGGTCCAAGCTTGCCGAGCACAATGCTCTGAGGCTTGAACACATACTGGTTGGAAATGATCTCGCTAATCGCTCCTGCCGCTGCGTCTGCGTCAACAACACGACCAATGGTGACATGCGGCTCAAAGTGAGTTCCTGCAGAAGAAAACCCAAATGCCCGTATGATGTCTTTTGTCTCCTGCGGCGTGCTTGCATCAAGCAACTTTTTCGCATGATAGGGCATCAACAGGCCTTTTGTCAGTGGTACAAAGTTGTCACACACATGCCTGTGTGCTGAATACAATGCAGTCGGATTGTGGACGTTCCAAAAGATATTTCCACTCTCGCGAAGCACAAGGCCATTTGCCATAAAGAGCTCGAAGGGAAATGTCGCTGACGGCACCACACGATCGAGTGTCTTAAGCAGCTGCATGGTCACAGTATCGGTGGGCACTCGACCTTGCCACAGCGTAATGTGTGGCGTACGAGTAGCGTCAAGAACAAATGTTGTTGGAACTGCTTCGGAAACTCGTTCTGCAAACAGCATTGCTTCCGCAGCGTCATCGCCGGTCAATTCTATCGCAACTCCTATTTCATGTGGCATTCTTAAACTCCTCAATTTTCTCTTTTCACACACTACGTTTATTTTTGCAAATGTCAATATTTTTCTTTTACAAATGAACACTTCTCCTGCATAATCTATACATATGGAAAACAACAACAAACCACGCGATTTCTTCTTGCATATAGCAACATTTGCGAGCCTCTATTTTGCAGCAATAGCTTTGGTGACGCTTCTTTTCACGCTCGTCGACTATCATTTTCCCGATGCGCTCTCGGGCTACTATAGCGACCCGTACTCTGGTCCAGTACGCTTTGCTATTGCCTCTCTCATCATCCTCGCTCCGCTGTTTGTATTCCTCATGCGACTGTTGCAAGAAGAGGTGCGTAAAAATCCAGCTCGTACCGGTCTCTCCATTCGTAAATGGTTTACGTATATCACACTCTTTATCGCGGGAAGCGCGGTGGTCGGTGACCTCATCACGCTTTTGTACTCGTTTCTTGGTGGCGCACTCCCAGCAGCTTTTTTCCTAAAGTCACTGACGCTACTCGCCATCGCAGCTGCTGGCTTTGGGTACTTCTTCCTCGATTTGAAGAGTTTTTGGCAGATGCACAAAGCAGAGTCGCAGTATGCCGGATTTGGATTCATTGTGCTGGTGTCGAGCTCTATCATCCTTGGCTTCTACGTCATGGGTAGCCCAAGCATGCAACGCGACCTCCGACTCGATGAAGAGCGCCGACAAAACCTCGATAGCATTCAGATGCAGGTCGTGAGCTACTGGCAAGGAAATACGAAGCTACCAGAAAGTATCGACGCACTGAATAACCCCCTTCAGGGCTTCACCGTGCCTCAAGATCCACTCACAGGTACTCCATACGAGTACAAGAAAAAGGACGATCATTCGTTTGAAGTGTGCGCAACATTTGCAGAACCGCTCGCTCGCTCGCAAGGCGGGGAATACTACCCAACGATGACGGGGCTGACCAATGCTTCAAACTGGCAACACGATGCTGGACATAGCTGCTTTACACGCACCATCGACACATCGCTCATCAAGCCGTCACAGACACAGATACTTCCAAAGGAAATTCAAATAAACTAGCAAACGTAAACAGTATCTATGAGTACACGTTTTGACCAT
>Ga0075026_100000904_pt1 | contig 12458 bp, 17 predicted proteins | sample Str012_2_FD_71392 | JGI IMG/M metagenome (GOLD analysis project Ga0075026, IMG submission 71392) | Freshwater sediment microbial communities in response to fracking from Pennsylvania, USA - Straight Creek_MetaG_SC_2012 | ecosystem: Environmental > Aquatic > Freshwater > Creek > Sediment...
GATCATTTTCCCTGAGATCCAGTACGACCAGATCGACAAGATCCGGGGCATGGATATCACGATCACCACCACGGCGCGCGACAACCAGCACGGGCGCGCGCTGCTGGAAGCCTTCAATTTTCCGTTCCGCAAATAAGTCCCGGCGCGACAGATAAGGATCCGGCATGGCCAAGACCAATATGATCGAGCGCGACAAGCGGCGGACGCTGACGGTAAAAAAATATGCCGTCCTGCGTGCGCGTCTCAAGGAGACGATCCGCACGCCCAAGTCCTCGCCCGAAGAGCGCAGCGCGGCGCAGGCCAAGCTGCAGTCGCTGCCGCGCGATGCCAGCCCGTCGCGCCAGCGCAAGCGCTGTGCGATCACCGGCCGCTCGCGCGGTGTGTACCGCAAGTTCGGCCTGGGGCGCACCAAGATCCGCGAAGTGGCCGCGCGCGGCGAGATTCCCGGACTCGCGAAAGCGAGCTGGTAGGAGCCATAACGATGAGCATGACCGATCCGGTTGCCGACCTGCTGACCCGCATTCGCAACGGGCAGAGTGCGCGCAAGACCACCGTAACGATGGCCTCCTCCAAGCTCAAGACCGCGATTCTGCGGGTGCTGAAGGATGAAGGCTTCATCAGCGATTTCAACATCGCCGATGAATCCGGCAAGCCGGCGCTGACGGTCGATCTGAAATATTTCGATGGCCGGCCGGTAATTGACCGGCTGGAGCGCGTCAGCCGTCCGGGGCTGCGCATTTATCGCGGCAAGGATGATTTGCCGAAAGTGCTGGGTGGCATGGGCACGGTGATCGTCTCGACGCCCAAGGGCGTGATGACGGATAAGGCGGCGCGTGCCATCGGCCAGGGTGGCGAGGTTATCTGCATCGTCGCCTGAAGGCGCCGCGGCATACGGAACACTGAACATGTCCAGAGTTGCAAAGAAAGTCATCGATATCCCGACCGGTGTGACCATCACGGTCGGGAGCGACGCGGTTACCGTCAAGGGTGCCAAGGGCGCGCTGAGCTTAAACATGGCCGCGGGCGTGGGCGTGAAGCAGGAAAACAAGCAGCTCACCGTCAGCTACGAGGGCATGGGCGAGGCGCGCATGCGCGCCGGCTCGACTCGGGCGCACCTGGCGAACATGGTGCTCGGCGTGACGCGCGGCTACGAGAAGAAGCTCGAGCTGGTGGGCGTCGGCTTCCGTGCTGCGGTGGCCGGCAAGGCGCTGAACCTGACGCTCGGCTTTTCGCATCCGGTGACTTTTGACATCCCCGAAGGCATCAGCATCGAGACGCCGAGCCAGACCGAGATCGTCATCAGGGGCGCCGACCGGCAGCGCGTCGGGCAGACCGCCGCCGAGATCCGTGGCATCCGCCCGCCCGAGCCCTACAAGGGCAAGGGTGTGCGCTATTCGGACGAGAAGATTTCCCTCAAGGAAGGGAAGAAGAAATGAACATCACCAAGCAGCAGCGCCGCGCACGCCGCGCCATCAAGACCCGCGCCAAGATCCGCGAGCTGGGCGTGGCCCGCCTCACGGTGCATCGCACGCCGCGTCATATCTATGCGCAGCTGTTCGCGAGCGACGGCTCGAAGGTGCTGGCGGCGGCCTCCACCCTGCAGAAGCCGGTGGCCAAGGATCTCAAATACACCGGCAACGTCGAAGCCGCGCGGGCCGTGGGCCGCGCGATCGCCGAGCGTGCCAAGGCCGCGGGTGTCACGCGCGTGGCCTTCGACCGTTCCGGATTCCAGTACCACGGCCGCGTCAAGGCGCTGGCCGACGCCGCTCGTGAAGCCGGGCTTGAACTCTAGGATTTCCTCCAGGATCGCATCGCATGGCAAGAATTGAAAAGAACCAGAGCGCCGACGACCTGCTTGAAAAGCTGGTGGCGGTCAATCGCACAGCCAAAGTCGTCAAGGGCGGCCGCCAGTTCGGCTTTACGGCGCTCACCGTGGTCGGTGACGGTGCCGGCCGCGTCGGCTTTGGCTTCGGCAAGGCGCGCGAAGTGCCGGTGGCCATTTCCAAGGCCATGGCGCAGGCGCGCAAGAACCTGGTCAATGTCAGCCTGGCCAACGACACGCTGCACTATGCGGTCAAGGGCGAGCATGGCGCGACGCGCATCTTCATGCAGCCGGCCTCGAGCGGTACCGGCGTCATCGCCGGCGGCGGCATGCGCGCGGTGCTCGAGTGCGCCGGAGTGCGCAACGTGCTGGCCAAGAGCTACGGCTCGCGCAACCCGATCAACGTGGTGCGGGCTACGGTCAAGGCACTGGCGGGCGTGCGCTCGCCGGATGAAATTGCCGCCAAGCGCGGCAAAAGTCTCGAAGACATACTCGGGTGAGCGGCATGGCGAGCGGTAAACAGATCAAAGTGACGCTGGTGCGGAGCCTGTTCGGGCAGCTCAAGCACATCAGCGCCTCGGTGCGCGGTCTCGGACTGCGCCGTCCGCACCAGTCGGTCGCGGTGGCCGATACCGCGGAGAACCGCGGCATGATCAACACGGCCTGCCACATGCTGAAGGTGGAGCGAAACTGACATGCGATTGAACACCATCAAACCGGGCGCGGGTTCGCGCAAGGTGCGCCTGCGCGTCGGCCGCGGCGCTTCGGCCGGGCAGGGCAAGACCTGTGGTCGCGGCGTCAAGGGCCAGCGCGCCCGCAAGGGCGGCTACCACAAGGTCGGCTTCGAGGGCGGCCAGATGCCCATCCAGCGGCGCATGCCGAAGGTCGGCTTCCGTTCGGCGATGAAGGCGCTGAACGCCGAAGTGCGCCTGCATGAGCTGGGGCTGGTCACGGTCTCGCCGATCGACCTGGCGGCGCTCAAGAGCGCGCAGCTGATCTCGGTGTTCGCCGAAAAGGCCAAGGTTGTACTCTCGGGCGAACTCAAGAAAGCGGTGCAACTCAAGGGCATTGGCGTCACCAAGGGTGCGCGCGCGGCCATTGAAGCGGCCGGCGGGAAGATCGAGGACTAATGGCTACTACGGCTTCCAGCAACCCGGCGGCGACTTTCGCCGAGGCAGGCCGCCTCGGCGAGATACGCAATCGCCTGTTCTTCCTGATCGGCGCGCTGGTGGTCTATCGCATCGGCACGTTCATTCCGGTGCCGGGCATCAATCCGCAGGCGGTCGCCAAGTTCTTCAATGACCAGGCCAACACCATCCTCGGCGTGGTCAACACCTTCAGCGGCGGCGCGCTGCAGCGCCTGTCGATCTTCGCGATGGGTGTGATGCCCTATATCTCGGCCTCGATCATCATCCAGATGCTGTCGATGGTGGTGCCGACGCTGATGGAGTACCGCAAGGAGGGCGAGGCCGGGCGGCGCAAGACCACGCAGCTGACGCGCTACTGCACGGTGGGCCTGGCGGTGTTCCAGTCCTTCGGTGCCGCGGCGGCGCTGCAGAATGGCGGTATGGTGCTGGCCGGCGGCGTGCAGTGGATGCTGGTGGCCACGGTGACCATGACCACCGGTACGCTGTTCCTGATGTGGCTGGGCGAGCAGATCACCGAGCGCGGCATCGGCAATGGTATCTCGATGCTGATCCTTTCCGGTATCGTCGCTGGCATTCCCGGCGCTATCAGCCGCACCTTCACCTCGGTCAACAACGGCGAGATGCTGCCGATCTTCGCCATCGTGCTGGTGATTATTGTCGTGGGTGTCACCGCCTTCTGCGTGTATGTCGAGCGCGCGCAGCGGCGCATCACCGTGCACTACGCCAAGCGCCAGGTCGGACGGCGCCTGTATGCCGGCCAGAGCAGCCATCTGCCCTTCAAGCTCAACATGTCGGGCGTGATCCCGCCGATCTTCGCCTCGAGCCTGTTGCTGTTCCCGGCCACCATGGCGAGTTTTTTCGCGACCGGTGGGGCCGACAGCAAGTGGAGCCTGGCGATGCAGCGTGTGCAGGCGGCGCTCAACTACGGACAGCCGCTGCACCTGGTGCTGTACGCGGCGCTGATCCTGGGCTTCACCTTCTTCTATACCGCGCTGGTGTTCAACGCCCGCGACACGGCCGACAATCTCAAGAAGTCCGGGGCCTTCATTCCCGGCATCCGCCCCGGCCAGCAGACCGGCGAGTACATCGACAAGGTGCTCTCGCGCCTGACGCTGTGGGGCGCGTTCTACATCATGGCCGTGTGCCTGTTGCCTGAATTTCTGGTTTCCTCGCAGGGCGTGCCGTTCCAGTTTGGCGGTACCTCACTGCTGATCGTGGTGGTGGTGGTCATGGATTTCATGGCGCAGCTGCAGGCGCACATGATGTCCAATCAGTATCCGGGCCTGATGAAAAAGGCGAATCTGCTGGGAGCGGGCCGTGGTGCCCCAGGTCAAGGTGAGCGATGAAAGTACGTCCGTCAGTCAAGAAGATCTGCAAGAACTGCAAGATCGTGCGTCGCCGTCGCGTGGTGTACGTGATTTGCGCCGATGCGCGCCACAAGCAGCGTCAGGGCTGAGGCCCGGGGTTAGGAGATAAGACATGGCACGCATAGCCGGTATCAACATTCCGATGAACAAGCACGTGGTCATCGGCCTGACCCATATCTTCGGCGTCGGCCCGACCCGCGCGCTCGAGGCCTGCACCGCTGCCGGCGTCGATCCGAGCACCAAGGTCAAGGACCTGACCGAGACCGAGGTGACCGCGATCCGCGCGCAGCTGTCACGCTGGCCGCTGGAGGGCGACCTGCGCCGCGAAGTTTCGATGAACATCAAGCGACTGATGGACCTGGGCACCTGGCGCGGCATCCGCCACCGCAAGGGCCTGCCGGTCCGTGGTCAACGCACGCGCACCAATGCGCGTACCCGCAAGGGCCCGCGCAAGCAGGCCGTGAAGCTCAACGCCCCGCCGGGCAAGGTTTGATAGCAGGCAATTACCATGGCTGAACAGAAAGCACAGCAAACCACGGCGACCGCTACCGCGGCCGCGGCCGGCGGCGCCAAGAAGCCCAAGAAGGCACGCAAGAACGTGCTCGATGCGATCGCGCACGTGCACGCTTCGTTCAACAACACGATCATCACCATCACCGACCGCCAGGGCAACACGCTGTCGTGGGCGACTTCGGGCGGTTGCGGCTTCCGCGGTTCGCGCAAGAGTACGCCGTTCGCGGCACAGGTCGCAGCCGAGAAGGCCGGCGTGGCCGCGCAGGAACACGGCGTCAAGAACGTCGAGGTGCGCGTTGGCGGTCCGGGTCCCGGACGCGAATCCGCGGTGCGGGCGCTGAACAGCTGCGGGCTGAAGATCACCAGCATCGAGGATGTCACGCCGATTCCACATAACGGCTGCCGTCCGCCGAAGAAGCGCCGCGTCTGACGCGGTTGCGCTCATCAGTTTAAGGAACCGAGAACCCTATGGCGCGATATACTGGTCCCAAGTGCAAACTGGCACGGCGCGAAGGCACCGACCTGTTTCTCAAGAGCGGCGCCAAGCCGATTGAGAGCAAGTGCAAGTTCCAGGTGCCGCCTGGTGGCATCAAGAGCGAGCGCCGGCAGCGCCTTTCTGACTACGGCCTGCAGCTGCGCGAGAAGCAGAAGCTGCGGCGCATGTACGGGGTGCTCGAGCGCCAGTTCCGCGGCTACTACAAGATGGCGGCGCGGCGCACCGGCGCCACCGGCGAGACGCTGCTGAAGCTGCTGGAGTCGCGCCTCGACAACGTGGTCTATCGCATGGGTTTCGCCGCCACGCGCGCCGAGGCGCGCCAGCTGGTGAGCCACAAGGCCATCGAGGTCAACACCAAGATCGTCTCGATCGCCTCCTATCAGTGCAGTGCCGGCGATGTCGTGCAGGTACGTGAGCGCGCCCGCAAGCAACTGCGCATCCAGGGCGCGCTGGCCTCGGCCACCCAGGCGGGTCTGCCCGACTGGGTCGAAGTGAGCGACAAGGAGATGCGCGGCATATTCAAGACGGTACCGGCGCGCGAGGATGTTCTGCCGGACATCAACGAGAACCTGGTCGTCGAGTTGTATTCGAAGTAACGGTGGAGCACCTATGCAGTCCCTGGTAACTGAATTTCTCAAGCCCCGTGTAGTCAAGGTGCAGCCGGTGGCCCCGCGTCAGGCGCGGGTGGTCATTGAGCCCTTCGAACGCGGTTTCGGCCATACGCTCGGCAACGCGCTGCGGCGCGTGCTGCTGTCGTCGATGCCGGGTGCGGCGATTACCGAAGTCGAAATCGACGGCGTGCTGCACGAGTACACCAGCATCGAAGGCGTGCAGGAAGACGTGGTCGATGTGCTGCTGAACCTCAAGCTGGTGGCGCTGCGCATGCACACGCGCAATTCCGCCGAGCTGCGCCTGCACAAAAAGGGCCCCGGCCCGGTGACCGCCGGCGACATCCAGACCGATCATGACATCGAAGTCGTGAATCCGGAGCTGGTGATCGCCAACCTCACCAAGGCCGGCGAGCTCAACATGCAGATGAAGATCGAGCGTGGCCGCGGCTACCGCCCGGCAGTGCAGCGCGTGGCCTTCGAGGAACAGAGCCGGCCGATCGGCCGCCTGCTGCTCGACGCCTCCTTCAGCCCGGTGCGCCGCGTGACCTACTCGGTCGAAGCCGCGCGCGTCGAGCAGCGCACCGACCTCGACAAGCTGATCATCGACATCGAGACCAACGGCACCATCGAGCCCGAGGAAGCCATCCGGCGCGCCGGCGGCATTCTCAAAGACCAGCTGTCGGTGTTCGTCGATCTGCAGGGCGAGGACGAGGCGGTCGCCAAAATCACCGAGATGCAGTTCGATCCGATCCTGCTGCGCCCGGTCGATGAGCTGGAGCTCACAGTGCGCAGTGCCAACTGCCTCAAGGCCGAGAACATCCATTACATCGGCGATCTCGTGCAGCGCACCGAAGTCGAGCTGCTGCGTACGCCGAACCTCGGCAAGAAGTCGCTTACCGAGATCAAGGAAGTGCTGCAGAGCCACGGCCTGATGCTCGGCATGCGCCTCGATGGCTGGCCGCCGGCCGGTCTGCGCCGCGATGAAGAGAGCGGCCTGATCTGATTTTAATTGCAGAGTAATCCATGCGTCACAAGCTTTCCGGTCGGCAACTCTCGCGCAACAGTTCGCATCGGCATGCGCTGATGCGCAACATGTCGGCATCGCTCCTGCGCCACGAAACCATCCGCACCACAGTGCCGAAGGCCAAGGAGCTGCGGCGCGTGGTAGAGCCGTTGATCACGCTGGGCAAAAGCGACTCGGAGGCCAACCGGCGCCTGGCGTTCTCGCGCCTGCGTGACAGCGAACTGGTCGAGAAGCTGTTCACTGATCTGGGCCCGCGCTTTCGCACGCGCCCGGGCGGCTATACGCGCATCCTGCGCATGGTGCCGCGTGGCGGCGATGCGGCGAAGATGGCGCTGATGCAGCTGGTCGACCGGCCGGCCCCGGTGGCGGTGGCCAGCGACACTGAGCCGGATGCCAAGTCCCGCAAGTCGCGACCGGCAGCAGCAGCCGATGCCGGACCGGACAGCTCCCAGGCTGCCGACAAGGCGGTCGGCAAAGCGGCTAAGGCCGCCGCCAAGGCAGCGGACAAGGCTGCGCACAAGGGCGCCAAAGCGGCGGACAAGGCGAAGAAAACCACTGCCAAGGCCGCGGCGGGCGGTGTTAAAATCAAGGACGGGGCCAAGCCTGCCGCAAAGAAGAAGGCCGCCAAGCCCAAGTAGGCCTGCCAGCCAGGGCGACGCGTCGCTGGGGGCCGGAACCGTCTAATCACAACTACAACGACAGGAGCTCAGGTATGGGAATCGCTGCGGAATTCAAAGAATTTGCCATGAAAGGCAACGTCGTCGACATGGCGGTCGGCGTGATCATCGGCGCCGCCTTTGGCAAGATCGTCGCATCGCTGGTCGAGAACGTCATCATGCCGCCGATCGGCATGCTCATGGCGGGGGTCAACGTCGCCGATTGGGCTGCGAAGATTGGCGTCGCTGCCGACGGCAAGGCCGTGATGCTGAAGTACGGCGCGTTCCTGCAGACGGTGATCGATTTCGCCATCGTCGCCTTCATCATCTTCATGGCGCTCAAGGGCATCAATAAGCTGAAGAAACCTGCGCCCAACGCGCCGCCGCCGCCGCCACCGGCCCAGGAAGTACTGCTGGGACAAATTCGGGATTTGCTGGCAAAACGCTGAAAAACCGGCCCCGGACGCAGGTCCGGGGTGCTTTTTTTCGGGGCCATGATTGAATTGCGCTGCGGCTACTATAGAATCTGTAGCCGCGATGGGATGTCGCTTCTACAAACTAGTTTGTCCGCATTTTAACTTCTGATCATCTGGGGATTCATCGATGAATACTAAGCTCGCTCTCGGCGCTGTTGTCGCAGCGCTCTCGCTGATCGCTTGCAGCTCCCAGGAAGCCGCTGCTCCGGCACCTGCTCCTGAAGCCGCTCCTGCCGCCGCTGCTCCGGCCCCGGCTGCAGACGCTGCTGCCCCGGCTGCCGATGCCGCGGCTCCCGCTGCTGCTCCGGCTGCTCCGGCCACGCCGCCGTCAAACTGATCTCAATCGGGTTTGGCATGAGAGCCCGTGCCGGCCGCCTGGCGGTCGGCACGGGCTTTCGTGTATTTGTGACATGACGATCAGTATCCGCGATACCCGCCAGGCCAGGAGCGATCGCGGCTGGATCGAATCGGTCTATCGCGACTACCTCAACGATCTCGCGCCCCTCGGCACCGGTGTCTTCCCCGCGCTGACGGAGTTCGGCCACCGCGAGCCCGATCAGCTCGCCAGCTGGTTCGCTGATTCGAGCGCTCACCTGCTGACGATACTCAAGGACGACAGTCCGGTGGGTTTCGCCATGGTGCGCACCGGCATCATGCCGGCCGGCCGCGAGCACTTCGATTTCTCGATGGCGGAATTCTTCATCGCCCGCGACTGGCGCCGGCGCGGCGTCGGCAAGGAAGCGGTGCGCCTGATCTGCGATCGTTTCGCCGGCCGCTGGCACATCATGGAGTACCTGCGCAATGTGCCGGCGGTCGCCTTCTGGCGGCGCGTGGTCAGCGCCTACACCCGCGGTGACTACCGCGAGCGCGGCGGGGCGGGCGAAGTGCACCAATACTTCGATTCAAGCGTGCGGCGCGTGCGCTGAGCGCGCGCTCGGGGCCCTGGCCGGCGCGGCGCGGCGCAGCACTTCGGCCAGATACTGGCCGGTGACCGAGGCGACATTCGCCGCCACCGTTTCCGGCGTGCCCTCGGCGATTACGCGTCCGCCGTGCTCGCCGCCCCCTGGTCCCAGGTCGATGATCCAGTCGGCGGTCTTGATGACATCGAGATTGTGTTCGATCACCACCATGGTATTGCCGGCATCCACCAGCTGCTGCAGCACGCCCAGCAACTGTGCGACGTCGTGGAAATGCAGGCCGGTGGTGGGCTCATCGAGTATATAGAGCGTCCGCCCGCTGCCGCGCTTCGCGAGCTCGCGAGCCAGCTTGATGCGCTGCGCCTCGCCGCCCGAGAGCGTGGTCGCACTCTGGCCGAGTCGCACGTAACCCAGACCCACCTCCAGAAGTGTGCGCAGCCGGCTGGCCGCCGCGGGCACGCTGGCAAACAGGGCCGCGGCGTCCTCGACTGTCAGCTCCAGAGTCTCGTATATGTTGAGGCCGCGATAGCGTACTTCCAGGGTCTCGCGGTTATAGCGCCGGCCGCGACAGACGTCGCAGGGCACATAGACATCCGGCAGGAAATGCATCTCAACCCGCAATACGCCGTCGCCCTGGCAGGCTTCGCAGCGTCCGCCGCGCACGTTGAAACTGAAGCGGCCGGCATCGTAGCCGCGGGCGCGGGCCTCCGGAACCTGGGCATAGAGATCGCGGATCACGGTGAACAGGCCCGTGTAGGTCGCTGGGTTGGAACGTGGCGTGCGGCCGATCGGATTCTGGTCGATGTCGATCACGCGTTCGAAGCGCTCCAGGCCGCCGATGCTGTCGCAGGGCGCGGCGCTCTCCAGGCCGGTATCGCTTAAAGTGGCGGCGGCGTGCCGATACAGCGTGTCATTGATCAGCGTTGACTTGCCGGAGCCGGAGACACCGCTGACGCAGGTGAACAGTCCCACCGGCACCGCGACCTGCAGATTCTGCAGGTTGTTGCCGCGTGCACCGTTGATCACGATGCGTGCCGCGGTCGGCCGGCGCCGCTTCGAGGGTACCGCGATGGACTCCAGGCCCGCGAGGTAGCGGCCGGTCAGCGAGGCGCTGTTGGCACTGATCTCGGCCGGCGTGCCCTGCGCCACCACGGCACCGCCATGCACGCCGGCGCCGGGACCGAGATCAACGACGTGATCGGCGCTGCGGATCGCATCCTCGTCGTGTTCGACCACAATTACCGTGTTACCAAGATCCCGGAGCCGGCGCAGCGTGACCAGCAGGCGTTCGTTGTCGCGCTGGTGCAGGCCGATCGAAGGCTCATCGAGGATGTACATCACGCCCGTGAGGCCTGAGCCGACCTGGCTGGCGAGCCGGATGCGCTGGGTCTCGCCGCCCGAGAGCGTGTCGGCGGCGCGATCGAGTCCCAGGTAATCGAGGCCCACATCAGTCAGGAAGCGCAGTCGCTCGATGACCTCGTGCACGATGCGCTGCGCGACCGTGGCACGCCAGCCGGCCAGTTCCAATGCGCGAAAGTGGCCGAGTGCGTGACCGACCGTGAGGCGGGTAAGTTCGGCGATGTTGCGCCCGTCGATCAGCACTGCGCGCGCGGTAATGTTCAGGCGCGAACCGCCACAATCCGGACAGGGTCGGGTGCCGCGAAAGCGCCCCAGCTCCTCGCGTACCGCCGCCGATTCGGTCTCCTGCCAGCGCCGCTCCAGGTTGGGCACGATGCCCTCGAAGGCATGGCGGCGACGCTGGCTGGCGCCGCGCCCGTCCTGATAGCGAAACTCGATTTCCTCGCCGCCACTGCCGTACAGCAGCCGCTGGCGGATCGACTCGGGCAGCGCGGTCCATGGCGCCTCGAGGTCGAAGTGGTAGTGTCGCGCCAGGCCCTGCACCAGCTGGAAGTAGTGCGGATTGTGGCGGTCCCAGCCGCGCACCGCGCCGCCGGCCACCGACAGGTGCGCATGCGCGACCACGCGCTGCGGGTCGAAGAAATCCTGCAGCCCGAGCCCGTCGCAGGCCGGACAGGCCCCGGCCGGGTTGTTGAACGAGAACATGCGCGGCTCCAGGGTCGGCACCGCGAAGCCGCATACCGGACAGGCGTGGCGGCTGGAGAACACCAGCGGCGTGGCATCGCCTTCGGTGAACACCACGCGCGCCGTGCCCTGGGCCAGGCGCAGTGCGGTCTCGAAGGATTCGGCCAGGCGCTGCGCCGCATCGGGGCGCACGCGGAAGCGATCGATCACCGCTTCGATGGTGTGCTTGCGCCGCGCATCGAGCGCCGGCACCTGGTCGAGTTCGTAGACCCGCGCGTCGACGCGCACGCGCACGAAACCCTGCGCCGCCAGATCCGCGAACAGCTGCGCGTGTTCGCCCTTGCGATCGACCACCAGCGGCGCGAGCAACAGGCCCGGGCGTTCCGCGCCGGCCTGCAGCACCTGGTCGACCATCTGCCCGACGCTTTGCGCGATCAGGTCGATGCCATGGGTCGGACAGCGTGGCAGGCCCGCGCGCGCGAACAGCAGGCGCAGGTAATCGTAGATCTCGGTGACCGTGCCGACGGTGGAGCGCGGGTTGTGCGATCCCGCTTTCTGCTCGATGGCGATTGCCGGCGACAGTCCCTCGATGCTGTCGACGTCCGGCTTGTCCATCATCGACAGGAACTGACGGGCGTAGGCCGACAGCGACTCCACGTAGCGGCGCTGGCCCTCGGCGTAGAGCGTATCGAAGGCCAGGGAGGACTTGCCGGATCCCGACAAGCCGGTCAGCACGATCAGCCGGTCGCGCGGCAGGTCCAGGTCGATGCTCTTCAGGTTGTGGGTGCGGGCGCCGCGCACGCTGATGGTCTTCATGATTCAGGGGTCCGGTACCCGGTGGGGGGATCGGCCATTCTACCAGCGGCTGGCCGGCAGGACGGGACCTGGCACGGTGGGGCACCGTTTTGGAGCCTGCCGGGCAGGTCCTAAGCCGCTGGCGGGGCTAATCGCCATGCAGCAGCCACAAACGACCCCTGCCGGGCGGGCGGGCGGCGACTACAATAGCGGCCTTCACATTCAATAGCCCCAAAGAGGGTCTGCACATGGCGCGCGGAGTCAACAAGGTCATATTGGTCGGCAATCTCGGTGCTGACCCGGAAACCAGGACCATGCCTTCGGGCGGGACGGTTGCCAACATCCGGATTGCCACCAGCGAGAGCTGGAAGGACAAGCAATCGGGCGAGCAGAAGGAGCGCACCGAGTGGCACAACATAGTGATGTTCGGGCGGCTGGGCGAAATCGCCGCTGAGTACCTGCGCAAGGGCTCGCAGGTCTACATTGAGGGGTCGCTCCGAACCCGCAAATGGCAGGACAAGGAAGGGCGCGATCGCTACACCACCGAGGTCGTGGCCGCTGAGATGCAGATGCTGGGCGGACGCGGTGGC
>Ga0075026_100000906_pt1 | contig 12448 bp, 7 predicted proteins | sample Str012_2_FD_71392 | JGI IMG/M metagenome (GOLD analysis project Ga0075026, IMG submission 71392) | Freshwater sediment microbial communities in response to fracking from Pennsylvania, USA - Straight Creek_MetaG_SC_2012 | ecosystem: Environmental > Aquatic > Freshwater > Creek > Sediment...
ATGAATGAAGTGGAGGCAGTCCTGAGCGAGGATGCCTGCTGGCGTCAGGTACGCATGACCTGCGACACGGAGAACAAGGCATTCGAAGAAGCCTTCAACTACTTTTACATGGAGATCCAGCCGCGGGTACAACCCTACGCGGACCTGCTGAACAGGAAACTGGTGGACTGCCCCTTCACGGCCGGCCTCGACCAGGACAAATATTTCACCTACCTGCGCACCGTGCGCAAGAACATCGACCTCTATCGTGAGGAAAACATCCCCATCCAGGCAGAGATCAATGTGCTGCAGCAGCATTTCGGCGCCATCGCCGGCAAGATGACCGTGGAAGTGAATGGCCAGGAGTACACCCTGCAACAAGCCACCCGGTTCCTCGAAGACGCGGACCGCGAACTTCGTCGTTCCGTCTACCTGAAGATCTGGGAACGTCGGAAGCAGGACGAGACCGCCCTGCACGAACTGTTCACCAAGCTGGTGACCAAGCGCGATCAGTTGGGCCGGAATGCCGGCTACGCGAATTTCCGCGACTATAAGTTCGTGGAGATGGGGCGCTTTGATTACAAACCCGAGGATTGCAACGAGTTCCATACTTCCGTGCGGGACCATGTGGTTCCCCTCGTTGAAGAGGTTTACGAGAGCCACCGCAAAAGGCTGGGATTATCAGATTACCGCCCCTGGGACACTGAAGCCGAACCCGCCGGCACCGAGCCCCTGCGCCCCTTTACCGATGGACGCGACCTGCTGGAAAAATCCATCGCCTGTTTCGATCGGCTGGATCCTTTCTTTGGCGACTGCCTCCGGAGGATGGATCGCATGAGCCATCTTGACCTGGACAGCAGGAAAGGCAAGGCCCCCGGCGGCTACAACATGCCCCTGGCGGAAAGTGGCGCGCCTTTCATCTTCATGAACGCCGCAGGCCAGATGTCGGACGTGACCACGATGGTCCACGAAGGTGGCCATGCGATCCATTCTTTCCTGGCCCATCCGCTGGAGCTCAACGCCTTCAAGGAATACCCGACCGAAATGGCTGAAGTGGCCAGTATGTCCATGGAACTCTTCACGATGGACCATTGGGCTCCCTTTTTCGACAACGAAGCGGAATGGAAGCGCGCCAAACGCCATCAACTGGAAAGGGTGATCACCATCTTCCCCTGGATCGCGACGATCGACAAATTCCAGCATTGGGTGTACGAGCATCCCGACCACACCATCGAAGCGCGTACAGCTGCCTGGCTCGCCATATTGGCGGAATTCACACCGAAAACCCTGAACACCGAAGGGCTCGGCGCATACCGATCCATCCAATGGCAGAAACAACTCCACCTATTCGAAGTGCCGTTCTACTACATCGAGTATGGCATTGCACAATTGGGGGCACTGGGCCTTTGGAAGCAATACAAGGAGGATCCCTCCACTGCATTGGAGAACTACCGTAAGGCGTTGAGCCTTGGTGGCACAAAAACGCTTCCGGAGTTATACAAAGCGGCCGGCCTGAAATTCGATTTCAGCTCCGCGCACATCCGCGACCTGATGGAGTTGGTGCGAAAGGAGCTCGTGAACCTTCAATAAATACCACGAAAAGGTTACCGCCAAATCATATCACGACACATATCACAATGTATATTTGTGATGTCATCGAAACAAGACACAATGAATTTTTGAAATAGCTACTAATCAGAGCCTTAACCAAAGTCCCGGTGTTTCCACATCGGGGCTTTCCTTTTTATCAATCGGCCGTCAAAGGTACGACGGTGATAACGGCGCTTCCCGTGCGGATCTCGCCGTTGCCCTGGCGCCCCCTGACCAGGATCCGGTACGCTCCTTCTGCATCGGATGTGTAAAAGCGGAAGCCGTTCTTCACCTGTTCGGCGCTGACGGCATCTTTCACCAGGAGGTTGCGGAGGTCAGGCATGCGATCCGTCCGGCTCACCTTCTCGGGCGTGTTCAGCCTGGCTGCATCCTGGTTGCCCCGGAAAGGCACACTGACATCGCCGGCAGATAGGGTGAGGCCGGCCATATCGCCTTTATAAGATCGGAAATGAATGACCCCTTTGAAATCCGCATTGCCCACCACAAATCGATGGGTGACCACTTCGATGCTGCGGATCAGGAGGGGATCTGCGTCCAGTATTTTCTTGGAGTCACGCAACGGTACACCGTCCACCAATACCAATGCCTCTTCGGAGAAGAAGGCCTTGAAAGGCAGGTTGAGTACCTGTAAAACGCGGTTGCCTTTTTCTTTTACTACACGCGCCTCTGGAATGATCTCCCCGATCACTTCCTCCATATTGGGGAAGCGAACGTATTCGTCCAGCAGGTACTTGAAATCCGGCTTCCCATAAAAAGCGCTGGTATCCCTGTCAGATGCCGTATAAGCCTTCGATCCGTCCACATAGAAACGATTGAGCACGCGGGTATTGAGGAGTCTGGCTTCTATGTCCGCACGCATTTCCGTACGCAGTTTGAGGCAGGGGAAGGCGATCGATCCGGGGGTGGTGGGCTCCTCGATCTCTGAGATGGAGATGCCGGAAGGGGCGCTACCCTGTGGTTCTAGCACCAGCATGGATTCGTCGAAGATGACGGGCAGCACGAAGTCGGCAACACCGTTCTCGTCCGTAATGGCTGATGCCAGCACGGTCCCGCGGCCCTTCATCGTGGCCACGAGGGGGATCTTCGCAACCGGGCGGCCGTTAACGGTGGCCCTGGCCCGCATGACGCGGCCCTCATTTTCAGTAGCGCCGTGCGCCTCATGGGTGAGGGTCGCTGCGAATCCGGCAGAAGCGCTGTCCATCAACTGGGAAAGCTGGTCCTGGCGATAGACCACGATGCTCAGGTCACGAAGATCTTCTACACCAGCGACCCGGCAGATGACCTCAGTGCGGGTCGGTACCTTGTCACGGTCCGGGGAAACGCGGATCGCTGAAGCGATATTCTGCGAAGGCATGACACCAGGCTCGGAACCACGGCATTCGGCGCTCGGTGGTATCCGGGGATTGATCACCATCACGGGTGAAATGTCGGTCTTTGTACGCACACCGGCGACGGTGCAATCCAGGAAATAATAATCAGAGTGAATATTCTCAGGAATGGTCAGGTATCCGGAAATGTTGAACCCATTGGGAACGATATCGGCCACGGTCATGACCGCCCCACTCCGGTCCAGCAGACGGATGGTCACCGTACGGCTTTGCTTCAGGTCACCAGAGACCTCCCCATCCACCCAAATATCCTCTCCGGTCACATGTACTTTCTGGTCCGACCATACGCGGAGCCTGGCGGATGCTGCATCCTGGGCCATAAGGCGTCCGCAGAGGCCGGTGACCAGGAGGAGGGCGATATGTTTGATGTTCATGCGCATGGTCTCACCAGAATAAAGGTTTGATATTGGTGCCACCGGTCAGGGTGCAATCTACACAAGACATGGGGGCCACGCCGAAACCACCGCCTGCGGTGATGAAATAGGCGACCAACCAGTTCGGGTTGGTACTCAGGAAGGACTCCGCATCAGGCTTGGAAAAATCTTTTGACGGGCATATTTCAGATCCTGCATTCGGCCAGGAGTCGAGCGCGGAATTCATGATGAAAAGCCGCGCCTCCGTGGAGCCGCTCACACTGACGAAGCCGATGGCCTTCTTTTTCGGATCGGTCTTGCAACTGATGTTCGTCGCGTACTGCGAAGGTTGGGGATCGAACAACGAACCCGTGAGTTCGGTGTTCTTCTTGATCGTGTTCCAGAAATTGAAAGACTCAGCCGTCATCGCGATCTGCTTGACCAGGATGCTGTATCGCACATACCCTTTTTCCGTTTCCTTCGTGAGGGTGGTCACAGGCTGGTAGCTCACTACATCCTGCGCGAGATTGGTGGTGCTGGCGATCAGGATCGACGACACGGGCTCGGTGCGCCAGCAACGGAAATTCTGGTCGCCGGGGTCCTTGGGAACGATCACGCCGTTGACGTATTTATGATAGGCCTCGTAAGCGGAATGCCGCTCCCAGGTCTCTATGGCCTGCCATCTATAAAAGCGGGTGTTGTTGGAAGGGTCATGTGTATGGACATAGATGTTCACACCACCGTAAGGATCGGGTTGGTCATAAGTCAGGCTATCGATGGGCGGCGCCTGTTTGGATGCCTGGAGGGCAGATTCATATTTGTTGACTTCCGGAGTGACGACCTGCAGTAAATACTTACCCTTGGGATCGAGGGTCAGGTTGGCTTCATACCGGCCGGGCGTGCCGGGCGATTCGAACAAGTCCCAGACAGATCCGTTCTCCGACACGACCCGTACCTGTGCCCGGGAGATGGGCGCCGCGGTGGTATCCGAAAGGCTCCTTACCCGGCTCAACAGCACGGTGTTGTCCATGGATACACCCGTGACGACATCGCCCTCCACGACAACAATGGAAGTGTCGGGCTTGGTATCCGGAAGCTCCAACGGCTTGGAACAGGAAAAGACCGCAACGGCCAGGAATGGAACGATATATTTAAGACTTACGCGCATGTTCTTACCAGAATGAGGGTTTTACATTGGTACCGCCGGTCAGCGTACAATCCACGCATGACTTGGTGGAAAGGCCAAAGGTGCCTCCCAGCGTATTGTAATAGGCTACCATGAAATTAGGATTGGCTTTGAGGAACTCAACGGAGGCTATTGGGTCAAGAACGATGTCGGTACAGATCTTCGGCCCTTCGAATGGCCATAAGTTGAGCTGTGAGTTCAAGATGAACAATCTTGCCTCCGTGGATCCGCTGACGCTGACAAAACCGATGGCTTTCTTCTTCACATCATTCTTGCATACGATGTTGGTGACGTATTGAGAAGGTTGGGGATCGAAAAGCGAACCTGTGAGCTCGGTGTTCTTCTTGATCGTGTTCCAGAAATTGAACGATTCCTTGGTAAGGGCGATCTGTTTGACCAATATGCTGTAGCGCACATATCCCTTTTCGGAATCTTTGTTGAACGTTGTGACAGGCTGGTAACTGACCAGGTCCTGGGCCAGGCCGGTGGTATTGGCGATCACGATGGACGGCGCGGGCTCGGTACGCCAGCAAGTCCAGTTCTGGTCGTCGTAGGCTTTGGGCACTATGTTCGTACCATCGAAATAATAGAACGCCTGGTAAGCGGAATGCCGCGCCCAGGTCTCCGTGGCCTGCCAGCGGTAGAAACGTGTGTTGTTGGAAGGGTCATGTGTATGCACGAATATCTGTACTTCATCGGCCAGGTCGGGTTGCTTGAACGTGAGGCTATCGATGGGCGGTGATGGCTTGGATGCCTGGGGTGCGGACTCAAAGGTGTTGCCTTCTGGCGAGACCACCCGCAATTGATACTTGTGGGAAGGATCGAGGGTCAGGTTGGAAAAGTATTTCCCTGGTGTGCCGGAGCTCTCGATCAGGTCCCAGGTGGTGCCATTATCTGATACCACCTGCACTTTTGCCAGGGAGATGGGAGCTGCCGTGGTGTCGGAAAGGCTTCGTACCCTGCTCAGCAGGACGGTGTTCTCCATGTCGACACCCGTCACCACATCCCCTTCCACGACCACGATGGATGTATCGGGTTTCGTGTCGGGTAACTCCAGTGGCTTGGAACAGGATGCCGCGAGGAGCGCCAGGATCGGTATGCCCACCCTGACCTTCATCAGAATTTCAGGTTGAACGTGACAAATGGGATCGGCGTGGAGAAGACCGAAAGTTGGTACCCCTTGATCGCCCCATTGTTGGTAACGAAATAGACGGAGTATGGATTGTCCCGTCCGGTCAGGTTGTAGATGCCGAAAGTCCAGGAGGCATGTACTTTCTGGGTCAACTTGTGGTTGTGCTCAACGATCATCGAGATGTCCGTACGGAAGAAGTAAGGGATGCGGAACGCGTTACGGTCAGAATAGTACACGCGGTCACCGCCACCCATGTTGAATACGCCCAGCGGGTAGGTGATCGGGCGGCCGGTGCTGTACTGTGAGGTCAGGGACACGCTCACACGCTGGGTGAACTTGTAATTGGCGACCAGGTTGGCGATATGCGGCTTATCGAAACTTGCCGGATACCAGTTCCCGCCGTTGATGACCTCACCGGCCAGCGGATCGTTCTGCTGCAGAAAGGACCTGAGATAAGTATAGCTGATCCAGCCATTGAGCTTGCCATTGGGTTTCTTGTACATGAGCTCGAGGCCATAGGCCTTGCCGCGTGTGGCAAAAACATCTCGCTCCAGGGACGGATTGAGCAACAGTTGCGCACCGCTCTTGTAATCAAGATAGTTTTTCGTGGTCTTGTAGTAGGTTTCGATCGAAAATTCATCGCCCTTATCGTTGACCTGTGAGTAGAATCCCAACGACAGCTGTTGGCCCATCTGGGGCTTGATGTAGGCATCGCTCAGTTTCCAGATGTCCGTGGGGGAGATCGCCGTGGAGTTGGTGATCATGTGCACATACTGGCTGAGGGTGTTGAAGCTGAGTTTGATGGAGGAACGTTCGTTGATCAGGTAGCGGGCGGACACGCGGATCTCTGGGTTGGCATACTGCTTGACGAGCTGGCCCTTGGAGTAAGTAACAGAGTCCGTGACCGTTCCTTCCGTCCGGGGCTGGCCATTCTGGTACAGGTAATCCTTGCCAGGGCCCACATTGCGGAAATAGGTGAATCGGAGGCCAGCTTGCAGGGTGAACTTGTTCGTCACGCGGTATTGATCTCCGATGTAAATCGAAGCCTCGGAGCCCTGCTCACGATCGATGGTCCTGGGGGCGATCACGGAGGCGGGATCTGCGGGCTTGACCTCCCCGGGGTTCAGGCTATAGTCAATGTACTGCAGGCCGAAATCGAAATCATGCTTGTTGTTCGGCGCCCAGCGGAGGTCCGTTTTCACCGTCAGCTGGCGTATCCCGAAGGTGAGGTCGAAATAGTCCTTCGGGTTGTTCCGGCCCTTGACAGAGTAGTCGTACTGATCGATGCCGACCGAGAATACATTCGACAGCTTGTCCGTGAAATTGTGGCGCCACTTGAACCGGGCATTCTTGTTGGAATAGGAATAAGTCGAGTCCTGGTTCAGCCGGAACTTGTCGACGCTGAAATATCCGGAAAGGTATATCCTGTCCTTGGAAGAGAACTCGTGAGACAAGTGCAGCATGATATCGCTGAAGTTCACCTGGCTTTTGTTGTATTGATCAGGGAGGTATTTGAGGAACCAGTTCGAGTAGGTGGTACGGCCGCCCATGAGGAAGGTCGTCTTCTCGGAGCCCAGGGGACCTTCCGCGGTGAACTTGCTGGTGAGTGGTCCGATGCCGAGCGTTCCGGTCAGCTTCTTTGCATTTCCGTCGCGCGTGGTGACATCCATGATCGAAGATATCCTTCCTCCGAGCTTTTCCGGAACGGCACTTTTATACAGGTCGAGACCGCGGACCAGTTCTGCATCCACGGCGGAGAAGAATCCGAAAAGATGGGTCGGGTTGTAGATGGTCATGTCGTTGAGCAGGACCAGGTTCTGGTCAGCTGCACCGCCACGGACATTGTATCCTGCTGTGCCCTCACCTACGCTGGTCACACCGGGAAGGGTCTGCAGGGAGCGGAGGATGTCGGTCTCGCCCAGTACGGCGGGGATCTTCTGAATCGCCTTGATGCTGAGCCGGTCGACGCCCATCTGCATACCCCGCACATTGTTCTGTTTCGTACCGACGATGACGGCGGTCTTGAGGCTGCGTATCTCTTCCTGCATCTCTATGTCCATCTTTCCGTTGCCGAGCACATTGAGGGAGCGGTTCACTTCCTTCATCCCCACGTTGCCGAAGTGCAGAAGCTGTTTGCCCTTGGGAACAGTGATGGAGTAGAATCCGAAAGGGTCCGTGGATACACCGGCCTGGCTTCCCTCGATGGTCACTGTGACGCCGTTGACGGGTTCCCCGTTCTTGGCATCCCTGACGTATCCGGAAAGCACGGCTGTGACGCCTGCTCCGCCCCTGGCCCCGATGGTATAGATCTTGTTATCGACCTTGGCGACATTATTCTCTACCGGCAGGTCGCTCACGACGACGTCCTTTCTGGTTGCGGCACCAGGATTGAAATAATCCGCTGGCAGGGCGGCGGAGATCGGGTTGCCTCTGGAGATGAAGACACGGTTCTGTGCATCGCGATACCAGGAAAGGCCGGAGCCTTCCAGGGTTACCTTCAGGACTTCGTCCAGGGTACCGGATGAGGGGGGTATGCTCAGGCCGCTGGTCTGCGTCCGGTCATAATATACCGTAACGGGAAATCTCTTCTCCAGCACGTTCACCAGGCTGTCGAACGGCGTTGCTTTGGGGGTCTGTGCCTGACCGGCAAAAGCCGCGGCCACCAGGATCGTCATGATCAGGGTCCTTTTCACCATCCGTTGGCCTCCATTTTGGAGATCACGGCCTGAGAGGCCCTGATCGGGTCTTTTTTAAAGGAATATCCACTTTCGTGGTAGATTTTTTTGAGGTCACGCTGATGTGTCTTGTCCAGCGTATAAAGATCGGAAGCCCTGTCCAGCGTCGTGACCTTCCCATCCTGCAGGACGAAAACGGTCTTGCGCAGGACATATTCATCCGTCTTGGAGTTATCCGTGACCGGTACTTTGCGCCATTGCACGAGCAGCATCCGTTTGCCTTTATAGATCTGTTCGTAGAATTCGCCGCGTGCATTGACCAGCCTGAGTTTTATGAAATGATGACCGTCTATGACGAACTCATCCAGCTTCTCCTTGATCAACTGCAACTTCATGGAGCCCTGCAGGTCACGCACGATGACGACATCGTCCTGGCAGTCATAGAGCAGCTCGGTATCCTTGTACCAGTTGCCGTAATAAAGTACCCCGCCGAAATTCCTGGTGGCTGGGAAGAAGGGATCTCCGTTGACGGAGCTGAATTGCTTGACATATTCAGTACCGTTGTAGAGCAGGCTGTTGTCCTTGAGGGTGTCGGGCACCTCTTTGGCCTGCACGCTCAGGAAAGCGAGGATCGATAAGGCCAGCAGTGTTAGTTTAGGCATGAAGCAACCAATATAGGTAAAACCCGCTAAATCGTCAGGCCACCGGTCACATTAACAAAAAACACCGGTTTGCCGGACAGCAAGAATAACTTGACGAATAGGTTAGATGCCGTTCGTGGGGAAATTGCTGCTCGGTGGTGGGGAATTTCTCTTCACTTCCCCCAAGTCAGTGAGCTTCAAACTCGGTGATCGCCACCTGGGCTCCGGAATGCTCCATGACGACACGCAATCGGTCCGTCTTCACCGGGTTCAGGACGAGCAGGCTCTTCGTATTCTTTCGAATGACTGCACCTGCCCCCTTGGTGGCGGGCACCCACTGATGTCCATCCCAGGTCTCCAGGCGGCAGGCATCCGGCACCCGGAACCCTTTCCCATCATCGACAAAACAAAGCGCCACTTCCTTCACCTCCACCATCTTGCCGAAGTCGATCGCATACCAATCCGTTTTGGAGGCAGAACCTTGCGAAGTCCACCAGTTGTGGACCTCGGGGAAATACCACGCACGGCCATCGATGGCGAAATTCAAGGTCGTGTCCGCGTTGTTGACGGAGGCGGAAGGCCGGGGAAATCCTTTGCCGCTGATGTTCAGGGCCACGTCTTTCTCGACTGGGCCATGGTTCCTTGCCTTCGTGGCGCCCACCCTTGAACGAACAGACTTTCCAGAATTATCATTGCCAGCAAGAGTACCATCCACCCATACCTGCAGCCCACGACCCTGGCCATAATGGGTTCCGTCGCGGTCGTACCGCACCATGAGCTCATGTCCATGGTAGGGCAGCCCGTCCAGGGTGAACCATGCGATCGAGCTGTCCACCAGCGGCCGGACCAACAGGGTGTCGCCTTCCGAAGGCCGCACGCCGCAAAGACCGGTCACGATCAGGTCATTGAACGATGAGTGGTTGTAGTGATTGCTCCAATAATAATAGACGATGGGGCCTCCGATATCCGGATCGTAGTTCTCAACCAGGTCGAGTCCGCCTTCGGGTAGGTAGTGCTGGCGTGCAAAAAGGCGCAATGCGTGCAGGTAGTCGGTAGATGAGACGGGGTGTTTTTTATAGTCCTGCAGCAGGTTGGCCATGGCCGTCAGCACCATGCTGGACTGGTAAGGCCAACTCGGGCCGTTCCATTGGCTGCTGCGCTGGCCTCCATACCACACGAACTGTTCAAAATAGTGCTCGTATGAAGGCTCGTTCGTCCTGTAGCCAAAACGTCCGAGCAGTTCCGAAGTGTCCTCGGCATGCCTCCAGGCAGAACCCGTTACGCTGTCATCATGGGGCAGATCGAAATACCAGGGCACCATACCGGCCAGTTCTCGAGACCGAATGGGGTCCCAATAGTGAACATACTCGTTGTCCTGCTTCAACCGGTCCGTGAAATGTGTGAGGCGGGGATTCCAAAGATCCGCCTGAACCCGTTCTCTGAGTTCATCGGCCCTGGCGGAAAAGGCTTTGGACAACGCATCATCCCCTTTCCAGGCGGCGATGCGGGAGATGGCCCTGGCATTGGCATACATATAGCTGTTGATCGTGGGCCGGAAAGCTTCCCCGCGATCGAAACCGGCCGTACCACCGGATGCATCGACCGAGGCCACGGTGTATTCCGTCGCGTCCGGCATGGCGGGGATCCAGTACAAATGCTTCGCGCTGTCGAAGTGGTCGGACCATGCATGGTAAGAAGCGACCAGGCTGTCCAATTGTTGCATCAGGAAAGCGGAATCGCCATTCACCAGATAGCGGGACCATGCGGCATCGGCGATACTTTCGCTGTAGTGGTGATTGTTGCCGCCTTGCCGGATCAGGTAGTTGATGTATGCATTCATGTACCGGTCATCGCGGAGCCACCGCCCCTCATGGATATGGTGCATGGAGGCCGCGTTGATCGTACACCAGGGCGCGCGATCCCAGGCCACGTGGTTGATGAATTCCGTCACCACCCAATCATCGTCCCCGGTGCGCCGCAGGTGTGCCTTGTACATCTTCCACCGATAATACCATACGTCCTGCAACATGGAGTCGGAACATTCGAAGAACGGCGTGTTGGCCAGGTACCAGGACGAGTCCTCGCCGTAGTATCGCGTGGCCAGCGAGGAGCGATCGAGGCCTGCCGCAGGTTCTGGGGAACCGCCCTTTTGGCCACAGGCGAGAAGGCCGGCCAGGAACAGGAGCCAGAGCATGGTGATCGGATATGGGTTTCGCTTCTTCATTTCCCTCCCCTCCAAGGGTGCCACCCTCCAAGGGTGTATTCCATTTTAGTCGAACAAATCTATGATTCCTTGAAGTACCGGCCATTCCTGGCAGACACCCTCCAAGGGTGGCACCCTTGGAGGGTGTATCAAAAATCCTTAGCTTGAATGAGTCTTTCAATCAAACACTGATGAACCAACCAGCATCCCTGGACAGGAGGCACTTCATACGTCTGTCCGCGCTCGCAGCGGCGGTGGTGATCATCCCGCGCATGGCCGCCTGCCGCGCGAAGCTTCCCATCCCCGCCGGCACGGACAGGCCAGATCTCCTTTCCCACGTGACGGACAAAGCCGCCATCCGCAAGATCGGCAAGGCATACATCACTGCTCATCCCGACGAGGCGAATGCCGATACCTTGTATGAGAAGATCATGAAAGGTCATCCCGGCAGCTCGCCGATGACGACCGATGAACTCACGGCCTATCTGAACAACGCAGTCGCGGCCGACTTCACCAACGACCGGCTGGTCGTGGCCTCGGGATGGGTGGTCTCCGTCACCGAGGCAAGGCAGTGTGCGCTGTTCGAGATCACGAATCGAGGATCGAGGATCGAGGATCGAGGATCAACAGCCTAAACAGCCATAACCCTGTTTCCCGGCAGGCAGGCGCGGAGACTCAGCCCCCACTTGAAACTCGAAACTTGAAACTTGAAACTTAGTTCATGCACACGGACGCAAGAAAGATCGAAAACAACTCCCTGATCGAAGGCGACATCTGCATCATCGGAGCGGGCGCCTCGGGCATCAGCATCGCCCTCCAGTTCGCTCATACGCGACACAAGGTGATATTGCTGGAAGGTGGTGGCTTCGAATACGAGGATCGCATGCAGGAACTCTATGCCGGCACCACCAGCGGCCAGAAATATTTCCCGCTCAAGTCCATCCGGCTGCACTATTTCGGTGGCACGACCGGGCATTGGGCAGGCTTCTGTTCTGTCTTCGACGATATCGACTTCCAGAAGCGCGACTGGGTTCCGGGCAGCGGCTGGCCCATCAACAGAAAGGACCTTAACCCCTATTACGCGCAAGCCCATTCAATCCTTGACCTCGGGCCCTTTAACTACGATCCGGACTACTGGCATCAGCAAGACCCGGAAATGACCCCGATCCCTTTCGACAAGAAACAGGTGTGGGACAAGATCTGGCAGTTCAGTCCGCCGACACGCTTCAACACGAAATTCCGCGAGCCCGTGTTGCGCGCCAATAACATCCACCTGCACA
>Ga0075026_100000909_pt1 | contig 12444 bp, 13 predicted proteins | sample Str012_2_FD_71392 | JGI IMG/M metagenome (GOLD analysis project Ga0075026, IMG submission 71392) | Freshwater sediment microbial communities in response to fracking from Pennsylvania, USA - Straight Creek_MetaG_SC_2012 | ecosystem: Environmental > Aquatic > Freshwater > Creek > Sediment...
GAATCTCGTTGCCACTCCGTTGCCACGGTTCAGTGGCAACAGGAGGTCAACGGCGGTTCGTGACGGTCACTCCCGGACACTCGCCAGGCAAGACAACTCCAGGAGTTGCCCCAGCTCAAGCGATGCGATGAGCCCCGCAAGCTGCTAGTTTACGTTCCGCGTGCGGCCCTCCCAGTAGGGGGCACGCAGATCTTTCTTCAGGATCTTGCCGCTGGGATTGCGCGGCAGCGCGTCGAGCCACTCGACGCTGGTGGGACACTTGAACTTCGCCAGGCGCTCGCGCGCGTAGGCGATGACGTCGGCCTCGCTCACCTCGGCCCCGGCGGCACGCACCACCAACGCCTTGGGGGTCTCGCCCCACTTGTCGTCGGGCACACCGATGACGGCGACATCGGCGATGCCCGCGTGGCCCATGAGGGCGTTCTCCACCTCTGCCGGGTACACGTTCTCGCCACCCGAGACGATCATGTCCTTCACCCGGTCGTGGATGTAGACGTAGCCGTCGTCGTCGACGTATCCGGCGTCGCCGGTGCGGAACCAGCCGTCGGCGTCGATCGCTCGTGCGGTTTCCTCGGGCTTCTTCCAGTAGCCCTTCATCACCTGCGCCGACCGCATCCAGATCTCTCCCACCTCGCCCACCGACAGGTCGGTGCCGAAGTCGGCGTCGACGATGCGCACCTCCACCCCTGGGCCTGGCAATCCGCACGACCGCAGACGATGACGGGTGGCGTCGCTGAGGTCGTGGTCGCTCGGCGGCAGGTGCACCACCGCGCCCGTGGTCTCGGTGAGGCCGTAGACCTGCCAGAAGTCGCAACCGAACGTGGCGATCGCGCGGGTGAGCACCTCTTCACTGATGGGCGACGCGCCGTAGGCCAGCATGGCAAGGCTCGAGAAGTCGGCCTCGTCGACACCCGGCACCGACAGCATGAACTGCAGCACCGCGGGCACCAGGAAACCGTGCGTGATGCGCTGCTCCCCGATGAGCCGCACGAGTGCAGCAGGGTCGATCTCGCGCACCAACACCGTGGTGCAGCCATGCAACATGCCGGCGGTGGCCCAGCCGCTGCCGCCGATGTGGAACAGCGGCATCGCCGCGAGGTTGACCGAGTGCGGACCGATGTCCCACATGTCGGCCGCGGCAGGCGCCAGCGCGAAGAAGTTGCTGTTGCTCAGCATCACGCCCTTGGGATGGCCGGTGGTGCCGCTGGAGTAGAGCTGCATCGCTGTGTCGTCGGCGGCGATGGGCACGTGCGGATCGACAGGCTCGAACTCGGCAAGCGCGGCGTCGTAGTCGGCGCCCACCACCACGATGCGCTGCACCGACGGCAGACCATCGCGGATGGCGTCGAGCACCGGCACGAACTCCTGGCCCACCACGAACACCTTGGCGCCGGCGTCGTCGACGATGAACTGCACCTCGGGCGGGGCGAGCCGCCAGTTGACATCGACCGACACCGCGTTGAGCAGCGCCGCGCCGAAGGCGATCTCGAAGTGTTCGATGCTGTTCTTGTCGAGATACGCGACGCGATCGTCGGGTCCCACGCCCGCCGCGGCCAGCAGTCCTGCCATGCGTTGCGCTCGTTCGTAGAGCTCGCCCCAGGTCTGCGTGCGATCGCCGAGCACCAGCGCCGGCTGATCGGCGCGCTCGGCGCCGTGGACGCGAACGATGTCGGCAACAGTGGTGATGTCCCCCATGCCCGCGTGACTGTAGTGCGACCCGTGCGGGTCGGCGGACGTGTGTCGTCAGACGTTCGAGCCCCATTCGTGAAGCTTCTTCGCCGCGGTGCCGTACTGGCCCAGCTGGAAGGCAGCGACGTTCGTCACCGAGAAGCCGAACGAGTCGAACGGCTCGGCGAGCATTGCGTCGAGATAGTCGCGCGAGGCGATGCCGGTGGTGACGTGCGGACTGAAATCGTCGCCGATCGAGTCCGGCACATAGGTCGACACGTATCCGATGAGCATCGGGTCGATGACGGGGTCCTCGGGTGTCGTGAAGAACGCATCGGACCCGCCGGTGGCCACCGTGAAGGGCGCCACGACGTCGATCAAGGCCCGTTGCAGCGCTTTCAGTGGGGGATGCGGCTTGGCGACGATGCCCGCGAGGCCGATGGCGCCGCTGGGGATGTAGTAGTAGCGATACGCCTCGTGCTCCAGCTCGGCCACGTTCGTGCTGGCCACTGCCTGCCCCACCGCGGCGTAGAGCTCCTCGAGGTCGGCGGTGCGGACGAACCGTTGGAGCAGCGTGATGTGCGGATGGTGCGTCGAGTCGAAGGTGAAGCCATGTGGGAACACCTCGAGCAGACGGGCGTTGTTGGCAGCGGCACGCTCGCGCATCGTCGCGTCAGGTTCGAGCAGGATGTTGATGGCGGTGACCGCTCCCCGCTCGGATGTGTCGCTCATGACGATCCTTTCGAGTGTCGGCCCGCGCTGGTCAGCGGACGGTGTAGCCGAGACGGAAGCTGCGCACGGCCGGAGCGAAGATGTTGGGCTCGATGTCGAGATCGGTGACCACCCGTAGATCGGTGATGCGGTGCGACAACTGCGTGAACACGGCCGCCAGCGTGGTGCGGGCCACGTTGGTGCCGACGCACATGTGCGTGCCGAACCCGAACGCGATCTGCGGGTTCGGGCTGCGGCGGATGTCGAACGTGAACGGGTCGTCGAACACGGTCTCGTCGCGGTTGGCCGACGGGTAGAGCATGATGATGCGATCGCCCCGACGAATGGGCTGGCCACCCACCTCGTCGTCGGCAATCGCCCGTCGGAACATGTTGTTGAGCGGCGTCACCCACCGCAACACTTCCTCCACCGCGCCGGGCACCAACGCCGGATCGGCGGCCATGGCCTCCCACTGGTTGGGATGGTCGGCGAACGCACGCAAGCCGTGGCTGATGGCCGTGCGAGTGGTTTCGGCGCCGCCGCTGATGAACAGCCCGACCTCGTGCACGAGCGCCGCGGGCGACAGGCGCTGGCCGTCGATCTCGGCGTGCACCCAGGTGCTGATGAAGTCGTGCGCCGGGCACTGGGCACGCTCGGCGGCGATGGGCATCAGCGCCTGCACGAACTCCATGTTGGCGTCGATGAACTCGGTGAAGGTGTGGCCGTCGCGCTCGCGCATGTCGATGCGCATCAGCCGTTCGCTCCAGCTCTTCACCTCACGCCACATCGTCTCGGGGTAGCCGAGCAGCTGACACGTGAGACGGGCGGGAAGCTGGCCGGAGAACTCGTCGATCACTTCCATCTCGGACTTGGCGAGCGCAGCGTCGAGCAACTGGGTGACGAGCGCCTCGATCGCGGGAGCACGGGTGGCGACGGCGGCCGCCGTGAGATCGCCCTGCACCAACAGCCGCTGCTGGCGGTGCCGCGGGTCGTCCTGGGCGATCATGTTGATCTCGTCGGGGTTCCAGATGGCCCGATAGCCCTGGCCACTGGCGAACACGGTGCTGCGGCGCTCGACGTCGCGCAGATCGGCGTGGCGAGTGATGCCCCACAGCCCGTTGCGATGGTCGCGGTACACGGGCTCGTTGGCGCGCATCCAGGTGAACGCCGCATGCATGCGAGCGCGGTCCTGGTACAGGTAGGGGTCGAGCAGATCGACGACGAGACGGTCGGTGGTGGTGCTCATCTCACGATGCAATCACACTCCGGTCGTTGTGTTCGATGTGGAGGTCAGCCTCGGCCGCGCAGACGATCGATGCGACGATCCCACGACGCACCGCTGTCGAGCAACCAGCCGACGGCCTGCGACAGCGGCCCCGGTTCCGCCCGGTAGCGCACTTCTCGACCCACCCGCTCGGGCACCACGAGTGCGGCCGCCTCGAGTCCCTGCAGATGCTTCACCACGGCCTGGCGGCTCACCGGGAACGATGCGGCGAGCACGGTGGCCGTTGCAGGTCCTTCCGACACGAGCCGGAACAGCAGCGCACGTCGCGTGGGGTCGGCGAGTGCGCCGAACAAAGCATCGAGCACCGCTTCCGACGCGGCGGTGCCGGTCACACCGCGCATGTCGACTGCGATGCGATGCACAGCAGACACGCACGCAGGTCCCAACGATCGGCCGCTCGCAGCGGACAATCGGCGCAGGCCCCAGCCGGCCACTCCTCCCGGATCACGAGCCGCCGACGGCCATCGGCCGCCTCGTCGAGCCGAATCGTGACCGCCGACGGTCGCTCGTCGTCGCCGCCGACCTCCGACCACACGAACGAGATCGACCGACCTTCGTCGACACGCACCACACGCAGTCGACGTTCGATGCCGTCGTCGAACACGGTGCCCTCGGCGCCGCCGACCAGGTCGATGTCGAGGGTGTCGATCTCGGCCGTGTCCACCATCCACTCGCGCCACCCCGACGCGGTCGACATCAACCGCCAGAGTTCGTCGACGGGAAGGTCGAGCTCGACAGTGCGTTCGATGACCAACGGTGACTCCATGCGGTGCACGCTACGCAGCGCGTGCATCATTTGCAATCATCTGGTTGCACCTCGCGTCGCTCATTGCTACGGTCAGGTGCAACCATTTGATTGCACCAAGGACCGACATGCTGATCCCCACCGTCATCGAGACCACCGCACGCGGCGAGCGCGCGTTCGACATCTATTCACGACTCCTCGTGAACCGCATCGTGTTCCTGGGCTCCGCCATCGACGACCAGGTGACCAACCTGGTGATCGCTCAACTGCTCCACCTCGAGCACGAGGACGCCGATCGCGACATCTCGCTGTACATCAACAGCCCGGGCGGCGACATGACCGGGCTGTTCGCCATCCACGACACGATGCGCTTCATCTCGCCCGACGTGGCGACCATCTGCGTCGGCCAGGCGGCATCGGCGGCCGCGGTGCTGCTCGCCGCCGGCACGGCGGGAAAGCGCTTCGCCCTGCCCAACGCCCGTGTCCTCATCCACCAGCCGCACGGTGGCGCGCAGGGTCAGTCGACCGACATGGAACTCGCGGTCGCCGAGATGGTGGAGATGCGACGTCGCATGGTCGACATTCTCGTCGACGCCACCGGCCAGCCCCGCGAGCGCATCCTCGCCGACATCGACCGCGACTACATCGTGCGCGACGAACAAGCCGTGGCGTACGGGTTGGTCGACCACATCATCGATCGTCGACAGCTTGCACGGGGAACCGGCGTCCCCGCACTCACTGCCTGATCCGACCGGATGGCGAACTCCGCCACGACCTGCATCACCCCCATCACGGACTCCACCTGCGCCGCTAGCCCGGTCGACCCTGTCGTTGGCTACCGTTCGACAGGTATGACCACAGCCGGATGGAACCTCGCCGAAGTCTGGGAACGCAACGCCGATCGCTTCCCCGACGCCATCGCCCAGATCCAGGGAGATCGCACCTTCACCTGGGCCGAGTTCGATCGCCGCGCCGACGGCATCGCTGCCACGCTGCTGGCCGCTGGCGTGCAGCACCAGGACAAGGTGGCGCACTACCTCTACAACTGCATCGAGTACCTCGAGAGCATGTTCGGCCTCTACAAGGCCGGCCTCGCCCCGGTGAACACCAACTACCGCTACAGCGACGACGAGCTGGCCTACCTGTGGACCAACTCCGACGCGGTCGCGGTGATCTTCCACGGCACGTTCGCCGAGCACTGTCAGCACATGCGCTCACGCGTGCCCAACGTGCACACCTGGATCTGGGTCGACGACGGCAGTGGGCCGTGCCCCGACTGGGCCATCCCCTACGAGACCGCGGCGGTCAACGCCACCGGACGCACCGTCGCACCGTGGGGACGCAGCCCCGACGACCTCTACATCCTCTACACCGGTGGCACCACCGGCATGCCCAAGGGCGTGATGTGGCGCCAGGACGACATGTTCGGCAGCCTCGACGCGCCGTCGAAGCAACCGTTCCCCGTCACCCCCGGTTGGGACGAGTTCGATCGGCGCGTCAGCAAGCCCGGCCCGCGCAACCTGCCGGCCGCACCGCTCATGCACGGCACGGGCGCGTTCAACGCGATGTGGAACCTGGTGCTGGGCGGTTCGGTGGTCACGGTCGAGGGACGCCACTTCGACGTCGTCGAGCTGCTCGACACCATCCAACGCGAGCGGGTCAACAGCATGTCGATCGTGGGCGACGCCTTCGCCAAGCCCATCCTGCGAGCGCTCGACGCCGAGCCCGATCGTTGGGACATCTCGTCGCTGCGCGTCATGGTGTCGAGCGGGGTCATCTGGGCCGCCGACACCAAGGCCGGCCTGCTGCGCCACAACCCGCGGCTCATCATGGTCGACAGCCTGGGCAGCAGCGAAGCCATCGGCATGGCCAGCAACACCACCACCGCCGACAGCATCGGCTCGGCCGCCGAGACGGCGAAGTTCTCGCTCGGACCCAACACCCGCGTGCTCACCGAGGATGGTCGCGAGGTGCAGCCCGGCAGCGGCGAACGTGGCCTCGTGGCGCTGCGTGGTCGCACACCCATCGGCTACTACAAGGACGAGGCGAAGTCGGCGGCCACCTTCGTCGTGCACGACGGCGTGCGCTGGAGCATCCCCGGCGACTGGGCCGAGGTGGAGACCGACGGCACGCTGAAGCTCTACGGGCGCGGCAGCCAGTGCATCAACACCGGCGGCGAGAAGGTGTATCCCGAAGAGGTCGAGGAAGCGCTGAAGCTGCACCCCACCGTGGCCGACGCCGCGGTGGTGGGCGTGCCCGACGATCGCTTCGGCGAGGCCATCACCGCACTGGTCGAACCGCATGCGGGCGACGCCATCGACGAAGCAGCCCTCATCGCTCACGTGCGAGAGCGACTCGCCCACTACAAGGCGCCCAAGCGCGTGCTGCACATCGACACCGTCGGCCGCGCCGCCAACGGCAAGCTCGACTACCAGCGCCTCAAGGCCGAAGCCCTCCGCCAACTCGAACAGCCCTGATCCACCGGTCCACTGGCACCCCGTCCGCATTCTGGAGGGTTTCGGGCCACCCCGGGGGCGCTCGAAACCCTCCAGAACGGACCGCCAGGGCGGAGGACCGGTTGTGGACGGGTTTCGCCCCCGCCGGGACCGACCGATAGTTTCGGCGGGATGAGCGATCAACTCGGGTACGACGGCAAGGTAGTCATCATCACGGGCGCAGGTGGCGGCCTGGGTCGGCAGCACGCGCTGCTCATGGCGTCGCGTGGCGCACTCGTGGTCATCAACGACCTCGGTGGCGCGGTCGACGGCAGCGGCAGCGACAAGGGCGCGGCCGAGCGGGTGGTCGACGAGATCAAGGCGCTCGGCGGCGAGGCCGTGGCCGACACCAACTCCGTGGCCACGCCCGAAGGCGGCAAGGCCATCGTGCAGACCGCGGTCGACGCATTCGGCAAGGTCGACGTCGTCATCAACAACGCCGGCATCCTGCGCGACAAGGCGTTCTCCAACATGGAGCCCGAACTGCTCGACCCGGTCATCGACGTGCACCTGAAGGGTGCGTTCAACGTCACTCGCCCGGCGTGGGCCATCATGAAGGAACAGGGCTACGGCCGCATCGTCAGCACGTCGTCGGCCGCCGGCATCTTCGGCAACTTCGGCCAGACCAACTACGGCGCGGCGAAGATGGGCCTGGTCGGCTTCAGCCGCGTGCTGGCCGTGGAAGGCGCCAAATACAACATCAAGGCCAATGCCATCGCTCCCCTCGCACTCACCCGCATGACCGAGAACCTGATGGCCGGTCTGGGCGACAAGCTCGACCCGGGCCTGGTGTCGCCCCTGGTGGCGTTCCTCGCCCACGAGGACTGCCCGGTGACCGGCCAGGTGTTCAGCGTGGGCGGCGGCCGCGTGGCGCAGGTGTTCATCGGCGAGACCAAGGGCTACCACCACGCCAACCTGTCGATGGAAGACGTGCGCGACAACTGGGGCACCATCACCGACCGCGACGGCTACGCGGTGCCCAACAACCTCGGCGAGGAAACGGCGCTCTTCCTGCCGTTCTTCGCGTAGCAGTTCGCGCGGCCTCCACGGCTACCGTCCGGTGTCGATGAGCGACACCATCAGCATTGACGATTTCCAGGCCACGGCACACGAGTGGCTGGCGGCCAACCACCAGCACGCACCCCGCGATTACGGCGCCATCTGCCCTCCCGACCTGGTCGAGCACGGCCTGGCGTGGCATCGCCGCGTCCACGAGGCCGGGTTCGCCGGCATTCACTGGCCCACCGAGTACGGCGGCCGCGGGCTCACGCCGGCGCACAACGCCGCATGGCAGTTCGAGTGCGCCGTCGCCGGTGTGCCGAGCGCGTTCAACATGGTCGGCCTGGTGCTCACGGGTGGCGCGCTGATGAAGTTCGGCACCGACGAACAGAAGGCCCAGCACCTCACCGCCACGCTGAGCACCGAGCACGTGTGGTGTCAGCTGTTCAGCGAACCGGGGGCCGGCAGCGACCTCGCCGGGCTCACCACCCGCGCCGAACGCGACGGCGACCGCTTCATCATCAACGGACAGAAGGTGTGGTGCAGCGGCGGTCGCTACAGCAACTGGGGCATCCTCATGGCCCGCACCAACCCCGACGCACCCAAGCACGAAGGCATCTCGTTCTTCCTGTTCCCGATGGACCTGCCCGGCGTGGAGGTGCGACCGCTCAAGCAGATGACCGGCGAGGCCGAGTTCGACGAGGTGTTCTTCACCGATGTCGAACTGCCTGCCGACCACCTGTTGGGCCCGCTGCACGGAGGCTGGAACGTGGGCATGACCGTGCTCACCAGCGAGCGCGGCCACATCGGCACCAGCGTCATCGGGCTCGAGCGCCGCCTCGAGTCGATGGCGAAGTTGGCCGAGGGCCGCGACCTGTCGTCGGTGGAACGTCAGCGCCTCGCCACGCTCATCTCGAAGGGCTTCGCCTACAAGGCGATGGCGCAGCGGCAGGGGCCCATCGCGTCCACCGCGGCGAGCCTGATGAAGCTCGGCATCACCGAGATGATGTTCGACACGGCGATGCTGCGCGCCGACCTCGCCGGTCCCAGCGCCATGCTCGAGGGCCCCGATGCCTTCGGTATGTTGGCGGCACCCGGTGGCCGCATCGCCGGTGGCACCAGTCAGGTGCAGCGCAACATCATCGGCGAGCGCCTGCTGGGCCTGCCGCGAGAACCAAAGGGCTGACGCCGATGGCCGACCAACCGCACACACCACCCTCTCAAGGCACCACCTACGGGCGCCAGAAGAGCAAGTGGAACAAGTCGATGACGCCACAGGGTGGCCACGACGGGCCGAGCCCGCGCATCATCGTGGCCGCCATCGCCGCAGTGGTGCTGTTGATCTTCATCCTGCGCAACGGCCACGCCACCACCATCAACTTCTTGTTCTTCAGCTGGGACACCACGGTGCGGTGGTCGTTGTTCATCGCCGTCCTGCTCGGCGTCGGCCTCGATCGGCTCATCGTCTGGGGACTCGCCCGACACAAGTCGCACGAGGCACAGGCCGACGCCACCGACGCTGCCGGCGACTCGAACGGCAACGACCACTCGTGATCGTCGACTCCACCGACGGCGTCGAACTGGCCGTCCACGACCTCGGCGGGCACGGGCGTTCCCTGCTCATCTCGCACGCCACCGGTTTCCACGGCCACTGCTACGAGCCCATCGCCCACGCCCTCGCCGACCGCTTCCACTCCATCGCGTTCGACTACCGCGGTCACGGCGACACCGACCGCCCAGCCGGACCCGTCGACTGGGCGAAGTACGGCGACGACGCGTTCGCGATGGCCACCTGGCTCCACGAACGCGACGGCGGCCCCATCGACGCCTTCGGTCACTCGATGGGCGGGGCGTGCCTGCTGATGGCCGCGCTCCGTGGGCCACACCTGTTCCGTCGACTGGTCGTGTTCGAACCCATCGTGTTCCCGCCCAACCCCGAGCGCGACGCACTGTCCGACGACCAGAATCCGATGGTGATGGGCGCCCGTCGTCGGCGTGCCACCTTCCCCACCTACCAGGCCGCGATCGACAACTACTCGGCCAAGCCTCCGCTCAACTCGTTCACCCCCGACGCCATGCGGGCCTACGTGCTGCACGGCTTCGCGCTCGACGACGAGGGCGTCCACCTCAAGTGTCGTCCCGAAACCGAGGCCGAGACCTTCTCGATGGGCCCCCGTCACGACACGTGGGACCACCTCCCCGAGATCGCCACCGACACGTTGGTGATGGCCGGTCGGGTCGATGCGGGGCAACCGTCGATGATCGCGTCGATGGTGGCCGAACGCCTCCCCACTGCCCGCTACCAGCAGTTCGACGACCTCGACCATTTCGGACCGATGGCCCGACCGCTCCTGGTCGCCGACGCCATCGCCCAGTCCCTCACCCGCCCGTAGTCGCACTGGGGTACCGGCGCGCAGGGGTGCCGTACGATGGTGGCATGTACCCGGTGCCCACGAGTCTGTCGCCCAGCAGGGTCGAGGCCTTCCTCTCCTGTCCCATGGCGTTTCGCTTCGCCAGCATCGAGAAGCTGCCCGAGCCACCCAGCCCGCACGCCACCAAGGGATCACTCGTGCACCGTGCGCTGGAACTGCTGTTCATGCACCCCAACGCCCAGCGCACCCCCGCCACCGCCGAGGTGTCGCTGGCCCAGGCCATCGACGAGTACCGGGTCGACCCCGACTTCACGATGCTCGAACTGCCACCGGCCGAGGCGCAGGCGTTCTTCGACGATGCGGCCTCGTTGGTGCGCGGGTACTTCGCCATGGAAGACCCGACGGCCGTGCGCGACATCGGGCTGGAGCTACGGCTCGAGGCCCAAGTGGGGCCCCTCGCCCTGCGCGGCATCATCGACCGTCTCGAGCTCGACGCCGACGGCCAACTCATCGTCACCGACTACAAGACCGGCCGCACGCCCGGGCCGAAGTACGAACAAGACCGCCTGGCCGGGGTGCACTTCTACTCGTTCCTGTGCCAGGAGGTGCTGGGCCAGCGGCCGGTGTCGGTGCGATTGATGTACCTGCGCGGCGGTCAGGTCATCACCGCCAGTCCGTCGGCGCAGTCGGTGAAATTCCTCACCACTCGCACCACGGCCGTGTGGAAGGCGGTGGAGAAGGCGTGCGAAACCAACGACTTCCGCCCCAAGGAAGGGCCGCTGTGCAAGTCGTGCGCGTTCCAACCGTGGTGCCCAGCCTTCGGCGGCAACCCCGACCTGGCGGCGGTCGAGGCACCCCAGCGATACCGCCCCGCGGCCGCATGAGCACCTCCCACGGCAGCGGCTCGCTCAGCGTCGTCGAACAGTTCGACCACTGGGCCGACGCCCAGCTCGAGCGTCTGCGCGGCAACCCCGTGGCCGACACGGCGTTCACCACGGCGAGCGAGCTCGGCGACTTCAGCCTCATCTGGCACCTCATCGGCGCCACCCGCGGCCTCACCAGCGAGCACCACGCCACCCAGGCCTTCGTGTTCTCGGCGCTCATCGGTGCCGAGAGCCTCATCGTCAACCAGGGCATCAAGCGGCTGTTCCGCCGCACCCGCCCCACCGACACCGGCGATCCTCGCTACCCCGTGCGCAAGCCGTCCACCAGCAGTTTCCCCAGCGGCCACGCCTCGGCCGCGTTCTTCGCCGCCACCGTGCTCACCGCCTGGGACGGCCCACGTAGCGCTCCGCTGTGGTTCGGCTTGGCCGGCGTGGTGGGCACCAGCCGCGCCTTCGTGCGCATCCACCACCCCAGCGATGTCGTGGGCGGCGCCATCGTGGGTCTGGCGCTCGGGCAGGCAGCGCTCGCAGCGCTGCGTGCACTCACCTGAGCCCTGGTGGTCCACAGCCGCCTTGTAACCTCGGCGCCATGACCGACCTGCCGCGCTTCGACCGCAAGATGAGCGACGCGGAAGGCCTGATGTGGCGCCTCGAGAAGGATCCACACCTCAGCAGCACGTTCGCCAACGTCACCGTGCTCGACCGCTCGCCCGACTTCGACATGCTGCTGCGCCGGATGGAGCGGGCCACCTACGCGGTGCCGCGTCTGCGCCAACGGGTGCAACCGGCACCGGCCAATCTCACCTCACCGATGTGGGTCGACGATCCCGACTTCGACCTGCGCTACCACGTGCGCCACCTCTCGCTCCCCAAGCCGGGCACGCTGCGACAACTGCTCGACCTCGCCTCGCTGCTCACCTGCGACACCTACGACCGCACCCGTCCGCTGTGGCAGTTCACGGTGGTCGACGGACTGCGCGGCGGCAAGAGCGCCCTCATCGAGAAGCTGCACCACACCATCGTCGACGGCGAAGGTGGCGTGCAGTTGTCGCTGCAGTTCCTCGACTTCGAGCGCGACGCCCCCGAGCCGCCACCCATCGACCCCGAACTCGTCGCCGCCGCTGCCGCCGCCGAACCCGAGCCGACACAACCCGACACGTTGCGCGAACTGCTGCACAACGGGCTGCGACTCCCGATCGGGCTGCTGAAGCAGGTCCTCGAACTACTGGCCGATCCAACGGGCATCCCCGAGGCCGGCTCCACCGCCGCCGACACCGTGCGCGGG
>Ga0075026_100000910_pt1 | contig 12441 bp, 9 predicted proteins | sample Str012_2_FD_71392 | JGI IMG/M metagenome (GOLD analysis project Ga0075026, IMG submission 71392) | Freshwater sediment microbial communities in response to fracking from Pennsylvania, USA - Straight Creek_MetaG_SC_2012 | ecosystem: Environmental > Aquatic > Freshwater > Creek > Sediment...
TACTACTACATCGCCTGGGCCGCCGAGTGGAAGGCCCTGTACGCCCACGTCGGTGGTTCGCCGCAGGCGCTGGCCACGCTCCAGGCCCAGGGCAACGGTCAGCTCGTCTACAACGCCGACGAATTCCGTTGGGGCGCGTACTACCACCGCATCTCACAGCGCGTGATCCCGCACAACATGTACACCGAAGGCCAGACCCTGCGCAGGCTGGCCCGCCGCGTGGGCGCGAACGACGGCCCCATGAAAGCGGTCTGGACGTTCGCACCGGATGCGCCCCTCGCCGAGCGCCCGAAGGGCGGCTCGATCGTGGTGGACTACCCGCAGAACAAGATCAAGTACGCCTACGACCGCGACTCCAACACGTACTACCGCGCCGTGACGGGCGAGCCGAAGCAGGTCGATGCCGCGACCGGCGAGCGCGTCCACCCGAAGAACGTCGTTGTCATGATCATGCAGTTCGGGCCGCTCAACGACGGCCACCCGAACAAGCATCGGCTGGAGGCGCAGGTCGTCGGCAAGGGCAAGGCCTGGATCGCGACCAACGGTCATACGATCGTCGGCACGTGGCGCAAGAAGTCGCTGACCGCACCGACCCTGTTCTACGATCCCGCAGGCAACCAGGTGACCCTGACGGTGGGCCAGACGTTCATCCAGGTCATCGCCACGGGCGGCAACTACTCGGTCAGCATCAAGGACGGCACGGTCCCGAGCCCCGGCGTATCGGACAGCCCGGCTCCAAGCCCCAGCCCGTCGGCCAGCTAGGGCGTTTCGAGCCGCGCGGGCGAGGCCCCGATCCCGACGTCCGCGTAGACGGCCCGGGTCTCGCGGGCGACGTCGGCCCACGTCCGGTGGTCCGATCCGGCCCGGTCCCGCGCCACCGCGGCGACGGCGCCGTGGACCCCGTCATCGGCCCAGATCGCGCGCAGGGCGACGGCCAGGCGGTCCGGGTCGCGCGGCTCCACGAGGAGACCGGCTCCACCGACCAGTTCCGGCAAGGCGCCCACGGATGATGCGACGACGGGTGTCCCACAGGCCAGCGCTTCGATGATCGGCAGGCCGGCGGCTTCGGAGACGACGGGCAAGATGGCGGCCCTGGCGCCTCGAACGAGGGCGGCTCGTCCCGCATCGGTCAACCCCGGGGCGTAGGTCAGCGCGTCGCCGACGCCCTGCTTGGCGGCGGCCTTGGCCAGGGCGGCCCGATCCTCCGGCGAGGCGTCCACGAGGAGGACGCGGGGCGGCCACGCGACACCGGTCGGAAGACCGGCCGGGCGACCGGCGCTGGCCAGGCTCGCGAGGGTCTCGAGCAACGTGGCGAGGTCCTGTCGAGCGTCATAGCGCCCTGGGTAGACGAGATAGCGCTCCGGCAAGCCGAGGCGTTCGCGCTGGGCCGCCAGCTCCTGGGCCGAGGTCGCCAGGTCCGTGGCACTCGCCGCATCGGAGCCCCAGAACGCGTAGGCGGAGCGGGGTGCCAGCGGGATGACCCGGATCCGGTCGCGCTTGAGGTGCAGGAGCCGCACGGCCGCTCGGGCCGTCGCCTGCGTGCCCACGATGACCGCGGCGGCGGCGCGCAGCTGTTGCGATCGAAGGCGACGCCCGAAACGACCTGCCGCGGAACGCCCGAAGACGTCCGGCATCTCCCACGGCGCCAGGTCCAGGAGGGTCACCACGACCGGCAGTCCAGGGGCGATGGGCAACGGCCCGGCGCCCGCGACGTGGTAGAGAGCCCCGGCGGCCCCATCGCGATCGGCCCCCCAGGCGGCCCCGAGGGAGGCGCCGCGCAACAGGATCGGGTCCACGGTCATGGCGCCGGAGCGCAGGAACCGGGTGGGCGGCAGGAGACGTCGCCCCACGATCTCGAGGCCGGCGAACGCGCCCGTCGGGTCGTCGAGGTCGGACTGGAGCAAGAGGGCGAAGGATTCACCGGCGAGCGGATCGGCATCGAAGGCGCCCAGGAGGCCGCGCAGGTAGAGCGCGGTGAGTGGCGCTCGATCCGGATCCTGGAGCGGCCGCGCGTCCATGACGACGCGGACGCCGCGAGAGGTCACGAGTGGCCGTCCCCGGAGCGGCGGCGGAACAGGCTGGCGCGGAGCTCCTCCGCGCGGAGTTGGACGACGACGACGAGGGCCTCGACGACGATGCGACGCGACATCTTGCTCTGGCCGACCCGCCGATCGCGGAAGACGATCGGGACCTCGCGGATGCGCGCCCCGGCCCGACTGGCCCGGAACGTCATCTCGATCTGGAAGACGTAGCCGCCCGCATGGACCCCATCGAACGGCACGGCCGCAAGGGTCTCCGCCCGCCACGCCTTATAACCGCCGGTCAGGTCCCGAGGGCCGAGATGCAGGACGATCCGGGCGAACAGGCTGCCGCCGCGCGAGATGAGGCGCCGCCCGATCCCCCAGTCCATGACCCCCCCGCCGGCGGTGTAGCGCGACCCGATGACGAGGTCCGCCTCGTCCTCGGCGATCGGCGCGATCAGGGACGGCAGGACGGCCGGGTCGTGGCTGAAATCGGCATCCATCTGGACGACGATGCCGGCACCGCCCGACAGAGCCAGCCCGAATCCATCCAGATACGCCCGGCCCAGGCCCTGCTTGGCGGCCCGATGCCGGACCCTGACCCGGGGGTCCGCGGCGGCAAGGGCGTCGGCGAGCTGACCCGTTCCGTCGGGCGAACCGTCATCCACGACCAGGAGCGTCGCCTCGGGCAACGCGGCCAGGATCGCGGCGCTGATCGGCCCGATGTTCTCCGCCTCGTCGTAGGTCGGCAGGATCACCCAGACGGCCGAGGGCGCGGTGGTCATGGCCGGCAGTGTAGGCGTGCGGACATCGACGACGTGGGCCTAGTGTGCCCGGACCGTCACGGACTGGGCGAGTCGGGTCGATGTCACCCAGCTGGTGGCGACGACGCTGGCGCTGTACACACCCGGTCTGACCGGGACGCCGGCCGCGTTCCGGCCGTCCCACGTCCAGCCCCAGGTGCCGGCGGTCAGGGTGCGGGTCGTCCAGATCGTCCGGACCGGGGTGACACCCTGGTAGATCGTCACGGACACCTTGGCCGACCGGATCAGCCGGAACGACAGCTTGCTGGACCGGCCCGCCCGCGGATCGAAGGAGCTGACCGACCACGCGATCGAGGCGATCGTGCGGTCCACGTTCAGTGGCACGTCGCGCGTCGTCGGATCGCCGGCCTCATCGACGGTGGCGACGCGATACACGTAGCGACCGTCGTTGACGATCCTGCCATGGGCATCGTGGCCGTCCCAGGTGGTCGCACCGGACGTCCCCGCGACGAGCGTCCATGCCCGGACCGTGGCGCCGGTCCTGTCGATGATCCGACCGGTCCCCGTGACGCGTTCACTGGTACTCCAGCGGAGCGTGGTGAGGTCGAAGCGCCGATCGCCATTCGGGCTGATGACGGATGGAGACGTGGTGGAGCCGACCGTAGGCGCCAGGGTGTCGACGGTGACCGTGAGCTGCCGCTCGGCCCGATTGCCCGACTCGTCGGCGGTCCAGAGGGTGATCCGGTAGAGGCCGTCCGGCGCGACCGTCCCATCGGTCCGCATGCCGTTCCAGAGGAACGCGACGGACGTCGAGGCGACGGTGCCGGACCGGACCGTTGCGCCGACGGTCGTGCCGACCAGTGGTTGGACGAGGTACCCCCACTTGTCCAGTCCCGTGGCAGTGAGCGTCGCGAGCACGCTGTCCTGGCGGCCGTCCCCGTTCGGCGAGAACGACGTGGCACTCAGCGAGGAGGCAACGATGACCGGCGGGATCGAGTCGGTGATGAACTTGTCCTCGATGGCCTTGTAGAGCTCCGGCCGGGCGCCGTCGTAGCCCAGTGCCCAGATCCCGGCGCCGCGCAGGCCGTAGCTGTTGACCAGGTCGTACTTCGCCATGAGGGCGGTGGCGTCGTCGTAGTACAGCTCGCGCCAGCTGGAGACACAGCCGTAGGTCGTCGTGCAGTTGTCGCGCTTGTAGGCGGTCCAGGCGACGCCTTCGACGGCGTCGTAGCGGCGCCCGTTCTGGATGGTCAGGTCGCGGGCGGCACCGTACGGGACGGTGACGGACGTGCCGTTCTTCGTGCTGGAGGTATTCGCGGCGTCGAGCGAATCCGAGGCGGTCGACCAGGCCCGCCCGTAGTAGGGCACGCCCAGGATCACCTTGGATGCCGGGATGCGCGACGTGTAGGCACGGACCGTGTCGCCCACGTCGTACAGCGGGCCGCCGAGGGGGGCCACCGAGCCCACGGGCGATGACGAGGAGGACCGATAGTCGTAACCCATGACGAAGACTGCGTCGGCGCCACCCGCGGCCGTCGCATCCTCGATCGGGTAGTTGCCGATATAACCGGTCGCATCGAAGGTCAGCTGGTAGCCCTTGGCGACCTTGTCCAGCTCGGCGCGGAGGCTGCGGACCAGGGCCGTGAACTCGTCCGAGTAGCCCGATGCGATCGGCTCGAAGTCCAGGTTCACGCCGTCGGCGCCGCGATCGCGCACCGCGGCCGCGATCTGCCGGGCCAGGTCCAGGCGGGCCGTCGCGGACCCGAGGAGCGCCCTTTGCGTGGCGAGCTGGCTGGACGTCCACGCGAAGCTCTGCACGGTCAGCACGACCCGGGTCTGATGGGCGTGGGCGTCGTTGATGATCGAAGTCATCTTCGAGCTGGTCCAGCCGCTCCAGCCCACCGTCGTGGAGCCGTCCGGGTTGGTCCTGAGCAGGCCGCCGGTCGCGGTCGCGCCGACGCCGAAGTAGGCGATGGTGGACAGCTTGGCCCAATCCAGTCGCGTGTCGCTGGCGGCGACCTCCCAGTACGGGAGGAACCCGAAGACCTCGCGCCGCAGGCCTCCGGCGCTCACGACCGAGGCCGGATCGACGATGGCGTCTCCACCGGCGGACGACCAGAGCGCCGGGTCCGCCTGGAAGATGTCGGTCGGCAGGAGCGCGGGCTGATCGGCGGGTGTGGGGGTCGTGGAGGTCGGGGAGGTCGTGGAGGGCTTCGGCGCAAGGGGGACACCCAGGGCGCGGCCGGAGACCAGTCCGGACGGCAGGGTGCGCGGCGTGACGCCGCCGACGCGCCAGGTGTCGCCGGCACGGGGCTTGAATGACACCGAGACACGGTCGCCCGGGGTGAAGGCGATCCGATCGGCGGCGTGGGCGATCGCATCCTCGTACAGGATCGACGGCCCCTGGGTGACGGGTGCCCTGGGTGACGCTGCGACGACCGACGCCGGGCCGACGACCGGGACCACGCCGGCGAGCAGGCCGGCCGCGACGACGAGCGCGAGGCGGCGATGTCGACTGGTCGGGTCCGTGGGTCGGTGAAGGGTGATCGACACGACGCTCCTCAGCGAGTCAGTGGGACCCACACCGTAGGCGCCCGGGCCGCCTCCGACTACGCGACGATGGTCCCGGTCGGCACCGGTACGGTGTGGACGGGTGGGGTCCGGGATGGTCCGGACGATCAGCCCAGCGGGAAGGTCCGGGTCGTGCGCTGCGCGTGGCCCTTGGCATCCACGCCGAGGATCTTGACCGACAGCGTTCCGCTGGACCCGCCCTTCTTGAGGACCAGGGTCGTCTTGTAGGTGTAGGTGCCGGTCTTGGTCAGCGCAACGCTCCACATCGCGAGCCCAGGCTCATAGACATACGCACGCGGCAATCTCGCCGACAGTGGCTCCGCGGACGTCACGTACAGGACCACGCTCTGGCCACGGGTCGGCGTCGCGTCGCTGAGCCCCGCGTAGAACGCGTCGGCATCGAAGGCCACGGACTGGCTGGCGGAGACCGTCCCATCGGTCGCGGCCACGTACGAGGTGTAGCGACCCTGGGGCAGCATGGTGCCGTCCGTCCGCCGGCCATCGAAGACCCAGGTCGTCGTCCCGGCCGGGACCAGGGCGGCGTCGATGTGGGTGTCGACGATCGCGCCGGCCGCGTTCCGGAGCGTCCAGGTGACCGTCATCGGGCGAGCCAGGGTGAAGGACAGGGTCGTCGTCTTCGCATAGGCGTCCAGGTCCTGCGGGTAGAACACGGCCGCGGAAGTCGTGACGGAGCGGAGCGCCGCTACGACGTTGACGGTCCGCTCGGACCACGTGCCCACGTTCCCGACCGAGTCCACCGGGTAGACCCGCATGATGTACTGGCCATCCGGCACGACCGTGCCGTTGACGCCCTTGCCATCCCACACCACGCTGGTAGCTCCGGTCCCGCTCGGGACCGTGAAGAGGCGGACGAGCGTTCCGGCGCTGTTGCGGACGCGGACCGTGAAGCTCCCGGCCTCCGAGTTGGTCGCGGCCAGGGCCATCGTCTCGCGCCAGCCATCGCCGTTGGGGGCGAACCAGCTCAACACATCCGCGGCTGGCGACAGGGCGGTCAGCTGCGATGGGACGGTATCCACTACCACCGAAGCGGTCGCGGTCGTGGGACCGTTGGCCCAGGCGTCCTGCGCGGTGACGCTCACGGTGTACGTGCCGTCCGGGACGACCACGCCGGACGCGGTGCCATCCCAGGTCGCGCCGAACGTGTTGCCGGTGCCGCTCTGCGAGTACAGCAAGGCGTTGGCGGCACTCCGGACCTGAACGGTCCAGGCCGCCGACTCGGACAGGCGACCGCTCAGGGTGGCGGTATCGAAGTTGGCGTCGCCATTCGGCGAGAACGAGCCGCCGGTCTGGAGCGATCGGACCACCGGCGCGCGGCTGTCACGCGGCGTCAGGGTGCCGGCGGACACGTAGCCGTCGATCGATGGGTCGTCCACGCCCTGGACGTGCACGATGGCCGTGCCGTCGGTCGCGGTCGCACCGGTGGACCCGATCACGCGCAGGCGCGTCCCGGCGCCGAGCGTCGCTTCCGGAACACCTGCGGCGGCCGGGGTCAGGCTCGTCGGGTCGCCATACAGGCCGGCCTCGGCGGTGACGTCCGCGTTGCCGGGGACCAGCAGGCTTGCGGGATCCGTGGAGGTGTCGCTGTAGGCCTGGCCCAGGATGTCGTCCGTGGTGATCGTCCGGTCGCCCACCATGGAGCGGTAGAAGCCGGTCGTCGCGGTATTCGGGTCCGAGAACGCCGTCGCACCCAGTGTCCGCGACGAGTTGAACGTGACGACGTGCCCGTTGGTGTCGGGCTGGGTCCGCCAGAGCTGCTCGATCGTCTGGTGGGTCGTGAACAGTGAGCGGAGGTAGGACTCGGGCCCGCTGTGGCCGTCGGCGATGACCGCCGAGGCACCGGCCTTGAGGAACCCGGCTGCGTAGTTGTCGAGACGCTGGTGAGCGACCGAGATGCTTGGCTCCGCGTTGCCCGGTTCCGAGTTGCCGGAGGCGTAGCACAGGTGATGGAGCAGGATGATCGCGTTGGGTGCGAGGTCCAGTGTCGCGACGTACGGTTCGCCGTAGTACGTGTTGTTGTAGTCGCCCGCTCCGGACGTGGCGTTGAGGCCGAAGCCGTCCTTGGTCGTGAACTTGGCGTCGTATGGGTAGGGGCTCGGCCAGCCATTGCCATGGCCCATGTAGATGACCACGTTGGCGCCGACGGTCGCGGCCTTGACCTTTGCCCAGGTGGCGTTCGGGCTGTAGACCTTGATCACGTTCGAGGTGTACTTGCGGGCCTCTGCGTAGGCCTGGTCCGCGTCAGCGCGATAGGACGCGGTGACGGAGTGCGTCGCCCCGACGATGATCACGATCTTGGGCTGCGCCGGAGCTGCGGCGGCCGCCGCTCCAGGCACGAACGCGCCCAGCGCGGCAACCAGGGTCAGGATCAGGATGGCGACGCTCTTGCGCAATGCGGTCTCCGCGGCAGGACGGAGTGGTCCGTCGGTCAGCTAGCGTCCCCCGTTACGCTCGCAGGCTCAATCGCGGGAAGGTCCCGAGCAGGCGTAGCCCCTTCGGGTCAAGGTTCGTGGCGTAGGCGCACCACGAGGTCGGCCAGGGAGGGGTTGGAGCGGTCGCGCTCGGACAGGACGGGGCGGCCGTCGGGGGTCTCCGGGACGGCTGGCCAGGCCACCGCGGCGGCCGGATCGTTCCAGGCGAATCCCAGCTCATCGGTGCCGTCGTACTCGTTCGTCACGAGGTAGAGCAGGTCCAACGGGCCGATCGCGAGGAATCCATGGGCGACCCCGCTGGGGATGACGACCCACTCATCCGCGACGAGCTCACGGGTCTCGACGAACGGTACGGACGCCCCGCCATCCAGCATGGGACGAAGGTCCACCAGGGCCACGAAGGCGCGACCCGTCGCCACCGTCCAATAGTCGAGCTGACGCCGATGGAAGTGCAGTCCGCGCAGGACGCCGGAGGCCGAGCTGGACAGGTTGGCCTGGACGAACGACGGTGCGATCTCCCCGAAGGCGCTCGCTCGCCACAGCTCGCGGAAAGCCCCCCGCTCATCCGCGTGCCGGGCGATCGCGCCGTAGCGGACACCGGGCAGGGCGGACGGCGGTCGTTCGAGGCTCATGCTGAGCGCCGCCAGGCTCTGAGCAGGGCGGGCGCGTAGTCCGCCATGGCGGCTGGCCATGGCCGTAGCGGGACCCCGGACGGCAGGGGTGTGGGCGCCAGGATTGCCCGGCGCGGCGTGATCGACGGTCTCGGCCAGTCCGCGACCGAGATCTCCTGGATGTCCACGCCCAGCCCCATCCGGCTGAAGACGTCGCGCGCCCAGTCAGCGCGGGTGGCCACACCGCCGTTGACGATGTGATGCGTCCCGCCCACCGCGTCCTCGGCCAGGAGGTCTACGATCGCCTCACTCAGGTCGTGCGCATACGTGGGGCTCCCCCACTCGTCCGCGACGACCCGCAGCGGCTGGCCGGCATCTCGCGCCCGGGTCGCGGCGGCCAGGATCCGGCCCGGGAAGTCCGACGCGGGCGAACCGAACAGCCACGCCGTCCGGACGATCCCAAGCTGCCCGTCGCTGTTCGCGTAGGCCGCCGTCGCCGCCCGTTCCGCGGCGAGCTTCGACAGCCCGTACGGGTTGATCGGGTTGGTGGCCGCGTCCGGCAGGTACGTCGCATCGTCCGGCAGCGTCCCGTCGAAGACCTCGTTCGTGGAGATGATCGCGAGGTCCAGACCGCGCACTGCGCAGGCGCTTGCAAGGACCCCGGTCGCGTGACCGTTCCGCGCCATCGCGAGGCCCGGGTCACGGGCGCAGCCGTCCACGTCGGCCCATGCCGCCGCATGGACGACCACCTCCGGGCGGTCGCGATCGAGGCGAGCCTCGATCCCGTCCGGGGCATCCAGGTCGAAGGCGGCCCGATCCCAGGCGATCGGTCCGGCGGGACCCGTGAACGGGGCATCGGCGAGGGCGGCCACGAGGGCACTCCCCAGTCGACCGCCGGCGCCGGTCACCGCGACCCGCATCAGTCCGCCGACGTCCCGGTCGCCAGGCGCTGGCCGTACTGGCGGTCGTAATACGCATCCCAGTCGCCGGACCGGCTCGCCCGCCACCACGCCTCGTTGGCTCGGTACCAGTCCACGGTCTCCGCGAGTCCCGCCTCGAAGGTCCGCGACGGCGTCCAGCCAAGGTCGGCCAGTTTCGAACCGTCCATCGCATATCGCCGGTCGTGCCCAGGCCGGTCCTCCACGGTCCGAACCAGCGACCACGGCTTGCCAAGTCGCTCCAGCAGCAGCGCGATCGTGTCCCGATTGGTCTTCTCCGTACCGCCCGAGATGTTGTAGATCTCGCCCGACGCACCGTGGCGCAGCACGAAGTCCACCCCGCCGGCGTGATCCGCGACGTGCAGCCAGTCGCGTCGCTGCAGGCCGTCGCCATACATCGGCAGGGCCTTGTCGTCCAGCGCGTTGGTGATGAACAGCGGGATCAGCTTTTCGGGATGCTGGTACGGACCGTACGTGTTCGAGCCGCGGGTGGTGACGGCGTCCAAGCCGTGGGTGATGACGTAGCTGCGGACCAGCAACTCCCCGGCGGCCTTGGCGGCGGCGTACGGCGAGCGCGGCGCGAGCGGCGCGTCCTCGGTCGCATGACCCACTTCGATGGAGCCGTAGACCTCGTCCGTGGACACCTGCAGGTAGCGCGGGCGATGCGTTGCCGCGATGGCCGCATCCAGCAGCACGTGGACACCGATGACCCCGGTCCGCAGGAACGCCTCGGGATCCAGGATGGAGCGATCCACGTGCGATTCGGCGGCGAAGTTGACGATCGCGTCCGACTCGGCGACGAGCGACGCGACCAGATCCGCGTCGGCGATGTCGCCCTGGACGAAGCGCAAGCGCGCCCCGCAACCGGGGTCCGCGCGAGCGGCGTCCAGGTTGGATTCGTTGCCGGCGTAGGTGAGCTTGTCCAGGACCGTTATGGTCGTCCCGTCCTGCCTCGCCAGGACGTCGCGGACATAGCACGAGCCGATGAACCCGGCCCCGCCCGTGACCAGCAGCCGCCCGAAGGCGCGGTCTGTCATGCGATCGTCAGCCCACCGGCCGGACGGCAGGTGGCGCGAGGCGACCGTCTGCATCGTCGGCTGCCGCCAATTCAGCGGCGCGCAGTAGCGACGGCACGGTCCCGGCATCCGTCCAGTGGCCTTCATACACCTCGGTGAAGAGGCCGCCGCCCGGGATGTAGTGGTTGAGGACATCCGTGATCTCGAATTCGCCGCGACCGGACGGCGCCAGCCCTTCGATGACCTCGAAGACATCGGGCCGCAGGAAATAGACGCCGATCGGGATCAGGTCGCTCTTGGGCTCGGCCGGCTTCTCCTCGAATCCGATGAGGCGCCCGTCGGCATCGAACTCCGCGACGCCGAATCGCTGCGGGTCCGGGACCTGGTAGAGCAGGGTGCCGGCTCGGTACGGACCGGTCTCGAAGGCCTTCGCCACCGGCGCCAACTTCTCGCCACGCAGGATGTTGTCGCCGAGGACCACGCAGAACGCGTCGTCGCCGACGAAGTCGCGGGCCAGGCCGATGGCGTGGGCGATCCCGAGCGCCCCCGGCTGGTATCGGTAGGTCAGGTCCAGGCCGAAATGCGACCCGTCCGCCAGCAGCTCCACGACATCACCGACGCTCTTGCCGCCGATCACCACCATGACCTCGCGGATGCCCATCCCGGCAAGCGTGTCGATCGGGTAGTAGATCATCGGCCGGTCGTAGATGGGCAGCAGATGCTTGTTGGTGACGATCGTGAGGGGGAAGAGCCGAGTGGCCGTACCACCGGCGAGGACGATGCCCTTCATCGCCCGAAGCCTAGCAGCCGGGGACACCTTCCGACGGCCCATCGCGAGTGACCGGGTATACTGCCCGGGCTTCCCCGCACGTCACCCGACGCGACCCGCCACCACCTCGTGCGGCCTGCGCCCGGCGACGCCCACACGACGAAGGATCCACTCCGCTCATGTTCGACCGCCTCCTCGGGATCTTCTCGCGCGACATCGGGATCGACCTCGGGACCGCCAACACGCTGGTCCACGTCCGCAACCGCGGGATCGTGATGAGCGAACCGTCCGTCGTCGCGATCGATGCCAAGACCCGGCGCGTGCTGGCGATCGGCGCGGAGGCCAAGCGCATGGTCGGCCGAACGCCGGCCAACATCATCGCCATCCGTCCGTTGCGCGACGGCGTCATCAGCGACTTCGACGTCACCGAGCAGATGATCAAGTACTTCGTGAACCGCGTCCACGATCGGGTGGGCCTCATCCCGCGACCGCGGATGCTGTTGGGCATCCCGTCCGGCGTGACCGAAGTCGAGAAGCGCGCCGTCCGCGACGCCGCCCTCAACGCCGGCGCCCGCTGGGCCCGGCTGATCGAGGAGCCCATGGCGGCCGCGATCGGGGCCGGCCTGCCGGTGAGCGAACCGTCCGGCAGCCTCATCGTGGACATCGGTGGTGGGACCACGGAAGTCGCGGTCCTGAGCCTCGGCGGCATCGTCGTCAGCCGCAGCATCCGGATCGGTGGCGACGAGATGGACCAGGACATCGTCACGTTCGCCCGGCGCGAGTACAACCTGTTCCTGGGTGAGCGGACGGCCGAGGACATCAAGATCGCGATCGGCTCCGCCTACCCCGGCGACTGGGATGCCCAGCGCGTGACCCTCCGCGGCCGCGACCTGCTGACCGGCCTGCCCCGCAGCGTGGAGGTGGGCGCGGACCAGATCCGCGAAGCCATCGAGCCGTCCGTCGCCCAGATCGTGGACACCGTCAAGGACACGATCGAGGAGACGCCGCCGGAGCTGGTCGCGGACATCATGGATCAGGGCATCGTCCTCGCCGGCGGCGGCGCGCTCCTGGCCGGCCTGGACCGGCGTGTCGCGGAGGCGACCCAGATGCCCGTGCACATCGCGGACGATCCGTTGACGTGCGTCGCGCGAGGGACAGGCATCGTCCTCGAGGACCTGATCGCTATGGACCGCGTGCTCGTCGCCGAGACGTACTCGCGGCCGCCCCGCTGACGGCTGCCGTGGCCACCACGCCCGCGCTCCAGAACCGCGCCGCTCGTAGGGCCGGCATCGCCTTCGTCG
>Ga0075026_100000912_pt1 | contig 12431 bp, 10 predicted proteins | sample Str012_2_FD_71392 | JGI IMG/M metagenome (GOLD analysis project Ga0075026, IMG submission 71392) | Freshwater sediment microbial communities in response to fracking from Pennsylvania, USA - Straight Creek_MetaG_SC_2012 | ecosystem: Environmental > Aquatic > Freshwater > Creek > Sediment...
CCCAGACTCGCCAGCGCCTCGCGGCGCGTCAGATAGTTCTTCATAACCCAATACTCCAGGTTCAAACTGGCGTGTAGTGTAATTGACCAGGCACTGCCAGGGCGCTAGGTAGCATTACGAATGCGTAGCCTGCGCGCTATTCTACGACCGTAGACCAGACGCCGGGGGTCAGCGTGAAGCCGAACAACATCGAATCTGCCCTGCAGGAGACCCGTACCTTTGCGCCGCCGCCGGCCTTTGCGGCACGCGCCCGGGTGAGCGCTGCGCAGCTGGCCGATATGCGCCGCCGCGCGGCCGCCGACCACGTCGGTTTCTGGGGCGATCTGGCGCGCACCGCACTCCACTGGCACAAACCCTTCAGCGTCACCCTCGACGATTCCAGGGCGCCAAACTACGCCTGGTTCCCTGACGGCGAGCTGAACGTCTCCTGGAACTGCCTCGACGTGCACCTGGCGACGCGCGGCCACAAGACGGCAATCATCTTCGAGGGCGAGGCCGGCGATGTGCATCGTCTAAGCTATCGCGAACTGCACGCGCAGGTCTGTCGCCTGGCGAACGGACTTAAGTCACTCGGCATCAGGCGCGGTGACCGGGTGGTCATCTACATGCCGATGATTCCCGAGACCGTGGTCGCGATGCAGGCCTGCGCGCGCATCGGCGCCGTGCACTCGGTGGTGTTTGGCGGCTTCTCGGCGGGCTCGCTCCGTGACCGCATCGAGGATGCCGGCGCGCGCGTGGTCATCACGGCCGATGGCGCCCAGCGCGGCGGCAGCGTGGTGGAACTGAAGGCGGCGGTCGACAAGGCGCTCAACGGTGCCTGCCCGACGATTGAGAAGGTGGTCACCGTGCGGCGCAGCGGCACGCCCGTCACGATGCGCCCGGGGCGCGATCTGTGGTGGCAGGAACTGATCAGTGAGCAGGCGCCCGACTGCGAGCCCGAGTGGGTCGATGCCGAACACCCGCTGTACCTGCTCTATACCTCGGGCTCGACCGGCAAGCCCAAGGGCATCCAGCACTCCAGCGCCGGCTACCTGCTGAACGTCAAGCTCAGCAGCGAGTGGGTATTCGATCTGCGCGATGACGATGTCTACTGGTGCACCGCCGATATCGGCTGGGTGACCGGCCACAGCTACGTGGCCTACGGGCCGCTGGCGGCCGGCGCGACGCTACTGATGTATGAGGGTGCGCCGACCGTGCCCGATGGCGGCCGCTTCTGGAAGATCTGCGCCGCTCATGGCGTGACGATCTTTTACACGGCGCCGACTGCGATCCGCGCGCTGATGAAACTCGGCGACGCGCTGCCGGCGAAATACGATCTCTCGCGGCTGCGGCTGCTGGGTTCGGTGGGCGAGCCTATCAATCCGGAAGCCTGGATGTGGTATCACCGCGTGATCGGCGGCGCGCGCTGCCCGATCGTCGATACCTGGTGGCAGACCGAAACCGGCGCCATCATGATCGCGCCGATTCCGGGCGTGACCATCACCAAGCCGGGTTCCTGCACGCAGCCGCTGCCGGGCATCGACGTACAGATCGTCGACGATCATGGCGATCTGGTGACGCGCAACGATGCCGGCGGCTACCTGGTGATCGCCAAGCCCTGGCCCTCGATGCTGCGCACGATCTGGGGCGACAACACGCGCTACCTCGAGACCTACTGGGGAAAATTTCACAATCGCTACTACATCGCCGGCGACAGCGCGCACCGCGACGCCGACGGCTGCTACTGGATCATGGGGCGCATCGATGACGTGCTGAAGGTCTCCGGACACCGGCTCGGCACGATGGAGATCGAATCGGCGCTGGTCGCCAATCCACGCGTCGCAGAAGCCGCCGTGGTCGGCAAGCCGCACGAGATCAAGGGCGAGTCAGTGTTTGCCTACGTGGTCTGCCGCGGCCAGCGGCCCACCGGTGACACGTCGGCGTTCGTCAAGGAGCTGCGCGACTGGGTCGGCGAACAGCTCGGTCCCATCGCCAAGCCCGACGATATCCGCTTTGTCGACAGCCTGCCCAAGACCCGCTCCGGCAAAATCATGCGCCGCCTGCTGCGCGCCATCGCCAGCGGCACGGCCATCACGCAGGATATTTCCACGCTGGAAAATCCGGCGATCATCGATCAGCTGCGCGGCATCGACAGCACGAAGCCCGCGGCAAGGAAGCGGGCACCGGCCAGGCGCAAGGCACCGCTGAAGCGCAAGGCAGCAGCGAAGCGCAAATCGCGGGCAAAACGCAAAACGACAGCCAAGCGCAAGGCCAAGGCCAAGCCTGCCGCCCGGCGCAAGAGCGCGCCCGCCCGCCGCAAACCGGCCAGAGTGCGCAGGGCCCGCCGTGGTCGCGCCTGACCCGGGCTTCGCACTGGCCGAGCTCGAGCAGGCCGCCGGGCTCGTGTATCGCTACCTGGCGCCGACACCGCAATACCACTGGCCAAAGCTGAGCCGCCGGGCCGGCTGCGCGGTGTGGGTCAAGCACGAGAATCACACACCCACCGGCGCCTTCAAGGTGCGCGGCGGCCTGGTGTATCTCAATCGCCTGCGCGAGGCCGCGCCAACCGTTGCCGGGGTGATCACCGCGACGCGCGGCAATCACGGCCAGTCGATCGCCTATGCCGCGGCGCGGGTTGGTATTCCCGCGACCATCTATGTGCCGCAGGGCAATTCCCCCGACCAGAATTCGGCGATCGCCGCCTGGGGCGCCAGAGTGGTCGAATTCGGCCGGGATTTCGATGAGGCGAAGCACGAGGCCTTGCGCGCGGCGGCCGCCGCGAACCTGCATTTTGTGCCCTCATATCACCGCGACCTGGTGCTCGGCGTGGCGAGCTATGCGCTGGAACTGTTCCGGGCGGTGGCTGACCTGGACACCGTGTACGCAGGCGTCGGCATGGGTTCGGGCATCAATGCCCTGATCACGGTGCGAGATCTGCTGGGCCTGAAAACCGAGATCGTCGGGGTCGGTGCCGCCAGGGCGCCGGCCACGCTCCTGTCATTCGCCGCCGGCAAGCCGGTCACGACCAGGACCGCCGATACCTTTGCCGATGGCATGGCGACGCGCGAGCCCAACTCCGAGGCGGTCGCTACGCTCTGTCGTGGCGCCGCGCGCATGGTGGAAGTCGACGAGGATGCCATGGCCGAGGCCATGCGCCACTACTTCGATGATACCCATCAGCTTGCCGAGGGCGCCGGCGCCGCACCGCTGGCGGCGCTGATGCAGGAGCGCGCGCGCATGCTAGGCCGGAAGGTCGCGGTCGTGCTCACCGGCGGCAACATCGAGCGCGCGCGCTTCCTGACGGTGCTCGGCGGCGCCACGCCCGCCGCGGGCGACAGACAGCCGCCCACCCGATGAGTCGGCTGGCACAGACCCGGGGGCCGGTGCTGCTGCTGGCCACGGTGCTGGCGATGCTGGGCGCCTGTCGCGCACCGCCGCCCGCGCGCGCCCAGCCCGGCGCCGCCGCGCCGCCCGCCGGCGCGCTGCCATGGACCATCGATCCCGCGGCTTCGCACATCTGGCTGCAGTTGCGTGCCGACGGGGCGCTGGCGAGGCTCGGCCATACGCACCTGATCGTGGCGCGGCAGTTGCGGGGGCAGGTGTGGCTGCACCCGCAGCTCGAGCGCTCGCTCGTTGAACTGACCATTCCGGTCGCGCAGCTGCTCGTTGACGACGCCGCCGAGCGTGCCCGCGCCGGCGGCGATTTTGCCGAACCGCTGGACGCTGCGGCGCGCACTGGCACCCGCGAGCACATGCTCGGCGAGCGCCAGCTCGACGCAGCGCACTTTGCTGAGGTCACGCTGCGCTCGCGCCAGGTGCGCCAGGCGGGCTCTGCGATCACGATCGAGTTCCAGGTGCTGCTGCGCGATCACTCATCGGTGCTGACGGTGCCGGTGCAGTGGCAGCAGGCCGCCGGCGAACTGCGCGCCACGGGTGCGGTGGAATTCAACCAGACCGACCTGGGCCTGGAACCCTACAGCGTGGCGCTCGGCGCGCTGCGCGTCGCCGATCGCATCGCCGCGCGCTTCGAGATCGTCGCGCACCGCGCGCCGTAGGTGCCGGCCAGTCAGGGTTCAGCGGTCAGCAGCAGCAACAACGTGCCTTCAGGCGTCTCGATCAGGGCATTGTCTCGGGGGTCAAGACCGCGCGGCAGCTTGGCCGAAGGTTCGATACCCGCTGCCTCCAGCCGTGCCAGTTTTCCAGTCATCTCGGGATCGACGAACAGCAGCAGCGGTTCGGCCAGCGTTCGCGCGGCATGGAGACCGAGCGACAGGTGGTCGCTGACCAGCGGCAGCGTTGGCAGCGGCTGCTCCTGCAGCTCGAGCGCAACGAAGCCGGCGCGCTCCCAGAAGTCGCGTACCGCGTCATCGCCCTGCGCCGGCATGCTGTAGGCGGAGAACCAGCCGCAATGGGATTCGGTCTGCCGACGCAGCGCCGGTGAAAAAGTACGCGCCTCGAGCAGCGCGATCGCCTGGCCCGCCGGATCGCGCAGCTGCAGCTGGTGAAATGCGCCTTCGCCCAGCTGCGCGTGCTCGGGCTCGAAGCCACGCGCCTGCAGCTGGTGCGCATGCACCGCCAGGTCCGGCTGTATGAAGCTGAGCAGTGGCGAGGGCGCGCTGGCGTCGCGCTGATGCACACCGATGCACAGGCGGCCGTCGGTGAGCACGCCATAGGGGTGCGTCCAGGTGTCATTGGCGGTGAGCTGCGTGAAGCCCAGTCGTTCGTAAAACTGCACCGAAGCGGCGATATCGGTGCTGCTCACGCTGATTTCCAGGAAGCGGCCGAACATGGGTCAGCGCGCCGCGCGCCTCAGGTGTTCAGGCACAGCTGCGCCAGAGCCCGGGCGTGCTCGGCGGTTCCGTTCAGTGCCGGCACGTAGTGAAACTGCTCGCCACCGGCGTGCAGGAAGATCTCACGGCCGCCGATCGCGATCTCCTCGAGCGTCTCCAGGCAGTCGACCGCGAATCCCGGGCAGATCAAAGTCAGATCACGCACGCCGCGCGCCGGAAGTTCCGCGAGCGTGCGATCGGTGGCCGGCGTCAGCCAGCGCGCCTTGCCGAAGCGCGACTGGAAACTTAAGGTCCAGGCTGCGGCGTCGACCTCAAGCTCGGCCGCCAGCAGTTCGGCGGTGCTGCGGCAATGGCATTCGTAGGGGTCGCCCTGCCGTACGCAGCGCTCCGGGATGCCATGAAAGGACATCAATAGGTGGGTGCGGCGGCCCTGCTGCTGCCAGTGCGTACGCACACTCGCGGCCAGTGCCTGGATGTAGCCCGGATCGGCGTGATAATTGCTGACCAGGCGCAGCGTCGGCAGTTCGCGCCAGCTGCGCAGCGCCGCGGCGATCTGATCATACACGGCGCCGGTGGTCGTGCCGCTGGTCTGCGGGAACAGCGGCAACACCACGAGCTTAAACGCCCCGGCTTTGCGCAGGCGCCGCAGTGCCGCGCCGACCTGCGGCTCGGAATACAGGAACGCGCTCTCGATCACGACCTGATCGCCGCGCTGCTGGCGTAATTCATGGGCCAGCGCCGCCTGCAGTTGCCGCGAATACACCGCCAGCGGTGAGCCCTCGGGCATCCAGATGCGCTGATAGTTGCGCGCACTGCGTGGTGCGCGCAGCGGCAGGATCACGCCGCGCAGCAGCGGCAGCCACAGCAGGCGCGGCAGTTCCACGACCCGCGGGTCGGCCAGGAACCGCTGCAGAAAGCGCCGCACCGCGCTGGCGGTCGGCGCCTCGGGCGTACCGGTATTGACAGTGAGTATGCCCAGCATGCCGCAGCCGGCCTTAAGGCCCCGTGATGCCGCCGATGCACAGGTATTTCAGTTCGGTGTAGTCGAGGATGCCGTGGTGCGAGCCCTCGCGGCCGAAGCCTGACTGCTTGACGCCACCGAAGGGTGCGACCTCGGTGGAAATGATGCCGGTGTTGAGCCCGACGATGCCGTACTCGAGCGCCTCGGCAACCCGGAACGCGCGCGCCAGGTCGCGGGTATAGAGATAGGAGGCGAGTCCGAACTCGGTGTCGTTGGCCATCCGCAGCGCCTCGGCTTCGTCGCGGAAGCGGAACAGCGGCGCCACCGGTCCGAAGGTTTCCTCGCGCGCCACCAGCATGGTGCTGTTCGCGCCGCTGATGATGGTCGGCTCGAAGAAGGTGCCGCCCAAGGCGTGCGGCTTGCCGCCCAGCGTGACGCTGCCGCCCTTGGCGCGCGCATCGGCAATATGTTCCTGCACCTTGGCTAGCGCCTTGGTGTCGATCAACGGACCGATATCCGTGACGCCCTGCAGCCCGTCGCCGACCCGCAGTGCCCCGACGGCGCGCCGCAGGCGCGCTTCGAAGTCGTCGTAGATGGAATCCTGCACCAGCAGGCGGTTGGCGCATACGCAGGTCTGCCCGGTGTTGCGGTATTTGCAGGCGATCGCGCCCTGCACCGCAGCGTCGAGGTCAGCGTCGGCAAAGACGATGAACGGGGCATTGCCGCCCAGCTCCATCGACAGTTTCTTTAAGGTGGGCGCACTCTGCGCCATCAGCACCCGGCCCACTTCGGTGGAACCGGTGAAGGTCAGCTTGCGCACCGTCATGTTGCTGGTCAGTTCGGCGCCGATCTCGCGCGCGCCACCGGTGATCACGTTGAACACGCCGGCCGGAACGCCGGCGCGGGCGGCGAGCTCGGCCAGCGCCAGCGCCGAGAGCGGCGTCTGTCCCGCGGGCTTGACGATGATGGTGCAGCCCGCGGCCAGCGCCGGCGCAGCCTTGCGCGTGATCATTGCGGCCGGGAAATTCCACGGCGTGATGGCCGCGACTACGCCAACCGGCTGGCGCAGTACGAGGATGCGCTTGTCAGCCTGGTGCCCCGGGATGATCTCGCCATACAGGCGCTTGCCTTCCTCGGCGAACCACTCGACGAAGGCGGCGGCGTAGGCAATCTCGCCGGTCGCCTCGGCCAGCGGCTTGCCCTGCTCGGCGGTCATCAATAGGGCCAGGTCCTTCTGGTTCGCCATCATCAGTTCGAACCAGCGGCGCAGGATCGTGGCACGCGCCCCGGCGGTGCGGGCCGCCCAGGCTGGGAAGGCCGCGGCGGCGGCCTCGATCGCGCGGCGCGCCGCCGCGCCATCCATGTTCGGCACGGTACCCAGCAGTGCGCCGCTTGCGGGGTTGCGCACTTCGGTGCTGCGGCCGCGCTCGTCGCCCAGCCATTGGCCATTGATGTAGCACTGGTTGCGCAACAGCGCGGTGTCGGTCAGTTGCATGGTGCCATCACCCTATGTGGGTCTTGAGAAAATCCTGCGTGCGCTGCCAGGCGAGCGCAGCGCTTGGGCCGTGGTAGGCGGCGCGGGCATTGCAGTTGAAGCCGTGGCCGGCCGGATAGAGATAATAGGTGCCCTGTGGATAGGCGGCACGTACGCGCTCGACCTGCTCGAGCGGGATGCCGGTATCCTGCTCGCCGAAGTGCAGCAGCATCGGGCACACCGGGACCTTCTCCAGCACATCCCAGAGCCGGCTGGCGTAGTAGCCGACCGCGGCATTGACCGGCAGCTGCCCGGCGCTCACCCAGCTGAGCTGCCCGCCCCAGCAGTAGCCGACGACCGCGACCTTGCCGGCGTGCCGCACCACGTTGATGGCCGCGGATATATCCAGCAGGCTCTTGGCGCGTTCCACCTGCAGCATGTAGCCGCGCGCCACTTCCACGTCGCGCGGCTCGTAGCCCAGCTCGATGTTGCGGCCGATGCGATCGAAGAGCGCGGGCGCAATGCTGACGAAGCCCGCTGCCGCATACTGCTCGACCACGCCGCGGATGTGTTCGTTGACGCCGAAGATCTCCTGCAGCACGACAATCGCGCCGCGCGGCGGCCCCACGGCCGGCGCCAGATAGGCCGCGAACTCGTGCCCGTCGCGCGCCATCAGGGTTTCCCAGCGTGCCACGCGCGTCAGGCTCCGAGCCAGGCATCGGCCTCGATCTCGACCAGCATCTCGGGCGCGATCAGGCGGCTGACCTCGACCATCGAGGTGGCCGGACGGGTGGTGCCGAACACCTCGCCATGCGCACGGCCGATCAGTTCCCAGTCGGCGATGTTGACCACGTAGATGCGCGTGCGCACCACCTGATCGAGACGCGCGCCGGCCTTGGTCAGCGCCGCGGCAATGTTGCGCAGCGTCTGACGCGTCTGTTCCGCGGGATCGTTGACACCGACAATCTTGCCATCGGGCCCGGTGGCCGTGGTGCCCGAGAGGTGCACGTAGTCACCGGCGCGCACCGCGCGCGAATAACCGACGATCGGTTCCCAGGTCGCGCCCGAGGAAAAATTCTGGCGCGGCATCAGGCGCGCTCGACGATGGCGGTGACGCCCATGCCACCGGCGGTGCACACCGAGATGAGTCCGCGCCGCGCCTGGGCATCGTTAGCCAGCAGCTTGGCGAGCGCGCCGAGTATGCGGGCGCCGGTGGCGCCGAACGGATGTCCCAGCGCCACGCTGCCGCCTTTGACGTTGATCTTCGCCGGCGCCACCGCGCCCAGCGCTGCGCTGCGGCCCAGGCGGTCGCGGCAGAACTCCGGCGATTCCCAGGCCTTGAGCGTGCACAGCATCTGTGCGGCGAAGGCCTCGTGCAGTTCGTAGTAGTCAAATTCCTGCAGCCCGAGCCCGACGTCGCTGAGCATAGCCGAGGCCGCGTAAGCCGGCGCCATCAGCAGGCCCTCGTTGCCGGTCGCGAAATCGACCGCCCAGGTCTTGCCGGCACGTAGATAGGCCATCACCGGCAGGCCGTGCGCCCGTGCCCAGTCCTCGGTGGCCAGCAGTACCGCGGCCGCGCCGTCGGTGAGCGGGGTGCTGTTGCCGGCCGTCAGCGTGCCGCTGCCGCTGGTGTCGAACACCGGCCGCAGGCTGGCGAGCTTGTCGATCGTGGCCTCGGCGCGCACGTTGTTGTCGCGCGCCAGACCCGCATACGGCACCACCAGGTCGCTGTAGAAGCCTTCCTTCCAGGCGGCCGCGGCCTTGATGTGACTCTCGTAGGCCACGCGATCCTGCTCGGCGCGGCTGATCTTCCAGGTCTTGACCATCAGCTCGCAGGCCTGTCCCATCGACAGCCCGGTACGCGGCTCGATCACGCCGGGCAGCACCGGCTTCAGGTCACGCGGCCGCAGTTTCAGCCATGGCGCCAATCGCGCACCGAAGCTGCGGCCGCTGTAGCTCTTCAGCAGCAGATTCCGGAACGAATTCGGGAACACCACCGGCGGATCGCTGACCGTGTCGACGCCGCAGGCGATGCCGGCGTCGATCTGGCCGAGCGCGATCTTGTTGCCGATCAGTATCGCCGCCTCGAGACTGGTGCCGCAGGCGCGCTGGATGTCGAGACCGGGGGTCTGCGGGTCCAGTCCGGCGGACAGGAGCGATTCGCGCACCAGGTTGAAATCCTTCGAGTGCTTGATCACGGCGCCGCCGATCACATCGCCAAGGCGCTGGCCCTGCAGCCGGCAGCGATCGACCAGGGCGCGCAGCGCCGCGGTCAGCAGATCCTGGTTGCTCTGACCGGCATAGGCACCGTGCGAGCGCGCGAACGGGATACGGCTGCCGGCGATGATGGCGACACGTCGCGGTGCGGTTCCAACCAGCATAAAGGCCTCCCAAACAGCGTTATGACGACATGCCGCAGCGTGCGGCCTTGAGCCCCGTAGGATGCCACCTTGGCGGCCATTGTGCACGATGGCCACGCCGGGCAAGATGCCAGATCCCAGGCCTTGACCAGGAGCAGGATGGTGCGTGCGGCGATCGACCGCGTGTTCGAGCGTCGGCTGGCCGCCCTGGTCAACAGCCGCGAGAGCCGGCTGCTGTCCGGCGGACGCCGCGGGCTCGAGCGCGAGACGTTGCGCGTCACGCCCGAGGGCCGGGTATCGGCTCGCGGCCACCCGAGCGCGCTCGGCGCGACGCTGACCAACCCGCACATCACCACCGACTTTTCCGAGTCACTGCTCGAGCTGGTAACGCCCACCTTCAACGACAATGCCGCGTTGCTGCAATACTTGAGCGACCTGCACCACTTCGTCTACCGCCACCTGGATGACGAGTTGCTGTGGGCCGCGTCGATGCCGGGCGAGATCGCCAGCGAGGCGGAGGTGCCGATTGCCCGCTACGGGCGCTCGCATCGCGGCAAGTTCAAGGAGGTGTACCGGCGCGGACTGCAAACCCGCTACGGCGGGCTGATGCAGGCGATCGCCGGTGCCCATTTCAATTTTTCATTTCCCGAGCAGTTCTGGCCGCTGTGGGCCGAAGTGCGCAGCGTGCGCACGGTCGACGCGGTGTTCAGGTCGACCGCGTATTTCGAGCTGCTGCGCAATTTCCGCCGCCACGGCTGGCTGGTGCTGTACCTGTTTGGCAATTCCCCGGCGCTGTGCCGCAGTTTCATGCAGGGGCGGAGCGACGCTGAGCTGCAGCCGCTCGCCAGCGGCACGCTGCATATGCCCTACGCCACCTCGCTCCGCATGAGCGATCTGGGCTATCGCAATCGCAACCAGGCCGGCGTCGAGGTCTCACTGAATGCGCTGGAGGAATACCTGCGCGACCTGCGCCACGCCACGCATACCGTGCACCCGCCGTTCGCGGCGCTCGGCGTGCGCGTCGGCGATGATTACCTGCAGCTCAATGCCAACGTGCTGCAGATAGACAATGAGTTCTACAGCACGATCCGGCCCAAGCGCGTGCCGGCGCCCGGCGAGTCGCAGAGCAGCGCGCTGGCGCGCGGTGGCGTCGAATATGTCGAGGTGCGCTCGCTGGATCTGTGCGTGTTTGAACCGGTCGGCGCCTGTGCCGACGAACTGCACATCACCGAAGCGCTGCTGACGCACTGCCTGCTGCGCGACAGCGCGGTGCTCGGTGCTACGGAACAGCAGGAGCTCGAGGGCAATCATCTGCAGGTGGCGCGCCACGGGCGTGCCCCGGGACTGATGCTGGCGCGCGCTGGCCGCGCCGTCGCACTTCAAGATTGGGCCGCCGAGCTGCTCGATGGCCTGCAGGGCGTGTGCGAACTGCTGGACCGTGGCGACAGCGCGCGCCGCTACCAGGGTGCGCTGGCGCGCCAGGTCGCCAAATTGCGCGAACCGGAGCTGACCCCCGCGGCCCGATTGCTGCGTGAGCTGAAGCTCGCCGATGGCGATTTTCCGGCCTTCGTGTGCGCCATTTCGGCGCAGCACCGCACCAGGCTGCTGAGCGGCGCCGGTCACGAGGCGGCCGTGCAGCAGCTGTTTGCCGCGGAGGCCGCCGAATCGCTGCACGAGCAGGCAGTGATCGAACGCGCCGATCGCGGCAGCTTTGAGGACTACCTGCGCCGGGTCCTGGGCCCGGATATTGCATGAATTGGCTCCATGATTAAGCCGCCGTTCCGCCGCGTACTGATTGCCAACCGCGGCGAGATCACCATCCGCGTGATGCGCGCCGCCAGCGAGCTGGGCATCGCCACGGTCGCGATCTATTCGCGCGAGGACCGCTTTTCCCTGCATCGCACCAAGGCCGACGAGGCCTACCTGGTCGGCGAAGGGCAGGGGGCGCTGCAGGCCTATCTCGGCATCGATGAGATCATCGCCGTAGCCTTGCGGGCCGGGGCCGACGCCATCCATCCGGGCTACGGTTTTCTGTCCGAGAGCCCGGAGTTTGCCGAGCGCTGCGCGGCGGCCGGGCTGGTATTCATCGGGCCGGCGCCCGCGACCATGCGCACGCTCGGCAACAAGGTGGCGGCGCGCAATCTCGCCCAGGCGGCGGGCGTGCCGGTGATGCCGGCGACGCCACCGCTCCCGGCCGACTTCAGTCGCTGTGCGCAGCATGCGGCCGAGGTCGGCTATCCCGTGATGCTGAAGGCCAGCTGGGGTGGCGGCGGGCGCGGCATGCGCATCATCGACAACGAGGCGCAGCTGGCCGAGCTGCTGCCGCTGGCACGCAGTGAGGCACTGGCCGCCTTCGGCAACGATGAGGTGTACCTGGAAAAGCTGGTGCGGCGCGCGCGCCATATCGAAGTGCAGCTGCTCGGCGACCAGCACGGCAACCTGGTGCATCTGTACGAGCGCGACTGCACCGTGCAGCGCCGCAACCAGAAGGTGGTCGAGCGCGCGCCGGCGGCTTTCCTGAGCGATGCCCAGCGTGCTGAGCTGTGCGCCGCCGCGCTCAAGATCGGTCGCGCCGCCAATTACTGCAACGCCGGCACCGTGGAGTTCCTGCAGGACGCCGACAGCGGCCGGTTCTATTTCATCGAGGTCAATCCGCGCATCCAGGTCGAGCACACCGTCACCGAGATGGTGACCGGCATCGACCTGGTCAAGGCACAGATCCGCATCGCGGCCGGCGCCCGCATCGGCAGCAGCGAGAGCGGCGTGCCTGCCCAGGAGGATATTCACCTGAGCGCGCACGCGCTGCAGTGCCGGGTGACCACCGAAGATCCGGAGAACAGTTTTGTCCCGGACTATGGCCGGCTCAC
>Ga0075026_100000916_pt1 | contig 12399 bp, 13 predicted proteins | sample Str012_2_FD_71392 | JGI IMG/M metagenome (GOLD analysis project Ga0075026, IMG submission 71392) | Freshwater sediment microbial communities in response to fracking from Pennsylvania, USA - Straight Creek_MetaG_SC_2012 | ecosystem: Environmental > Aquatic > Freshwater > Creek > Sediment...
TGCCCTGTGCGCCGAAGCGCGCCGAGTTCAACCAGGTGCATGAGGTCCCGCCCGGCCGTGGCCGGTGGAGCGCCGGTGAGTGCCATGTACTTGCTGGCTGAGAGGCCGCCAACAAAACCATCGACACCGGCGTGCATGAGCCGCGACAGCGCTTTTTCCTGGCGCGGGTTGAGTTGTCCGCGCAGGCGATCCCACAGCCGCGTATTGGCCAGCAGGAAATCCAGGCCCCGTAGCGTATGGGCTTGTGCCGCCAGGACGAGATCCGCGAACCAGTCGAGCCAGGGTTCGACATCCAACTTCTTGTTCGCGGCCTCGAGCTGCGCGTAGTACTCCTTGCGGCGGCGATGGATCATTAGCGAAAGCGCGGTGAGGCTCGGTTGCCCGGCGCCTTGTGCCAGCGCCTTCTCGGCGATGGCTCTGCCTATCCGGCCATTGCCGTCTTCAAACGGATGGATGGATTCGAAATACAGGTGCGCGAGTCCGGCGCGCGCCAACGACGGCATCGGTGTTTCGCCGGCTGAGCTGGTGTCATTGAACCAGCGACAGAATCGAGCCATCTCCTCGGCAACAGCAGAGGAGGGCGGCGCTTCGAAGTGGACCTTGGGCCGGTCTAACCGGCCAGACACCACCTGCATGGGCTCTTCGTGCCTGCGGTATCCGCCGATGGCGCGCAACTCGGTACGTCCCTGCATCAGCCACTGGTGCCATTGGAACAGCGTCGCGTCGTCGAGCGTATCGTTCCACCGCCTGTAGAGATCGGCGAGCATCTCGGAAATCCCCTGCTCGGCGGGCGCGGCGCGCCGCCCATCACCCTGCAGGCCGAATTGCCGACGGAGCGAAGACTGAACGCTGTCGCGGTCCAGGATTTCTCCTTCAATCTCGGAGGTCTTGAGGGCTTCCGTGCTGATCAGTTCGATGACCAGTGAAAGTCTTTCGTCGTCGGGGACGTGACGAACGGTCCCTATGACGATTCCGCTCTGGCGCAGGAACAGCGCTTCCCGGTCCGCCAGGAGGCCCGTGCTAAAGCGGAAATTCGGCCAGTCGGGGTGCTGCCAGTTCCAGCGCATGAGCGAAAAGATAGCACTTTATCGCTCATCCGGAATGGCCTAAATGAGCGATAAATACCAACTAAGCCACACTTCCGATGCCCATTCTGGCTCAATTCAGCTCACCAATTTGTTGGTACAAATTGGTGGTATCAATAATCGGTGGGCCAAGAAAAAGTAAGACTATCAGTCAGTTACGAGTCGGTGTGGATGCCTTCGTCGAGCCGGATCGTCCGATCGAACACGCGACCCGGTGCCGGACCGCCGCCGACACAAACGTGGGCCACGCGGGCGGACACCGCCGCGTGGTGTCCGGTGCCCATAACGTCGGACAAAGTCAGCAGGGACGGGATCAGCGCATCGTCCTCACGAACCGACAGCTTGTAGAGCGTACCGTCCGCGAGAGGCATGCGAACCGCCTCGGCCTGCGCTCCACCGACCGTGCCGATGCCTTCCACGACGCCAATGGCCTAGTGGCCCATGAGCCGCAGTCGAGCATGGAGCGGCGCGCCCTCGATGAGTGCCGGGTCCGTGGCTTTCAGCGTCGAGGGGTGGTTGGGGAAGAGCGCATCCTGGTTGCGCTGTGCTGCGTCGCTAATGGTCATGGTGAGAGCCTTTTAGAATTTGTCGTTGGGTCACTTAGGAGCGAGTTCCCCGTACCAGTAGCCTGCAGTGACGCCGCCATCCATCAGGAAGTCGCTGCCGGTGATGAACGCACCGTCCGGACCCATCAGCAGTGCTCCGACCGTGCCCACCTCGTCCGGCGTCCCGGCGCGCCCGACCGGGCACAGCTCGATCATGCGTCGGTACCCTGCGCCCCGGGGGCCAGACAGTTCGTCATTGGCAAGTGGCGTGATGATGATGCCGGGGCTGATCGTGTTGAGCCGAGCGCCGCGCTTGCCCCATTTGACGGCTTCCGCCATCACCCGCAGTGAATTGCCGCGCTTGGAGAGCTGGTACGCGTGCAGCGAATCCTTCACCAGCTCCGGCTGCAGCATGGGGAGGGCGAGCAAGTGGTCCGTGGGTGTCGTGGCGAGCAGTTTGTTCTGCTCGGCCGTCAGTGCACCCAGGCGATGCCCGGACTGCGACGCGATGACCACGCCGGCTCCGCCCTGGGCGATGATTTTGCCAAATTCCTCGAGCACCAGCGCAGTGCCGTACAGGTCGACGGCGAGAATGGTTGCCGGTGACGCCTGTGTCGGCGAGACGCCGGCAGCGTGGATGATGCCGGTGACATCGCCGAGCGCGACGGCTGTCTGCACGAGCGCGTGGACGCTGGCACGTGTCGACACGTCGACCGTCGAGGTGCTCACTGCAAATCCGGCGTTCTTCAGTACTCCGGCCGCCGCGTCGGCATTCTCCTGTCGCAGGTCAGCCAGCAAGACGTGTTTGCCCGCGCTCACCCGCCGCGCGATGGCCTGCCCGATGGACCCGGCTCCGATGACCACTATGACGTTGCTCATGGTGTTTATCTCCCCGCACGTGCCGCCAGATGTGCCGGATAGCGGTCACCCTGGATCTGGATGTGAGTCAGTGCTTTCCCGATTCGACGCAGGTCTTCGGTTGACAGCTGGATAGCGGCTGCGCCGACGTTTTCCTCCAGGCGATGAAGCTTTGTAGTGCCCGGGATCGGCACGATCCACGGCTTCTGCGCCAGCAGCCAAGCGAGAGCGATCCGCGCTGCGGTGACCTTCTGCTCCGTCGCCAGGGTTTCGAGCAGGCCGACGAGCACCTGGTTGGCCTTGCGGTTCTCGGCCGAGAAGCGCGGGACGAGGTTGCGAAAGTCGTCCTTCGCGAAGGTCGTAGACTCGTTGATCTTGCCAGTCAGGAAGCCCTTGCCGAGCGGGCTGAACGGCACGAAGCCAATGCCGAGCTCCTCGCACAGCGGCAGGATTTCCGCCTCCGGCGCCCGCCACCAAAGCGAGTATTCGCTCTGCAGGGCAGCGACGGGCTGCACCGCGTGGGCGCGACGGATGGTCTGTACACCAGCCTCCGACAAACCGAAGTGCTGGACCTTGCCCTCGCGGATCAGTTCCTTCACGGTCCCCGCCACGTCCTCGATCGGTACGTTGGGATCGGCCCGGTGTTGATAGAAAAGGTCGATACGGTCGGACTTCAGCCGTTTTAGCGCCGCGTCGGCCACGAAGCGGATCCGTTCCGGTCGGCTATCGAGCCCAGCGGCGACGATGCCGTCCACAAAGCCAAACTTGGTCGCGATCACGACCCGGTCGCGAATCGGTGCAAGGGCTTCACCGACGACTTCCTCGTTCGTAAAGGGACCGTAGGCCTCTGCGGTATCAAAGAACGTGACGCCCCGATCGGCGGCCGCACGGATCAGTGAAATCGCAGCCTGCCTATCAAGGGCCGGCCCGTAGCCGTAGCTGAGTCCCATGCAACCGAAGCCGAGCGCGGACACTTCGAGGTTGCTGTTGCCGAGTTTGCGATTCTGCATGACGCCTCCTAATGTCGATGGGTGCGCTCGTGGCGAGCGAACCTCCGTGCCGTACACAGTAGGCCTTCGACTCTTTGCCGACTAGCCGTTAGAATTTGATTGGACCTATGAACGGAGTGCATGAATGAAACGCGAGCATCTGGCGGACCTGTCCGCCTTCGCGACCGTAGCCCAGGAGCTGAGCTTCACGCGCGCCGCCTCCAAACTCGGCCTGACGCAGTCGTCGCTCAGCCATGCGATTCGGCGGCTGGAGGGACGGCTGGGATTGCGGCTGCTCAGCCGCACCACCCGGAGTGTCGCGCCCACCGACGCGGGCGAGCGACTGCTCCGGACGCTGCGCCCGGCGTTCGAGCACATCGACGCGGAGATTGAATCTCTGACCGCCTTGAGGGAGAAGCCGGCGGGCTCGATCCGGATCACCACCGCCGAGCATGCGGCGGAGACCGTGTTGCTGCCGGCGCTTGAGCGGCTGCTCCCGGAGTATCCGGACATTCACGTGGAAGTCACCCTGGACTACGGTCTCACGGACGTCGTTGCGGAGCGCTTCGATGCGGGGATCCGGCTTGGCGAGCAGGTCGCCAAGGACATGGTCGCCGTCCGCATCGGTCCGGACTTCCGAATGGCAGCGGTGGCCACACCGGGCTACTTCGCTAACCGACGTGTGCCACATATGCCGCCGGAACTTCACGACCACCAATGCATCAACGTGCGCCTGCCGACGGCTGGGGGCGTCTATGCGTGGGAATTTGCGAAGGGAGGGCGAGAAGTGGCTGTGCGGGTTGAAGGTCAATTGACCTTCAACACCCTGTGGATGCGGCTTCGGGCTTCGAGGGCAGGGCTCGGAATCGCGTTTGTGCCAGAGGACATCGTCCAGCCGGACATTGACGCTGGGAAGTTCGTCCGCGTCCTCGCGGACTGGTGCGCGCCGTTTCCCGGCTACCACCTCTATTACCCGAGTCGGCGCCAGACCGCGGCCGCGTTCGCGATCTTCGTTGAGGCAATGCGCTATCGGCCACCTGCGTCAGCGAATCGATCACGCAGTCGATGATGGCGACGTCGGATTCGCCAGGTCCAAACTGGCCACGCCGGCAATGGCGCGTAGTTGTGGCGCGAATTTCCGTTGGTACTTCTGGTAGAGAAAATCAGAGGTTCTGTATAGTCCTTTGAAGACAGCGCTATCGGGAGATGACGTGAATCCCTCGCTCCCGCCAATTTAGGGGCTGGGCGGAAAATCCAAATCGCCGCGGGCGCGCCAGCAGACGCGTGCATCGCCAGATACAATCGATCCAGTTCCGGAACGAACAGTGCCGTACGTGCCCCCGATCGGGTCGCTCGATGACCTATCTTGACGTACCTGCCAGCCCGCGATTCCCAGACATCAATGAATCCAGACCCGCAACTTACGTAGACGCGGTGTCGTCTGAAATCCGTAAAGACATCATCCGCGTCCCCACAGCTTTCGAGGCTTTCCGTGCTCACACCCGAGATGCCGTCTATCAAGATCAGTCGCGCAGGAGTTCGGGTCACTATCCAGAAATCATCAGCGGTTTCTGCCATGGCGAGCGGGTAGTTGCCGTGCACCTCCTGCAGCGGCCAGGAAGACACCGGCTTGCCTGATTTGAGGTCAACTATCGTGACCTCTCGGGAATCGGGAACGTTGATCAGAACCCGGCTGGTTCCCGGGACGATCTGAAACCCCTCGGGATGCCCTGTGAGTTTGAGGTCCGCTACCAGTGCGCGTGTGGCCGGGTCTACCACGGCGAGGGCGCCGTTGCCGTAACCTACAAGCACGCGTGCCGGGTCAATCGCGACCCGAACATTGTCCGCGTCTTCGCCGAGCCTGATCTGCGCGCGCAAGGAGAAGTCTTCGCCACCGAGGATGTGAACCGTGCCATCGCCGCCGTTCGCGACAAATATCTCGTTGGTGGAGGAGACGTAGCCTACGCCCTGCGGCTCGCTGAAGCCCGTCAGTGTTTTGAACAGGCGGCGCTCCTTCAGATCGACAACGCCGACGGTATCGTTGCCGAGTTCAGCGACAAACAGGCGCTGACGGGTCACGTCCACTGCGAGGTGATCGATCCGACCCTTCACGGCGCCCAGTGGAATGGTTGCTTCCAGCACCAGCGGGGATGGTTCCTGGGCTCGCGCCGGACTGCTGAGTACCGCGCAGAGGAGCGTCGCAATTGGGAGGAGGGAGCCCCTCATTCGAGAGATTCGGAGACCGTCTTGAACTGCTTGCCCTTGAGGAGTTCCACGATCGCCACGGCATGTTGCTGATGGCGGCGCGCGATCACGCTAACGGCGCGATAGCCGCGCGATGCCTGCTCCGCCTTTTGCACGGCTATTGCCAGGGGCGTGACCGCCCTGGTGACCTTGCCCGTCCTGTGATCGACAACGAGCTCGGAGTACGACCCGCCCTTGGCCGTATAGACCGACAGCTGCAGCAGGCCGCCTTCAACTTCGTACTTGGCAGATAGTGGCTGCCCCTGCGCCGCCGCAGCGGTGAGCCCCAGTTGCAGAGTGATCGTGGCGGCTGGCAGGGCCCTGATCAGGTCAGCGTGCTTCGAGGCGCCTTCGGCGCTCAAAGCACCGCTGCTCGTGCACAGGGCCGCCAACAGGCCGAACATCCGTCGTGTCTTGTTCAACATAGCCATTCGCCAGGTAGTCTGATTCCGTATTGCGACGGTCGTGCAGGTTAGTCGCAGCGCTGCTCAGGACGTGCGCTTGATATTCGTTCGGTCAAGCGCCGCACGCAGCTTCCTGGCAAGAACAATCGCATCGTCGGTCGCCCAGAAGTGCATAAACAACATGTGCGGCGAGTCGTTGATCATGTGGCTGTGCAGCGCGGTGATTTCGATGCCGCTGTCCCGCAGGGTCTTGAGGACGGGTTTGACCTCTGAGCCCACGAGAATAAAGTCGCCCGTGATCGCGGCCCTCCCCCCGCCCAGCGGCTGGAAATTAATGGCAATCGCGGTTCCGAGCGATGGCGGTACGGCCATGCCGGCATCGGTGATTGCCTCGGCGCGCGGGATCGAGTACTGCAGGACACCCCCGTTAGCTGTCCCCTTGAAACCAATGGCGGCGTCGAGCGCGGCGGCATCGAGGTCCACCGGCGCCGGCGGACCCGCCACTGGCGCACCCATTGGCGTATGACTCAGGGCCAGTCCCGCGCGCAGCGTCTCGGCGATCCTGGCCGGATCGCCGTGGCCGCCCACGTGCATATAGAACACCGCAGGCGTGGTGCGCAGCAGGTGGTTGTGCACGGCCGAAATTTCTACGCCGCCATCGATCAGCCGCTGCATCACCGGGCTCACTTCGTCGTCCGTCAGCACCAGGTCCCCCATCAGCATCGCCTCCGAGCCCATCGGCATGAACGCAACCCAGGATCCCAGCGCGAAGGTCGGCTTGAGCTGGATGCCGTCCACCGTGATCTTGAGATCAGTGCGCGGTAGTCCCCATTTGTGCACGCCGCCCGGCTGGATGCCCCCGGGCTTGCCGAACGCCTGATCAAGCTTCGACCAGTCAATCTCGGCGGCGCTCGCAGAGGTGATGGCGGCGGCGAACATGGCGATAACGAGCGCGAGTGGGTGGGGCACGGCAGATCTCCCGGGTAATGCGGACGTGGCGCGGCGCCCCCACAAGCATCCCCCTGGAGGGCAACCAGCCTGTGAGTATGGTATAGAGTACTACAGATCTGTAGAGGGCGATACGTGATTGCTGCGAAGTGGCTGCTGCTGATTACCAATTTGCCGGGCGGCAACCAGACCTTGCGCATGCGCATCTGGCGCGCATTGAAGGCGACCGGCGCGGCTTCCCTGCGCGACGGCGTGTACCTGCTGCCCGACTCCGATGACTCGCAGCGCGCGTTCCGCGAACAATCCCGGGAACTTGAGACTGGAGCAGGCAGCGCACACGTAATTGCATTCAGCAGCGACACGCCCGGCCAGCAAGCGGCGCTCATCGCGCTCTTTGACCGGACCGTCGACTACCAGGAGGTCATGACCCGCATCCGCACGCTGCGCAACGAATTGCCCAAGCTCGACGAAGCAGAGGCCCGACGTCGCATCGCGGCCGCAAGCCGCGACACCGCTCAGGTCGTGGCAATTGATTTCTTCGGCGGCGAGGCGCGCAACCAGACCCAGGCAGCGCTGGCCGATCTTGCCATGGCGGTGAATGTGCAGCATTCGCCTGATGAACCGCACCCTGCATCAATTAGGATTTCACGGCTCGATCGAAAGAACTATCGCGCACGCACCTGGGCCACGCGGGAACATATGTGGATCGATCGGGTCTGCTCGGCCTGGCTCATCCGGCGCTTCATCGATCCGAAGGCCAGATTCCTTTGGCTCAAGCGCGTCACTGACTGCCCCAAGACCGCCCTGGGATTTGATTTCGACGGCGCGAAGTTCAGCCATGTCGGCCACCGGGTGACATTTGAAGTGCTAGTGCACAGTTTTGGGCTGGAGCGGGATGCCGGGCTGGTAACGTTGGCCGGGCTCGTGCATTTCCTCGACGTGGGTGGTATTCCCGTGCCGGAGGCGGCGGGTCTTGCGGCGGTCGTGAGCGGTGCCCGTGCATTGCACCCGAACGACGCCGCGTTGCTCAAGGCGGTCTCGCCGATGCTGGATAGCCTCTATGCCGCGTTCCATTCGTCCGAAGGCGATTGAGCGTGCTGCCGGCTGCGGTTCCGCATACTAAGACTCCCTCGGCCGTCAGCTTCTGGGAGGCGGTCAAATTCTGGCTGAAGCTGGGTTTCATCAGCTTTGGGGGGCCTGCCGGTCAGATTTCGATCATGCACCAGGAGCTCGTGGAACGTCGGCGGTGGATCTCCGAGCGGCGCTTCCTTCACGCACTCAACTACTGCATGGTGTTGCCCGGCCCTGAGGCGCAACAGCTCGCGACCTACATTGGTTGGCTGATGCACCGCACCTGGGGCGGCGTTGTGGCGGGTGCGCTGTTTGTACTGCCATCGTTGTTCGTTCTGATTGCGCTGTCCTGGGTCTATATCGCCTTTGGCCACCAGCCGGTGGTCGCCGGGCTGTTTTACGGGATCAAGCCGGCCGTTACCGCGATCGTGTTGCAGGCGGCGTACCGGATCGGTTCGCGTGCCTTGAAGAACGGCCTGCTATGGGCCATCGCGGCGGCCTCTTTCGTAGCTATCTTCGCGCTGAACGCGCCGTTTCCTCTGATTGTCGCCGTGGCAGCATTCATCGGTTTCGTAGGAGGCCGTGCACTGCCAGACAAGTTCAGGATCGGCGGCGGAATTGGCAAGACCGACAGGGGCTATGGTCCGGCGCTCATTGACGACCATACGCCAACCCCGACACACGCGCGCTTTGCGGCGTCTCGACTCGCCAGTGTGGCGCTGATCGGCACTGCACTGTGGATCCTGCCCATGGCTCTGCTCGTTGCTACACAAGGATGGGGCGGGACACTGACGCAAATGGCCTGGTTCTTCACCAAGGCGGCGCTACTAACCTTTGGTGGCGCCTATGCCGTGCTTCCCTACGTGTACCAGGGTGCCGTTGGCTACTACGGGTGGTTGACGCCGACGCAGATGATTGATGGGTTGGGCTTGGGTGAGACCACACCCGGGCCATTGATTATGGTAGTCGCTTTCGTCGGGTTCGTCGGCGGCTACATACAGGCCGTGTTCGGCCCGAGCGCGCAGTTCCTGGCAGGCACCGTGGCTGCGGTGCTGGTAACCTGGTTTACGTTCCTGCCGTCCTTCCTGTTCATCCTGGCTGGAGGCCCACTGGTGGAAGCAACGCATGGAGAGTTGAAGTTCACGGCGCCGCTGTCGGCTATCACCGCAGCGGTCGTGGGCGTCATTCTCAACCTGGCGCTGTTCTTTGCCTACCACGTGATGTGGCCTGGCGGCTTCGCCGGCGCCTTCGACGGGATTTCCGCGACTATTGCCGCTGGCGCGGCGGTTGCGCTTTTTAGGTTCAAGCGCAATGTCGTCCATGTCATTGCCGGTTGCGCGGTGGTGGGCTATCTGGCCAAGGTGTTGCTCGGCTAAAAGCCCGCCTGACTACTTCAGCTCAAGCCGCAGTCGGATTCGGCCTGTATTCACCTGTGTCCGCGTATCGCGGACGATGAACACGCGCTCGGCATTCAATTTGCCTGACCGCAATAGCGCCGACTGGATGTCTGCAGCCCGTGCCTGGGCCAGTTGCTCCAGATCGCCATCGTAACGGATGGCCAGGCCCGGCACTCGCCGGGCCGTCTATGGCTTGCGCCCGACAACCCTGATCAATGGCGCCGAGACCGCCGCGAGCACAAGAATGCCGGCCAGACCGAGCAGACCGGCCGTGAATGTGCCGGTGGCGTCCTTCAGGAATCCCATCATGTACGGGCCGACGAATCCTCCGAGATTGCCAATCGAACTCACGAGTGCGATGCCCGCAGCCGCGGCGGAACCCTGGAGGAAGGCGGGCAGCAGGCTGAAGATTGCTGGACGGCATGCGTTCATGCCAATCAATGCTATCGAAATACCGGCAAGCATGACCGGCAGCGAATCAATGCAGGCCGCCAGCGCAAAGCCGGCGGCCGCCACCACGCAGGCGGTGATGTAACTGCCGAGAAACGCCCGCGAGCGATCCATGCGATACGACCAGACGACCATCCCGATGCTCGCCAGCAGGTACGGAAACGCCGATGTAATGCCGACGCTGGTGGTCGACAAGCCGTGTCGCCGCAGCATCAGTTGTCCCCGATCATGTATCTTGCCGAGGCGCGGTAGCCGGCGCGGCACAGCCGCCCTGCGCGCACTGCTGCCGCACTTGCAGTGGGTCTCCTGAGGCAAGCTGACTCGGGCCGAATCGGCCGGGGTGGGTAGGCTTCGGTGTTGCGGTGAAGCAAGGCTACGATGCAATTAAGTGCTTGATTAGTTGGAAGATGCCCGCCATACTTGCACTATGAATGAATAGTCATTCATAAATTCCCGGGCTCTGGAGACCCTGATAGATATGGTTGCTGTTACCAGCCTGGCCAAGTCACCCGGTCGCCGCAACGAGGGCGCGATCTCATCGCGCACCGAGGCGGCGATCCTGAAAGCGGCGATTGCGATCATCGCGCGCCATAGCCTGTCCGGCACCACCATTCAGCTGGTGGCCAAGGCGGCCAATGTCGCTGTGGGCACGGTGATATTGCGGTTCGCCAACAAGGACGCATTGCTGGCCGCGGCCATGCAGAGCGTCGCGCTCGAATTCGAACAGGCGCGCCGGCAGGCCATTGATGGCGCCCAAGGCAGCGCCAGCGCGGCCTTGAGCGCTCTCATTGAGGTATCGCTTGATCCGGAAGTCAGCGATCCCGCCAAGGTCGCGGTCTGGTACGCCTTCTGGGGCGAGGCGCGTGCCCGGCTGGTGTACATGGAGCGTGTCAGTGCGCTGGATCATGCTTACCAGTTGGATCTGGAGCGGCTGTGCCGCGAACTGATCGCGGCTGGCGACTACCAGCACCTGGACGCCGAGGCGGTAGCCATGGGATTTGCCGGAATACTGGAGTGGCAGTGGCAGGAGATCCTGGTCAGCGGCGCGGCCTTCGATCGCGAGCATGCACGCCAGGTGGCCCGCGCCTACCTGGCCGGTACTTTTCCGCGGGAGTTTCACGGGCATCAGGAGCATCGGCCATGATCGATGAACGAACGAGCAACGATCACAGCGTTGGCGCAGCGGCGTCCCCGGCACCGCGTACTCTGCCTGCCTGGACCTATCGGCATCCGGAATTGACCGACATCGAGTACGAGCAGCTGTTTCGGCCCTCCTGGCAATTCGCCTGCCATATCAGCCAGGTCCGCAACCCCAGGCATTTCGTGGTGCTGGACCTGCTGCGCGACTCGGTCATCGTCGTGCGCGGTGACGACGGCGAGCTGCGCGCGATGATGAATGTCTGCCGTCACCGCGCCTCGAGAATTCTCGACGGTGCGGGGACCTGCAAGGCACGGCTGACCTGTCGCTACCACGGTTGGACCTACAATCTGCAGGGCGAGCTGGTCGGGCGTCCGGCCGAGCAGACGTTCTCGGGCACGACAAAACAGGAACTGGGTCTGCGTTCGGTGGAACTGGAGATCGTGTGCGGCATGGTGTTCGTGCGCCTGGTCCCCGGCGGGCCGAGCCTGAACGAGATGTGGAAGGACTACATACACCTACTCGAACCCTACCGTCTCGAGGAGATGGTGCCGCTCGAGGAGCCGTCGGTCGAAACCTGGAACTGCAACTGGAAGGTGGGCGTCGACAACAACCTGGAAAACTATCATGTGCCAATCGGCCACCCCGGCTATGACCGTCTGCTCGAGAGTGACATGGCTGGGTTCATCAACAAATACGGTGTCGCCGGCAGTCGCAGCGTGCTGCGTGAGAAGCCCTCGCGCGTCTGGTCGGAGCGCATGTATCAGAAGATGGCGCCCGCACTCAATCACGATCTCCCGGCCGACATCCGCAGCCGCTGGCTGTTCCTCACGATGCCGCCCAATATTGGAGTCGACATCTATGGCGACAGTTTCGACCTGTTTCAGTTCATGCCGCTGACGGCCCAGACCTGCACGGTTCGCTATCCGATCTTTGTGCGCCCCAACGCTTCGCGTGAAATGAAAATACTTCGCTACCTGAATGTGCGGGTCAACCGCCAGGTGAGCGCCGAAGACAAGTTCCTGTGCGAAGGCCTGCAGGGCGGTTTAAATTCCGTCGGCTACGAGTTTGGTCCGCTCTCGTCGTGGGAGCACTGCATCCACGATTTCCACGACCGGGTGCGCAGCGCCTGCCCGGTCACGGCGCTGCCCGCGGCGCCAGAGGATGGATCGTTGCGCCAGCACAATCAGGCCCTGCTGAAGGCGCACTGCGCGTGAGCCTGACGATGTATCACATCCCGGGGTGCCCCTTCTCCGAACGCGTGGAGATC
>Ga0075026_100000917_pt1 | contig 12383 bp, 13 predicted proteins | sample Str012_2_FD_71392 | JGI IMG/M metagenome (GOLD analysis project Ga0075026, IMG submission 71392) | Freshwater sediment microbial communities in response to fracking from Pennsylvania, USA - Straight Creek_MetaG_SC_2012 | ecosystem: Environmental > Aquatic > Freshwater > Creek > Sediment...
GAATAGATTGAATCAGCCTAAAATACTCATGGCTTCACTAAGTACTGTTTCGGCAGGGACTGATACCATAAACCATTCCATAAACAAAAAATTATTTGACGACGTTAACCTGTATTTGGTTACGATTTGTTGCGCTTTGTTTTAAATACCCGCAACCTGATTTCTTTTCTCATGCCTCCAACTGTTTAGGAACCCTTCCAGATAAGGCTTCTCCTTACTAGTTGATCACAGGCTGGCCAAAATAAGAATGAAGTGCCACCGGTAATTTAATTTCACTGGAAGTCTGATGATTTTCCAGGAGACAGGCAACAATACGCGGAAGAGCCAGTGAGCTCCCATTGAGTGAATGCGCAAGTTGTGTTTTGTTATTTACGTCTTTGAAACGAATCTTCATGCGGTTGGTTTGGAAGCTTTCGAAATTGCTGACCGAACTTACTTCGAGCCATTTTTCCTGGGCAGCACTGTATACCTCGAAATCATAGGTGAGTGCAGACGCAAAGCTCATATCGCCCCCGCAGAGCCGAAGAATTCGGTATGGAAGTTCGAGGGAATTCAGTAGTCTTTCTACATGCGCCACCATTTCATCCAATACTTCATAACTTTTTTCCGGGTGAACAATTTGAACGAGTTCTACCTTATCGAATTGGTGAAGACGGTTCAGTCCGCGAACATCTTTTCCATAGCTACCTGCTTCACGGCGAAAGCAGGGCGTATAGGCAGTTAACTTTAAAGGCAGTTCAGATTCTTTCAATATCTCATCGCGGAAAATATTGGTCAATGGTACTTCGGATGTGGGTATCAGATAGTATTGGTCTTCGGTAACATAATACATCTGCCCCTCTTTATCGGGCAATTGTCCCGTGCCAAAGGCAGAGGCTTCATTCACCATCAGTGGTGGTTGGTATTCTGTATATCCCGCTGACACATTGAAATCGAGGAAATATTGAATTAGCGCACGCTGCAAACGGGCGCCTTTGTTTACATAAAAAGGAAATCCGGCACCGGTAACTTTATTTCCCAGTTCAAAATTGATGAGGTTATATTTCTTAGCAAGATCCCAATGCGGTGTGGCGCCAGCAGGCAATACCGGTTTCACGCCACCTTCCCGCACCTTTACATTTTCTTCTGGTGTACGGCCGGGAGGAACGAGTTTGGAAGGAAGATTGGGTAACGTTACCAATGCTTCATTCAGCTGGATTTCGGTCTTTGCGAGATGATCCACGATAGGTTGTAATGCTGATTTCAGGGACGCCACATCTAGTTTCCTGGCTTCTGCTTTTTCCTTCTCCCCCTTCGACATAAATTGTCCTATCTCTTTGGAAGCAGCATTGATTTTAGCCTGGGTATTGTCCGACTCCAATTGCCATTTCTTGCGCTGGTCATCCAGTTGAATAATCTCATCAACCAACTGAATGCCTTTGAAATTCTTGATGGCTAGTCTTTGTTTTACTTCCTCCGGAAACTGCCTGATAAAAGCCAGGGATAGCATTTTAAAAATTTTGGCAAAGTTAATAAAAACCGATTGGCTGCTATTTGCCTAATTCAAAAGAATTTTTTTGAATTAGAAGCTAATTACAATAGAACTGAATTCATCGTCTATTGCTTTTTCTTCTTATAAATTCCCGGAATATGAAATTGCATAATGCTTTCCGGGCGATCGAGTGGTTTGAATCCAAATGGATGGTACAATGAATGAGCATCCCGGGTGGCAAGCAGGATCCGGCGCAGGCCCTGCAGTTCGGGGTGAGACATAATCGTTTCCATCAGCCATTTACTAAGTCCTTTACCACGATGCCCTTCATCAATGAAAACATCGGCCAAATAAGCGAATGTGGCCCTGTCGGTAATCATTCTCGCGAATCCCACCTGCCTCGATCCCTGGTATACGCCAAAACACAATGAACCTTGTATTGATTTCTTTACGATGTTGATGGGAATTTCTTCCGACCAATAAGATTTGTATAAATAATCGTGAATGAATTTCAATTCCAGTTTCCCGGTATCTGTCGAAATAGAATACCCCTCCTTTTTGAGATCCGCAATGTTCATAGATTCAAATCTACCCAAAAAAATTCAGGAAAAAAGCCGACGCACCTGCCTATTGCCCGTTGTCTATTGCCCGTAAATCTTATCCGATATCTTAACTTCGCACCCATGACTACAGATCAGGGTGATTTGCAGATTCGCTGGTGGGGGCTGGAAGCCCGGCTGGTGGAACGATTTGGAAAGAAACCGGATATGGAAGCGATTTTGTTTTTGGTAGGCATCCAGGAATTCGGGGACATCAGAAAAAAATTCAGCAAAGAGCAGAAACAGGACCTGATGCATGTGGCCGTTTGCAGCCTCTTTGCCCAAAGTGGTTTTTATGAATTAGAAAAAGTAGATGAAGATGGTTGGCCGCATTTCAAACAACTCAAGGCCCTTCCTCCAATGAACATGCCTGATCAGGAAAATTTTTTGAAAGATCATATCCTGCTGTACTTTGAAAAAACAGGTTTCTGATATTTGAAAAGCCCTTAATGCTAACCCAAAACTGAAATCTTCTTCCAAATGGCCCGAATAGCCGTTATTTTTTCTCTCATAATCCTCGTCATATCCTGCAATCCAAAACTCTCCAATGGATTGCGTGTAAAGGATCTTAATAAGGATGTGGAAATGATTACCAGTAAAGGAACCATGATTATTCGCTTATCGGACTCCACACCACTATATCGGGATAATTTCATAAGACTCGTCAAGCAACATTTTTTTGACAGCATTATTTTTCATCGTGTGATCAAAAACTTTATGATACAGGCAGGTGACCCAACGAGTAAAAGGGCGAGGGCGACGGACACACTGGGCGAAGTGGATGCCGGGTACGCTGTTCCTGCAGAAATCAGGAGTTCTTTGTTCCACCATAAAGGTGCCCTTGCAGTGGCCAGGTTTCCAGATGATGTCAACCCGCAAAAGGACGGGAGCGGCAGTCAGTTTTATATTGTTCAGGGAAAAAAGTATACAGCATTGCAGCTGGATTCGATAGAGGAAAAGAAATTCAAAGGATTGAAAATCCCGGCAAACCAACGAGCCGTATATCAATCCATCGGGGGAACACCGCATCTTGATCGCAACTACACTGTTTTCGGGGAAGTGATAAAGGGAATGGAAGTCATCGATTCCATCGCCAATTCCCCCACGAGCGGATCACCCTTTGACAGACCATTGACTGACGTTCATATTCTGAAAATGCGATTGATTGAAAGGACCAAAAATTTGTAACCCTCTGATGATATTCGCCCGCTTTTCCTAATCTTTGCAGCAAAATAGTCAAACATGAGTTTTCCAGCTAGTCTTCGTTACACTAAGGATCATGAATGGATTCGATTGGAACAGGGAAATGTGGCGGTGATCGGCATAACCGACTTCGCACAAAAAGAACTGGGTGATATTGTATATGTGGAAGTGGAAACGGTGGGAAAATCGCTTGAGGCAGAAACCGTATTTGGCACGGTAGAAGCGGTAAAAACAGTATCTGATCTATATCTCCCTGTCGCAGGAACCATTACAGAATTGAACCCGGCTTTGGCCAATGCTCCGGAACTAGTCAACACAGATCCATATGGGGAAGGGTGGATGATAAAAGTTACCCTTAAAAATCCGGCAGATATTGAAAGCCTGATGGATGCCGGAGCTTATGAATCTCTTGTAAGTTAGTCCTGATATCCTCCTTAAAATCTCAGCACCTGCCCGCATTTGTTTATTTTAGAGTGCCTAATACAATTTGAATTTAACTAGGACTTATACTGAGCTTGAACTGGTGGCCGCTTTAAAACAGCGGGACAATGATGCGTATGGGTATCTGTATGATCATTATTCCGGCTCTTTGTATACAATCGTAAAACAGATTGTACAAAATACGGAACTGGCCAATGACGTTTTGCAGGAAGTGTTTCTGAATATCTGGCGGAGGATAGAAAGCTATGATCCGGCAAAAGGCAGGCTTTTCACCTGGATGCTGAATGTAGCCAGAAATGCCGCTATTGACACCCTGCGTTCCAAGAGTTATCAGAACAGCCAAAAAAACCAGGAACTCACAGATAACGTAAATATAGGAGGCCAGTCAACCCAAACCAATATAGACACTATCGGACTGAAAAAAGTGCTGGTCAGGTTGAAACCTGAACACCGGGTACTCATCGAATTAGCCTATTTCAAGGGCTACACCCATGAAGAAATCGCTGACATAGAAGATATCCCGTTGGGAACCGTTAAAACACGGATAAGAAATGCTTTGATCCAATTAAGAGAATATTTGCAATAAGTGAATATACAAGAATACATATTAAGTGGAGCCGTTGAGAGCTATGTCTTAGGACTTGCATCCGAGGAAGAAAGGGCAACCTTCGAAAGCCTCTATACTGCGCATCCTGAGCTCAGGGCAGCACGCGATCATTTTGAACTGGTGCTCGAGAAACAGGCTTTCGATGAAGCGGTACAACCTCCGGCAGAATTGAAGAGCAGGATCTTCTCAGAGCTCGATGTGGAAAGCGATCGTAAACAAACCGGTCGAACTAAGATCAAGCCACTCACGCCTGTCAGAAGCATCTGGCCCCGGTATGTTGCAGCTGCTTCATTGATTTTACTCGTTGCCAGTACAGCACTAAATTTTTATTTTTTCAGCAGGTACAAGGACTATATTACCCGGTATGATGCATTGGTAGCAACTCAAACCCAGATGGCGGCAAACAGCCAGCAATTGCAGGTGAAGGTTCAGGATTATGAATCGGTTCTCCAGCTGATTAAGGATCCGGCCATGGCAATCGTGAAGATGTCTGGCATACCAACCAGCCCCGCACCCGCCAGCGCCACCACGGTGTATTGGGATACCCGGTCCAAAGATGTTTATCTGCTCGTGAATAGTTTGCCTGTTGCTACTGCCGGCAAGCAGTATCAGTTGTGGGCGATCGTAGATGGCAAGCCGGTTGATGCGGGTGTGTTCGACATTAAGGCCGGCATCCCTCTGGTGAAAATGAAAAATATTCCTCAGGCCCAGGCCTTCGCCATCACCCTCGAAAATTCGGGGGGAAGTCCAACACCTACCATGGACGCCATGTATGTCATGGGTAAAGTAACAGGCTAAACATTTTCCTTTATTTTCAGCGACATTGCTATTTCTCAGCGTTTTTTATTTTCTTGCATCCGGCATGAAAAGAATCAGCACATACCTCAGCCGGCGATGGGTCGCTGTCACCTGGACCATCATCATCTTCATCTTACTAGCGATGCCCGGCTCGTTAATTCCAAAAGAGCAAGGCTTTACCATCCCCTATTTCGATAAGCTGGTACATATAATTTTGTTTGGAGGATTTGTATTGCTCTGGTCCTTTTATTTCAGCAAAAAGAAACTGGGTCCCAAAAAACTTACACGGTTGTTCTTTATCATTTTCATCATCGCCTGTGTTTATGGTATTGGGATGGAGTATGTTCAGAAATACTTTATTCCCGGTCGTGACTATGACCAGGAGGATATTATAGCGGATATGATTGGGGCTGCGCTCGCTTACGGGTTCTGTAATATCAGGCTCACAGGAATCGGTAGTGTACTGTAAAAAGTAAGCCCCTGTGGAAACAGGGGCCGTAACCAAAACTAACTGCTTATGAGAAAATTGACTGCTTTATGTAGTCAAATAGAAAAGACTTTTTTACAATAACGCAAAACAGGTGCCAATATTATTATGACTGCTGTTAAGAAACGTTTAAAGAACTTCATCCATCAACACCTTAAAGATACGTTCGATTCATGCTCATGGATTCAACCCGAAAGGAGTATAACATTAATTTAGCGATTGCTAACGAATTGTTAGTGACGCTATCTTCAAGCTCTGGAAACGCGTTAAAAGAACTATTTGATTAGACGTAAAAAAAGATCAAAAGTTTACACCCCAACGTTAAAAAAAATTAAAAACAACTCTATCAGGAGAATAGCCCTTTGATTTTATCCATCACCCCCCCTGATCCTCCTGATCCAGACAGTCCACCCAGCAACCCTTCCAACCCCTTTCCACCACTGAGTTGGCTCAGGATCCCCTGCAGGTCAAAACTCTTGTTATTAGGATCATTGGTTCTACCCACCAGGCTTTGTAAAACAGAAGGGATCAGTGAGCCGGCGATACCAGTTGCAGCGGTCTGATTCAGCCCGAATTTATTCATGAGATTTTGGGTGAAATCACCCGAGATATTTTGCACTGTGGAATTATTGGTGCCGATTCCCCCGCCACTGTGGAATAAGTTCATCAAACCTTCCATGTTGCCCTGGGAGATCATATTTTGCAATCCACCGGTAATAGAATGTCCGGCTTCAGCGATAACAGCATCATTGTGTTCGTTGGGAATTGCAGGATTGTTGATGACGGCATCACCTGCATGTTCTTTGATGAGGTCGAGGAGATTTTCTAACATAAGCAATCGGTTACCCGAAAGATACGGCGAAAACAACTCAATTTGATCTGGACAATCAACAATTTTTTCCGGGAAATAGCAGTATTAGTTTTGCTTCGCCATTTTTTCGGCATTCTCCGCAAATTGGAGGGCGTCGATGAACTCCTGGACATCGCCATCCATTACGTTGGCAAGATTGTATACAGTCAGGCCAATCCTATGATCGGTGACCCTACCCTGAGGATAATTATAAGTCCTGATTTTAGCGCTCCTGTCGCCGGTGCTAACAAGGCTTTTGCGATGCCTGGAAATTTCTTCTTCCTGCTTCCTCACCTGTTCTTCATAAAGTCTGGTACGCAGCATTTGCATTGCTTTTTCACGGTTCCCAAGCTGTGTCCTTTCCGTTTGACAAATTACAACGGTACCCGTAGGAATATGCGTTAGCAAAACCTTGGTTTCAACCTTATTTACATTCTGGCCACCGGCACCACCGCTGCGGGCTGTTTCCATTTTTACGTCTGCATCTCTCAACTCAAAATCCACTTCTTCGGCTTCCGGCATTACCGCGATGGTAGCAGCGCTGGTATGAACCCTTCCACTCTGTTCCGTATCAGGTACTCTTTGCACCCTGTGTACACCGCTTTCAAATTTCAACGTTCCGTAAACATCATCACCAATGACTTCAAGTTGAACTTCTTTATAACCTCCTACAGTACCGACACTTTCACTGAGTATGGCAGTCTTCCACCCTTTCCTTTCGCAATATTTCAGATACATCCTTAAAAGGTTTCCGGCAAACAAACTGGCTTCATCACCACCCGTACCGGCACGAATTTCAATGATGGCATTCTTTTCATCCTGTGGATCCTTGGGGATCAATAATTGCCGGATATGCGCTTCAAGCTGCTCCTTTTTTTCTTCAAGTCCTGCAGTCTCAGCCTTGGCCAGATCCCTCAACTCGGTATCATCGCCATGCAACGCTTCCTGGTTGAACTCCAGGTCGCCGATAAGTTTTTTATATTCTTCATAGGATTTGACGATCTTCTCCAGGCTCCTATACTCCTTACTCATCGCGCTGAACTTTTGGTTATTGCTCACGATGGCAGGATTGCTCAGCGCAACCCCAAGGTCCTCGAATCTCGCCTTAATGGCCTCCAGTTTATCTACCATAGTTTTCACTTATTTTTATATCCCGGCTGAAACAATGTCTTATTAAGTCCCCACCAGCCGGTTATTTCAACAGAGTTTGCAAAGTTAATTATTTCAAGGTTTAGATGATTTACAGAAAGCTGAAAGCAGACGGATTATTTACAGGAGATAAGATCCTCGACGGAAATAATGTATTGATCTGTACCGAAAATGGCCAGGTAGAAGGAATTGAGCCTGAACAGTCGGCGGGGGGAGATATAGAACAGTTCCGGGGCATTTTGTCGCCCGGATTTATAAATTGCCATTGCCACCTCGAACTAAGTCACCTTAAGGGGCTTATCCCCGAAAAAACAGGACTCGTAGATTTTGTAATCACCATCGTATCACAGCGCCATTTCCCGGAAGAAGAGATCCTGGAAGCCATCGCCCGCGCCGAAGATGAAATGCTGCAAAACGGCATCGTGGCTGTAGGAGATATCTGCAACAACTCACTCACCTTTCACCAAAAAAAACTACAAAGATTAATTTATTACAACTTTGTTGAGCTCAGTGGATGGTCGCCGGCTATCGCATCCATAAGATTTCAGCGAGGCAAGGAATGCTATGAAAATTTTCTTCGTTTACCCGAAACCGGTAGCCCGGTTTCGATGGCGCCGCATGCACCTTATTCTGTATCCCCGGAACTATGGGAGATGATGAAAGAATACTATGCAGGAAAGACAACAACGATCCATAACCAGGAGACGGTTTGGGAAGATGAGCTGTTTTTACACGGAACCGGAGAAGCCAACAGGATGTATGGTATGATGAAAATCGACAATAGTTTTTTTAAACCTACAGGGAAAAGCAGTATTCAGAGCTATCTTCCACGTTTGGCTGGAGCTAAGAACGCGCTGCTTGTGCACAATACCTTTGTCCATGAACCTGATTTAATTTATTGCAATCAATCAGATTGGAAACATGCTTTGTTTTTTTGCCTTTGCCCCAATGCCAATCAATATATCGAAAACCAACTCCCACCTGTTGATCTACTGCAAAAACACAAAGTCACGATTGTCATTGGCACCGACAGTCTGGCCAGTAATCATAGATTGAGCGTACTGGAAGAAATAAAAACCATCGCTAAAAAATTTCCTGATATACCGTTGGAAGAAATGCTGCAATGGTGTACAATCAATGGCGCGAGGGCGCTGAAACTGGAACAATCAATGGGGAGTTTTGAAAAGGGCAAAAAACCCGGAGTTGTGCTGATAGAAAACACAGAGGGAAGAAAACTCCATGACCGCTCGAAAGTGAGAAGGATTCTTTGATCAATATACTAGCTCCCAAATACAGTCTGTAATACCGGAACTGTTTTCATCGTACCAAAATCCGGGATGTGTAAGGCATAGAAATTCTGGTAAGCCTGCAGCAACTCCCTTCTCATTTCTCTGTTCAAACCTATCTGCACCAGTTCTTCGGGCTGCATTACTTTGAGTAGTTGCGAACTCACATAACTGTAAGCATCATTCAGGAAATAGCCATGTTCAGGTTTTTCGGAAACAAAAACGCCTTCCTGTAAATCAAGAAAGGGTTTTTTATCGGAGAAATCGTCCTGGATCCTAAAACCAAAAAATCCTGCGAGATGGATGCTGAAGAACAGGGGGAAATTAGCTACCACGGCATCATTGGAGAGGTCGAGTCGCAGAAAGGATTCTTCGATGAAATAAAAAAGGTCCGGATTGGGTTCCGGTTGTTTCAATGTTTTCAATAACAGCTCGACCATGAATAGCGCTACCGAGTTTTTGAAAACATCAAAAAAAATACTTTTATAAACATGGGCGAACCTGAATTCTTTTATCCTTTGAAGGTTCTTGAGTTCATTTTGATAAACCACCATATCCAACATGGATGCGGGTTGGAAAAAATTAGCCTTGCCTGGATTTTTTTTGGAGGAGACTCTTACGCCGTTCACAAGATAAGATTGCAATCCAAAGATCTCCGTATAAATCGTGAGCACCAGGCTTGTTTCGCCATACTTGACGCCCCGCAGCACGATGCCATTGGTTTTGTGGATCATTGAATGTTTGTCTTTTCGGGAACCATGTGCTTCGGGTATACTCACCCTTCCATCCAAAGATAATGGTAAAACACAGCCTCAATGTTGGAAAAGCCGCTTAAAAGGGCTTGTTTTGCGTGTAATTATTATTCTACTACTTAACTGATTTTTGATTATGTGGGAATTCATCGCCCGATTTGTGTTGAAGTACCGCCTTCCCTTATTGATTTTTTTAATTACTGCCACTGGTATCATGGGATACCAGGCATCGAAAGTGCAAATGAGTTATGAGTTTTCCAGGGCTATTCCTACCAACAATCCAAAATACATCGAGTACCAGGCATTTCGCCAGAAATTTGGAGAAGATGGAAATCTTTTTTTCATTGTTGTACAAACCGATCATTTATTCAGCAGAGATATTTTCAATGAGTATATCCAGCTTAACAATCGACTGAGAAAAGTCAATGGGGTTGAACAGGTGCTGGGTGTTCCACTGTCTGTGAATCTGAAAAAGGTTGATAGTTCGGAAAAACTAAAAATAGTTCGACTATTTTCCGATCAATATTCCACGCAGGCAGCGCTCGATAGCGACCGTCAAGTGTTTATGAGTCTGCCTTTTTATAAAACACTTCTATACAATCCTGAGACGAACGCCTACATGATGGCCGTAAACATCAACAAAAACATTTTGAATTCGCCTAAAAGAGTACAGGTAGTAAAAGAGATCACCGATGCAGGAAAAGAATTTGGAAAGAAAACGGGACTGGAAATGCACTACAATGGTCTGCCGATGGTACGTACCAATATGGCTACCAAAGAAGCAGCTGAAATGAAATTTTTCCTGATCGCATCGGTGGTGCTTTCTGCCTGCATCCTATTACTTTTTTTCAGAAGCATCAGCACTATGATCCTTTCACTGGCGGTGGTGTTGATCGGTGTAGTGTTCAGCCTTGGGACGATGCATATTTTCAATTACCAGATTACGCTGATATCGGTTTTAATACCACCCCTGATGGTAGTGATCGGAATTCCCAATTGCATTTATTTTCTGAACAAGTATCATACTACTTTTATTGAAACCCAGGATAAACATACTGCATTGTATGAAATGATCCGGCGCATGGGCGTAGTCACTTTGTTTTGCAATATCACTGCCGCCATCGGCTTCGGCGTTTTTGCCTTTACCAAAAGTGCAGTCCTGAAAGAGTTTGGTGTGGTGGCGGGTATCAATATCATGCTGCTATTTTTTATATCGGTCATCCTCATCCCCGGTATGTTGAGCTATCTGCCGAATCCCGGAAAGCGACAGATGCGCTATCTCAAAAACAGGTGGCTGACTTCCATCCTCGACAAACTCGAAATCTGGACACTACATCATAAGGGGCTGATTTACAGAATTACTGTAGTGATCCTTCTCGTTTCTATAGCGGGTATGTTCCGATTACAATCAGTAAGCTATATCGTGGATGATCTTCCCAAGAAAGATCCTATTTATTCTGATCTCAAATTCATCGAAAAGAATTTTAAAGGTATCATGCCCTTGGAAATCCTGATTGATACTAAAAGAAAAAATGGATTGCGGGGCGCTGCCATTCTTCAAACTATGATCAAAGTGGACTCCCTTTCGCAGTATATCACATCCCGCCCTGAAATGAATCGACCGCTGAGTTTACTCGAAGCGTTCAAATTTGTTCGTCAGGCTTATTATAGCGGAGATAGCGCCAACTATGCGTTACCCAACCAGTTTGAATTGAGTTTCCTGGCACCTTACCTGAACACAAAGGGAGATACAACCCGAAAAGATGGGTTGCTCAACCGGCTGATGAATAGTTTTATAGACAGCAACAAACAGCAAATGCGCCTTAGCGTAAACATGGCCGATGTGGGCACCATTCATTTGAAAGAAGTGCTAAGTGATGTGGAAAGAGAATCTGCAAGTCTTTTCGATTCTTCGAAATATTCGGTTCGGTTAACCGGCAGTAGTGTGACCTATCTCGAGGGAAGTAATTTTATCATCAATGGTTTGAAGGAAAGTATACTCTGGGCATTTGTGCTGATCGCATTTTGCATGTTGTATCTTTTCCGTTCGCTGAGAATTTTATTATGCTCCCTGCTCCCCAACCTCATCCCACTCGTAATTACTGCCGGTGTGATGGGCTGGGTTGGTATTCCAATAAAACCTTCTACGGTCCTTGTATTCAGTATTGCGTTAGGCATTGCTATTGACATCACCATCCGCTTCCTCGTAAATTACAAACAGGAACTCCGCTCTGGCGAGTCGGATATACAAAAGATGGTCATCAACACCATACATACCACTGGCATCAGCATCATTTATACTTCGCTGGTACTGATCGCAGGTTTTGGAATTTTCTGTTTCAGTGAATTTGGTGGAACGCAGGCATTAGGATGGCTGACATCGCTGACCCTGGTCATGGCGACGTTCACAAATCTTGTTTTTTTACCGGCTTTGCTGATGACGTTAAACGGAAAGAAAAAAGAGATTTCCTAAGAAGGGATTGTTTATTTCAACACCTCTTTCAATTTTTCTTCCAATCCATCCCCTCTCAATTCCTGCGCGATGATTTTACCTTCCGGATCAACGAGGATATTGAAAGGGATTCCTCCAAACTTGAAAGTTTCTACCGCAATACTGTTCCAATATTTTAGATCGCTGACTTGTGTCCAGTCGAGATGATCATCCTGGATAGCTTTTTTCCAGGAATCTTTTTCTTTATCGAGTGAAACACCGAGAATCGTGAAATTCTTGCTCTTGTAT
>Ga0075026_100000918_pt1 | contig 12380 bp, 11 predicted proteins | sample Str012_2_FD_71392 | JGI IMG/M metagenome (GOLD analysis project Ga0075026, IMG submission 71392) | Freshwater sediment microbial communities in response to fracking from Pennsylvania, USA - Straight Creek_MetaG_SC_2012 | ecosystem: Environmental > Aquatic > Freshwater > Creek > Sediment...
GAATCGCCCGACCACCTCACCCTCGTCGAGCACCATTGCCCCATCCAGGGCGCCGCCGACTCGTGCGACGGCCTCTGCCACGCCGAGCTCGACCTGTTCCGGTCGGCCCTCGGCCCGGGCGTCGACGTGACTCGCGAGCAACACCTGCTCGACGGCGGCCAACGTTGCGCCTATCGCGTCACGCCGTCGTAATCAGCACCCCCATCGTTCGCTAGCTTCGCGGGATGGCTGACTTCCTTCTCGGCGGCGGGGTCGATCCGTCCGCTCACCAGCGCACCGACGCCACGACCACGGTTCCCAGCAGCGACCTCACCACCCACGGGGTCATCGTCGGCATGACCGGCTCGGGCAAGACCGGGCTCGGCGTGGTGCTCATCGAGGAGGCACTCAGCGCGGGCGTTCCCACGCTGCTCATCGACCCCAAGGGCGACCTCACCAACCTGTGCCTCACGTTCCCGGCGCTCGCGCCCACCGACTTCGCCCCGTGGGTGAACGAGGGCGATGCGCAGAAAGCGGGCCAATCCGTGGCCGACTTCGCGGCCACCCAGGCACAGGCCTGGAAGGACGGGCTCGCCGGATGGGGCATCTCGCCCGACCGCATCGCCGGCCTGCGCCAGCGCGCCGAGTTCACGATCTACACACCCGGCTCCACTGCCGGCGTGGGCCTCGACATCGTCGGGTCGCTCGCTGCGCCCGTGGGCATCGCCGACGCCGAGGTGCTCGGCGACGAGATCGACGGTTTCGTCAGCGGCCTCTTGGGATTGGTGGGCATCGATGCCGATCCGCTCAGCAGCCGAGAGCACATCCTGCTGAGCAACCTCATCGCCAACGAGTGGAACGGCGGCCGCAGTCTCGATCTCCCCACGCTGGTCGGCATGATCCAGCAGCCCCCGATCCGCAAGTTGGGCGTGTTCGAGCTCGACCAGTTCTTTCCGGCCAAGGATCGCACCGCGTTCGCAATGCGGCTCAACGGTCTTCTGGCGTCGCCGTCGTTCGGCGCGTGGATGAGCGGCACGCCACTCGACATCGACTCGATGCTGCACACCCCCGACGGTCGACCGCGCTGCGCCATCGTCACCACGGCGCACCTCGGCGACGAGGAACGGCAGTTCGTCACCACGTTGGTGCTCAGCAAGCTCGTCACCTGGATGCGAGCGCAGAGCGGCACCACCGACCTGCGCGCCCTGCTGTACATGGACGAAGTGGCCGGCTACCTGCCGCCCAGCGCCGCGCCGCCCACCAAGAAGCCCATCATGACCCTGATGAAGCAGGCGCGTGCGTTCGGCGTGGGCGTGGTGCTCAGCACCCAGAACCCCGTCGACGTCGACTACAAGGCGCTCTCCAACGCTGGCACCTGGATGATCGGCCGCCTGCAGACCGACCGCGACAAGCAGCGGTTGCTCGACGGCATGAGCGCGGCGTCGGGTGGCGTCGACGTGAAGGCCGTGGGCGACACCATCAGCGGCCTCGGGAAACGCGAGTTCGTGCTGCGCCGGGCCGGCACCGACCAGCCCGAGGTGTTCACCACACGCTGGGCCATGAGCTACCTGCGCGGTCCGCTCACCCGCGACCAGATCGCGGTGCTGATGGCCGGCCAGAAGGGCACTGCTCCGGCTGCACCCGCACACACCGGTGCTGCGCTGGCCCCTCCGCGCCCCGGTGCCGTGCCGCTACCGCCGCCCTTGTCGGCACCAGCCGTCGCCCCCGCGCTCGACCCCGACGCCACGACGGTGATGCCCGAGATCGCCGACGGGATCGCCGTCCGATGGGCCGACCTTGCGTCGCCATGGCTCGCCGACGTGGGCGCCGATCCACGCGGCACACGCTGGGAGGCGTCCGTCGTCGCTCGCGTGGCGTTGCGCTTCGACGACGACAAGGCCGACTTCGTCGCCGACGAGGAATTCGAGGCAGTGCTGTTCCCACTGAGGGATCCTGTCGACGCGTCGCAGGCCGTCGCGGTCGACTACGACGATCGCGACCTCGGCGCCACGCCGCCACCCGCGTGCGTCTACGTGTTGCCCGAGGCCGCGGTGAAGACCAAGGCGTGGTTCGCTCGGGTGGAGCGCGACCTGGTCGACCATCTGGTGCGCAGCCGTTCGATCGATCTGCTCACCAACACCGCCCTGAAGATCTTCGGCCGCCCCGGCGAAGATGCCGCAGCGTTCACCGCGCGGTGCACGGCCGCGGCCGGCGAGAAGGCCGATGGCGAGATCGCCAAGCTGAAGTCGAAGTACGAGACCAAGTTCACGTCGCTGCGCACGCAACTGCAGACCGCCGAAGGCCGCGCCAACGTGCTCGAGGCCGAAGCGAAGGGACGACGCAACGACGAACTGTTCGGCGCTGCCGGCACCATCCTGGGCGGGCTGTTCGGCGGCAAGTCACGCACGAGCATGATGGATCAGGTGCTGGGCGGCACGAAGAGCGCCGCCAGCCGGCGCAGCCGCACCCAGGCTGCGGGCGGACGCCTCGACGCCACCGAGACCAAGATCCAGACGCTGCACCAGCAACTCGACGACCTCGAGGACGCGTGCGCGGCCGAGGTCACCGCCATCAACGACAGGTGGATGGCGGCCGCCGGTGAGGTCGTCACGGTGGCGGTGGGCCTCGAACGCGTCGACGTGAAGGTCACCCAGCGCGCACTCGTCTGGCTCCCCGTCCCCTGACCGTTCCATTTCGAGGGTTTTCGAACCCCCCGGGGGGTTCGAAAACCCTCGAAATGTGCGAGTCAGCGGCGGAACTCGTCGGGCGGGAGCGTGCTGGGGCCGACGTGGGTGTCGAGCCAGGCGTTGAGCGCCGCGCCCGCCTCCCATACGCCACGCACCTTGCCGAGCGCAGCCTTCGTGTGCATCCACTTCGCGACCGGATACTCGCGTCCGCTCACCAGACCTTTGCGCCGCAGCAGGTCGATGCGCGGGTGATCCTTGGGGTAGCCACGCGGGGCTGTCTTCAACTCGCCCATCGCGGTGAGCGACAACCCGGCAGCTCGAACCCCGTCGCAGATGGACACCAGCTCGGTGCCGGTGCCCTCGGCGTCGACCTTCGCGCGAAAGCGCTCGAGCTGGTCGTTGGCCATGCCGTAGTATCCCGACCCGATGTACATCCCGGTGGCGCTCATCGCGACATAGCAGCCGGCCCCGCCCTCGGACTCGCCGTACGCGCCGATGTTCTCCTTGTACGGGGGACGACCCTTGGCGAAGCGAACGTCGTTGTAGGGACGGAAGATGCGGAACGGACCGAACTCGTCGAGATCCTCGAGCAGTGCCTCCATCGGCGCCTTCACGAAGGCGTCGTACTCGGCCTTGTGTTCTGTCCAGAATGCGCGAGAGTTGTCGACAGCAAGCTGTTCGTAGAACGTGAACGCGGTCTTGGGGAAGCCCGTGAAGCTCATGGATCGATGCTACGGCGGATTGCTTGCGTGGAAAAACATCTGACTTTCGGCCCTACGGACGACACGTCCACGCGGCGTAGGTTCGCTCTCAACCACTCACCTTCAGGGGGAAATGTCAATGCGCCGTCTCACCGCCGCCACATTCTGTCTCACCATCGGGTTGGCCCTCGTCGGCTGCTCGAGCGACTCGAAGTCCAGCACCGCCACCACCGTCGCCGGGGCCACCACCACCGCAGCAGGCGGGGGCGGCGGCATCACCGTGCCCACCGCCAGCGGCGCGCCCGTGTCGGTCAAGGCCGGCGACACCAGCGACACCGTCCAGTTCCTCAAGGTCGATCCCATCACGGTGAAGACCGGCAAGGTCACCTTCACCTTCGTCAACACCGGCAACCGTCAGCACGAGATGATCGTGCTCAAGACCGACGAGAAGGCCGATGCCCTCGTGGTCGGCAGCGACAACAAGGTCAGCGAAGACAAGAGCGTCGGCGAGATCAGCGAGACCGACGCCGGCAAGACCGTCGTGAAGACCTTCGACCTCGCTCCGGGGCACTACGTGCTGGTGTGCAACATCGCCAAGCACTACAGCCAGGGAATGAAGTCCGACTTCACGGTCACCCCGTGAGCTGGATCCGGGCGGCGATCACGGGCGTGCTCGTGGTCGCCGTCACGTTCTTCCTGCTGGTGTGGGTGCCCGACTACATCCTCAACATCTCGGGCTCCAGCCGCAGCACCAAAGTGTTCTTCGCGACCACCGAGTTCCTGGTGGCCCTGCTGCTCATCTGGTTCGCGCTGCGGCGCCTGCAGCAACGAAAGCTCCTGTGAACCTTCCCGTCACACCCGATGCCAAATGGCTCTGGGACAACGAGCCGTGCCGGGCAGCGTGTCCGGTGCACACCGATGCGGGGGCCTACGTCACCGCCATCGGTGAAGGCCGTTTCGCCGATGCCTATGTGCACGCTCGTGCCCACAACCCGTTCCCGTCGATCTGCGGTCGGGTGTGTGCCGCACCCTGCGAGTCGGCCTGCCGTCGCGGCAAGATCGACCTCCCCGTCAGCATTCGTGCGCTGAAGCGTTTCGTCACCGAGCAGTACGGTGTCGAGAGCTTCGCCGGCTCCGAACAGTGGCACGCCGCACACGGCCCGGTGCCCGAAGCCACCCTCACGTCGGTGGGCATCATCGGTGGCGGCCCTGCCGGTATGTCGGCCGCGCACGACCTGCGCCTGGCCGGTCACCCGGTGGTGGTCTACGAGGCCGAGTCGCGACTCGGCGGCATGATCCACTACGGCGTCCCCGAGTACCGCCTCCCTCGTGCGCTCATCGAGCGCGAGAACGAGGCGATCATCGAACTCGGCGTCGAGGTGCAGCGCAACTGCCGCATCGGTGTCGACATCCAGTTCAGCGAACTGCTCGAACGTCACGGCGCCATCCTGGTGGCCGTCGGCGCCGCCCGCGGCCGCGACCTGCAGATCCCCGGCCACGACCTCGACGGCGTCACCACGGCCATCGAGTTCCTGCTCAACGTGAACCGCGGCTACCGCGTCACGCTGGGCGAGAAGGTCGTCGTGGTCGGCGGTGGCAACGTCGCCTTCGACGCCGCCCGCACCGCGCTGCGCGACGCGATGACCGGCATGTCGACCGACGACGACGAGGCCCGCCGCGAGCTCACCACCTCGCTCGACGCTGCCCGCGCCGCGCTGCGCGCCGGAGTGAAGGAAGTGACGGTCGTGTCGCTCGAGTCGTTCGAGGAGATGCCCGCCGCACTCGAGGAGATCGAAGAGGCGGAGAAGGAAGGCGTGAAGATCCGCTTCCGTCGCGGCCCGCGCCGCGTCGTGGGCGAGGGCAGCGCCAAGGGTCTCGAAACCATCGAGGTCGCCGCCGTGTTCGATGCCGACGGACGTTTCAGCCCCACGTTCAACGAGGGCACCGAAGACGTCATCGACGCCGACACCGTCATCTTCGCTGTCGGCCAGGCGCCCGACATCTCGTTCCTCGGCGACGTCGAAGTGGAGAAGAACCGCTTCGGCGGTGTGGCGGTCGACGACCAACTACGGTCGAGCGATCACCGCATCTGGTCGGCCGGCGACGTGGCCTTCGGGCCGCGCAACCTCATCAACGCCGTGGCCGACGGACAGCGAGCCGCCGCCAGCATCCACGCCGCGCTCACCGACGCACCCGCGCCGAGCGAGCACGAAGTGCGCATCGAACTGGTGGCCAAGCCCAAGTTCCGGCGCCTCGCCACCAACTACGACGCCGTCCCCCGACAGCACATCCCGGGGCTCCCCCAGGACCGTCGCACCGGATTCGCCGAGGTCGAGACCGGCTACGGACGCGAGCAGGCCGAACTCGAGGGCCAGCGCTGTCTGCGCTGCTTCGAGAACATCATGCTCCGACCGGAGCTCTGCATCCTCTGCGGACTCTGCGTCGACGTCTGCCCCTACGACTGCATCCAGATCGTCCGCGCCGACAACATCGGCGCAGGCACCACCGCTCAATCAGCACTCACCATCAACGAGGAGTCGTGCATCCGCTGCGGCTTGTGCATCAACCGGTGCCCACCGGCAGCACTCGTGATGGTCCATGCCCAGGAGGTCACGTCATGACCCAGCAGCCCACCGTGCAGGAGGCGAAGGACGAGGGTCGGTTCGACGTCCTCGAGCCCGAACGCACGGCCTCGGCCACCTCGCTGATCGGCAAGGTGCAACAGGGCGAGACGTGGCGATCGGTGTTCCGCCACCCACGGCTCGACACGCCGCGAGGTCGCGCGCTGCAGTCGTTCTCCAACGTGTTCTTGCACGTGTACCCGGTCAAGGTGCCGGCACGAGTGCTGAAGATCCGCTACTCGTACCGCCTCGGCTACATCGCCACCGTGCTGTTCACCGTGCTGCTCGTCACCGGCATCTACCTGATGTTCTTCTACACACCGTCGGTCAACTCGGCGTACGGCGACATGCAGCAACTCCGCACCGGCGTGGGTTTCGGCCAGCTCATCCGCAACGTGCACCGCTGGTCGGCGCACCTCATGGTGCTGGTGGTGGTGCTGCACCTGGTGCGCACGTTCTTCGCCGGCGCCTACAAGCGGCCCCGGCAGTTCAACTGGGTGCTCGGCATGATGCTGTTCGCCATCACGCTCGGGTTCTCCTTCACCGGCTATCTGCTGCCGTGGGACCAGCTGAGCTACTGGGCGGTCACCGTGGGCACCGGCCTGGTGCACTACATCCCGCTCGTCGGCAACGCCATCAGCAACGTGCTCATCGGCGGCGATCAGATCGGTCAGGCCACCCTGCAGCGTTTCTACGCCCTGCACGTGGCGGTGCTCCCCGTGGTGCTGGCGCTCATCTTGATGATCCACATCTGGCGAGTGCGCAAGGACGGCTTCGCCGTCACCCGCGGCGGCACCGGCGCCTTCGCCGAGGAGCACACCGAGGTGGAGGTCGAGCCGGTGGTGCTGCCGCCGTCGACGACGGCCGACGATGGCTCGCGAGTGCGACTGCTCGGCGTGGTCGATCGCGAGTCGGTCACCGCCGAGGAACGACTCACCGACGACACCGTGTTCACCTGGCCGCACATGCTGGTGCGACACGTGGTGGTGGGCCTCGGCACCGTGGCCGTGGTGCTTGCGCTCGGCATCGCCTTCCAGGCGCCGCTGCGTGGCATCGCCAACCCGAACGAGACACCCGAGCCCGCCAAGGCACCGTGGTACTTCGTGGGCCTGCAGGAGCTGCTCAACCACTTCGACCCGCTCGTCGCCGGCATCATGATCCCGCTCGCCTTCATGGCCACGCTGTTCGTGCTGCCCTACATCGACCGCAACCCCGCCACCGAAGCCCGCAACCGCAAGGTGGCCATCATCATCTTCTCGATCGTGCTCACCGCCGCCGTGGTGCTCACCATCATCGGCGCTCTCTTCCGAGGGCCCGGTTGGGTGTGGATCCCGCCGTGGAAGCACTCGTACCTGGAGCTGTGAGGACACCGACATGAAGCTCAATCGACGTTCGTTCCTCGAAACCGGATGGCGCATCGGCGCTGCCCTGCTCGCCGTTGCTGCCGGCTGGACCTCCTGGGAACTCCTGCGACCCCTCAAGGCCTCCGGGGCCTCCGGACCCTTGAAGCTGGGCGACCCCGGCAAGTACGCCGCCAACACGGCTACCTACGTGATGGCCGGGCGTCTCTACGTGGTCAACACCGGCAAGGAGCTGCTGGCCCTGTCGCAGAAGTGTCCGCACCTCGGATGCCGGGTGCCGTTCAACGACAAGAGTGGCAAGTTCGAGTGCCCGTGCCACGGCTCGGTGTTCACCCTCGCCGGCGCACGGGTGCAGGGTCCCACGCCGCGCGGCATGGACGGCTACCAGCTCTCGATCGACGCCAAATCGGGCGAGCTGACGGTCGACCTCACCAAGAAGATCGAAGGGAAGGCCTGAGTCATGCCGAAGCGACCTGAGCCCCGCGAGTTCGAGCCCGAGTGGCTGCAACGCAGCCTCGACCGGTACCTCACCTTCGGTCTCGCCTTCATGTTCATCCTCGTCATCGCGTTCCCGATCTACCGCTTGCGCGAGCCCAGCCTGCGTGCCGACGCCAAGGCGCAACAGCAGCAGGAGTACCTGGTGTCGGGGTCCACGCTGTTCGCCACCAACTGTCAGGGCTGCCACGGCAAGCAGGCCACCGGCGGCTCGGCGCCCACCTTGAACTCGAAGCAGTTCCTCGGCACCACCACCGATCAGCAGATCATGCTGCTCATCAGCGGCGGCGTGTCGGGCAGCGACATGGCTGCGTGGGCACAGGACTTCGGCGGCTCGCTCACCAACGAGCAGATTCGTCAGATCGTCACGTACCTGCGCAGCCTCGAGCCCAACGCACCCGACGTACCCGACTGGCGCAAGGGCACCAAGGCGGGCGGCTGAACCGCCCACCGCTCCACCGGCCCATCCCTCGGACGTAGTCTGCCCCCATGGCGGTGCTGGCGATCGACCAAGGCACCTCGGCAACCAAGGCCGTGGTGATCGATGGTGACATGGTGTTGGGCATCGCCGAAGCGGCGGTGGAGGTGCACGCCTCGCCCGACGGCGGCGTGGAGCTCGATCCCGAACGGTTGTGGCAGAGCGTGGTCGATGCGGGCCACCGCGCGCTCGACGCAGCGGGTCACCCGCATCTCGATGCCATCGGGTTGGCAAATCAGGGCGAGACGGTGTTGGCGTGGAACCGCGCCACCGGCACCCCACACGGCCCAGCCATCGTGTGGCAGGACCGTCGGGCCGACGAGGTGTGCCGCCGACTCGCCGCGCACGGCCCACGGCTGGCGCACCTCACCGGCCTCGAACTCGACCCCTACTTCGTGGCGCCGAAGATCACCTGGTTGCGCGCCCGCACTCCCCCGTCGCTCACCATCACCACCACCGACACCTGGTTGCTCCATCGGCTGTGCGGCGCGTTCGTCACCGACATCGCCACCGCCGGGCGCAGCCTGCTGCTCGACCTGGAGCTGGGCCGCTGGAGCCACGAGGCCTGCGAACTGTTCGGCATCGACCTCCACGACCTGCCCGCCGTCGTCGGCAACGCGCAGCCGCTCGGCACCACCACGGTGTTCGCCCACGATGGCCACAACAACGCTGTGCCGGTCACCGGTGCGTGCGTCGACCAGCAGGCCGCGCTGTTCGCCGAGGAGTGCCACACCGCGGGCCAGGCCAAGTGCACCTACGGCACAGGTGCGTTCATGCTCGCCTGCACGGGAGATCGGCCCACGCGTTCCACCAATGGCCTGGTGGGCTGTCCTGCCTGGCAGATCGACGGGGCCACCACGTGGTGCCTCGACGGGCAGGTGTACACGGTGGGCGCCGCCGTGTCGTGGCTGATCGACATGGGCATCATGTCGGCGCCGTCCGATCTCGATGCCCTGGGCGGCACAGTGGCCGACGCCGCGGGCGTCACGTTCGTCCCCGCGCTGGCCGGCCTGGCGGCACCGTGGTGGAAGCCACAGGCTCGGGCCGCGTTCACCGGCATGTCGCTGGGCACCGAGCGGGCACATCTGGTGCGCGCCGCCATCGACGGCATCGCCGCACAGGTCGCATTGCTCGCCCAGGCAGCAGGTCGAGATCTGGGTGCGCCACTCACCACGTTGCGCGTCGACGGGGGGCTCACGCGCAGCCACACGCTGTTGCAGGTGCAAGCCGATCTGCTGCAGTGCCCGGTGGAGGTGTACCCGTCGCCACACGCCACCGCGCTCGGCGCAGCCGAGTTCGCTTCGATCGGTGCCGGACTCGCCACGCACGCGGCCACCTGGCGGCCGAGCACCGTGGTCGAGCCCGCCATCTCCGCCGACGAAGCGAGCACTCGCCTTGCCGCGTGGCAGCGGGTCGCCGATGCCACGATGGACCAGTGATGAGCGAGCCGTACGACGTCGTGGTGGTGGGCGGCGGTGTGGTGGGCTGCGCCGTCGCCCGCGAGCTCAGCCATCATCGGCTGCAGGTCGCGCTCGTCGAAGCGCGCAACGACATCGGCGCCGGCACCAGCAAGGCCAACACGGCCATCTTGCACACCGGCTTCGACGCAACACCCGGGTCGACCGAAGCTCGCCTCGTCGCACGCGGGTACGAACTGCTCAGCGGTTACGCGTCCGGGGCCGGCATCTCCGTGGAGCACACGGGCGCCGTGCTGGTGGCGTGGGACGACGAGCAGGCCGCAACGCTCCCTCAGCTCGCGCAGAAGGCACAGGCCAACGGCTACACGCGGGCCGACGTCATCGACGCCGCTGCGACGCGCGAGCTCGAACCGAACCTCGGCGACGGCGTCACGGGGGGCATGGTGGTGCCCGACGAGCACATCATCGACCCGTGGGCCGTGCCGCTCGCCTTCGCGCACGACGCGCTCGCCAATGGGTGCACCATCGTCACCGGCTTCGCGGTGAACGCGGTCGACCTCGGCCCCGAAGTCACCACCCTCACCGCCGACGACCACCGCACGCTGCACACCCGGTTCGTCGTCAACGCCGCCGGACTGCAGGGCGACACGCTGCATCGCCTGATGGGCTTCGACGGCTTCACCATTCGCCCCCGACGCGGTGAGTTGATCGTCTTCGACAAGCTCGCTCGCCCGCTGCTGGATCGCACCCTGCTACCGGTGCCCACCTCCCACACCAAGGGCGTGCTGGTGGCGCCCACGGTGTTCGGCAATGTGATGCTCGGTCCCACCGCCGACGACATCGACGATCGCGACGCCACCGGCAGCACCCGCGCCGGACTCGACGCATTGCTGGCGAAGGGACGGCGCATCATGCCCGCCCTGCTCGACGAGGAAGTCACCGCCGTCTACGCCGGCCTGCGGGCGGCCACCGAGCACAGCGATTACCAACTGTCGGCCAAACCATCGGCGCGCTACGTGTGCCTGGGCGGCATTCGCAGCACCGGCCTCACGGCATCGATGGCGCTCGCCGAGGAGGCCATTCGCCTGCTGGCGGTGTCCGATCTGGCGCCCCCGAAGAAGCGCCCCGACGAGATCGCGCACGTGCATCGCACGCCATTGGGCGAGTTCGGCCGTCGCCCGTATGAGGATGGCGGTTCCATCGTGTGTCACTGCGAACGTGTCACGGCCGACGAGATCCGCGAGGCGTGTTCGGCACCGCTGCCGTCCACCGACCTCGACGGCGTGCGACGCCGCACCCGCGCCCTGGCCGGCCGATGCCAGGGCTTCCACTGCTCGGCCGAGGTGTGCGCGATCGCCGCAGCCACCGACGGCCGGTCGATGCCCACCTGGATGGGTCGCGCATGACCCGCCACGATGCACCCACCACATCGACGCCCGACGTCGTCGTCGTCGGTGGAGGCCCGTCCGGGCTGTCGGCCGCCATCGAGCTGCGCCGCCGTGGCGTCGGCTCGGTGGTCGTCGTCGAACGCGAACACGAGGCCGGCGGCGCGCCGCGTCACACCGATCACCTCGGTTTCGGCATGCGCGATCTGCGACGGGTCACCACGGGGCCGCGCTACGCGCGGCACCTGGTGCACACGGCCCAACGCCTCGGGGTCGACCTGCGCACCGGGGTCACGGTCACCTCCGTCGACGGCACCGTCGTGGCCGTCGCCACTCCCCGCGGTCCCGAGCAACTCGCCGCCGAGGCCGTGGTGCTGGCCACGGGTGTGCGGGAGCGACCGCGCAGCGCCCGACTTGTGCCCGGCGATCGTCCTGCCGGCGTCTACACCACCGGTCAGGTGCAACAGTTCGCCGCGCTGCACCACCAGTCGGTGGGCACCCGGGCGGTGGTGGTGGGCGCCGAACACGTGAGCTTCTCGGCCGTCCTCACGCTCGCCCACATGGGTTGTTCGGTGGCCGCGATGGTCACACCCTTCTCCCGTCACCAGAGCCACCCCGCGCTGGTTGCGGCGACCGCCCGTCGCCATCGTGTGCCCGTGCGCACCGGCGTCGACGTCGCCGAGATCGTCGGTCGTTCACGCGTCGAGGCCGTGGTGCTCACCGACGGTCGGCGTATCGCGTGCGACACCGTGGTGTTCACGGGCGACTGGATCCCCGAGCACGACATCGCACGTCGGGCCGGTGTGCCGATGCTGGCGGGCGCACGATCGCCGCTGGTCGATGCGTCGCTGCACACCGCACGCCCTGGAGTGTTCGCCGTCGGCAACCTCGTGCACCCCGCCGAGACCGCCGACGTGTGCGCCCTCGACGGCCGCGCCGTCGCCACCGGCGTGCTCGACTGGCTCACACTGCACCAGTGGCCCGACGACGTGCTGCCCATCGAGGTGCACGCACCGGTGCTGTGGGCCACCCATCACGCGCACGGCATCACCGCACGCGTCGCCGATGTGGTGCAGGGTCAGCTCCGACTCACGCACGCCGGCGAGGTGCAGTGGATCAGTCAGCACCGCACCTGGCTGCCCAACCACCCCATCACCATTCGCCGCGATGCCATGCGCAGCACCGCCACCCCGTTCCCCAACCACCACCTCCGCCTCGACCTGCTCCCCTGACCCGCCGAGCGCTCCATCTGGAG
>Ga0075026_100000919_pt1 | contig 12374 bp, 13 predicted proteins | sample Str012_2_FD_71392 | JGI IMG/M metagenome (GOLD analysis project Ga0075026, IMG submission 71392) | Freshwater sediment microbial communities in response to fracking from Pennsylvania, USA - Straight Creek_MetaG_SC_2012 | ecosystem: Environmental > Aquatic > Freshwater > Creek > Sediment...
TACCCCGGCTTCCGATCGTTCCCGTACCGCGAGTACTCGGAGGTGTTCTTCGACGGCGCCTACAAGGTGCTGCGCGGCGGCTCGTGGGCGACGCACCCCGTGGCGGTGCGCACGACCTTCCGCAACTGGGACTTCCCGATCCGCCGCCAGATCTTCGCCGGCTTCCGCTGCGCGCGGGACGCGTGACCTGATGTGTCGTCACCTCGCGTACGTCGGCAGCCCCGCCGGACTCGCCCACCCGCTGTTCGACGCGCCGCAGTCCTTGGCCAAGCAGGCCGAACACCCTCGCCACCAGATCTCGGGCACGAGCAATCCCGACGGCTGGGGCGTCGCCTGGTACACCGAGGGCCGCGCCGAACCCGAGTGGTACCGCACGGTCACACCGATGTGGGACGACGAGACCTTCGCGGCGCGCGCGGCGGCGCTCAGCAGCGGCGCGTACATCGCGGCGGCCCGCCTGGCGTCGCCGGGTGCGTCGCTCGTCGACACGGGGAACGCCCCGTTCGTCTGCGGGCGCTGGGCGTTCTCGCTCAACGGCCTCGTGCACGGCTTCACCGAAGGCATCGGCGACGAGTTGCGTTCGCGGCTCCACCCCGACCGCCACGCCGCGATCGCGGGCGACGCCGACACCGAGGTGCTCTTCGCCCTGGTGCTCCAGGAGCTCGACGCGGGCGCCGATCCGCCGACGGCCTTGTCCAGTGTCGTGCGCGACGTCTTGGCCATCACCACCGGGCGACTCAACCTGCTGCTCACCGACGGCCGGCGTCTCTACGCGACCCGCGTCGGCAACTCCCTGTTCCGGATGGGATCGGTGATTGCCTCCGAACCGATCGACGACGACGCGGCGTGGGTCGAAGTCACCGATCACTCGCTCGTCGTGCTCGCGGGCGAGTGCGTCGACACCACGCCACTGTGAAAGGAATCCGATGACCACCGACGTCACCGTCGACGTCCACCTCGCGCCCGACGCCATGGCCCGCGCGCTCGAAGCCGATGTGCGAGCCGGTCTCGGCAGCACGCCGAAGACGCTGCCGCCCAAGTGGTTCTACGACGACCGCGGGAGCGAGCTGTTCGACGAGATCACGCGCCTCCCCGAGTACTACCCCACCCGCACGGAACGGGCGATCCTCGTCGCGCACGCGCGCGACGCGGCCGAGCTCACCAAGGCCGACACGCTCGTCGAGCTCGGCTCCGGCACCTCGGAGAAGACCCGCATCCTCCTCGACGCCCTGCGCGACGCCGGCACCCTCGATCAGTTCGTCCCGTTCGACGTGAGCGAGCAGACCCTGCGCGACGCCGCCGCCGCCGTCGCCCACGAGTATGCGGGAACGCGCGTGCACGCGGTCGTCGGCGACTTCGAACACCACTTGGGAACGCTGCCACGCGGTGGGACCCGTCTCATCGCTTTCCTGGGCAGCACGATCGGCAACTTCGCGCCCGCGCCGCGTGCCCAATTCCTCCGCGACCTCGCGGCCGCGCTCGCGCCCGGCGACGCCCTGCTGCTCGGCACCGATCTGGTGAAAGACGTCGATCGGCTTGTCGCCGCCTACGACGACGACGCGGGCGTCACCGCCGCGTTCAATCGCAACGTGCTCACCGTGCTCAACCGCGAGCTCGACGCCGACTTCGACACCGACGCGTTCGCCCACGTCGCCGCGTTCGATCCCCAGGAGGAGTGGATCGAGATGCGGCTCCGCTCGACGCGCGCGCAGACCGTCACGATCCGGGGGCTGGACCTCCGCGTAGCTTTCGCGGCCGACGAGGAGATGCGCACCGAGATCAGCGCCAAATTCCGACGGGAACGCGTGGAACACGAGCTCGCCGACGCCGGCTTCCGCCTCGCCGAGTGGTGGACCGACGCGTCCGACGACTTCGCGCTCTCGCTCTCGTTCATCACCTGACCTCGGGGCGGGTCGCCCGTCACGACCGATAGGCTCAAATGTTCCAGTCGCTCCTCCCGGAGGTCGCTCGATGAGCAGGTCATTCCGCGTGTTCGCGTTCGTCCCGGCGTGTGTCATCGCGCTGTCGCTCGTCGCCGCGCTCCCGGCCGCGGGTGTCCCGGTGAAGTCGAGTACCAAGGTCGATCCGTGCTCGGTCATCACCGCGGCCGACCTCGCCAAGCTGTCGACGAGCTACACGATCACGAAGACCGACCTGATCCTGAAGACGAACTGCCTCTACACGTTCCAGGGCGCCGGCGCCGACGAGGGCACGAGCACCAGCGTCAGCCTCTTCGTCGAGGCCCCGTCGGAGTACTCGATGCAGAAGGCCATCGTGACGAAGGCCAAGAGCGTGAAGGGCCTCAACGGCGGATACATCGGCAACGTTCACGGCAACGACCAGGCCGGGTTCAAGACCAAGAAGTACGCGGTGAGCCTCAGCGGTGGCGGCAACACGGCCGACCTGATCCTGCTGGCCAAGGCGATCAACTCGCACCTGAAGTAGCGCGCCTGCCGTCGACCCGGCGGCTCAGGTCGTGGGACGCCGCGGCTCGGCCACGATGGTCAAGCCGTCGGGCGCTTCGAGCACGTGGCATTCGTCGCGCTCCACCTCGATCGAGAGGTGGCCACCCATGAGCGGCACTCGCCGCAACGTCATCCGCCCGATCCACGCCGGTACCTGCGGCGCGAGGTGGAGCTGCGCGTTGCGCACGTCGGGATCGAAGTGCAGCATCGACCGGAGGAAGAGCAACGGCGACGCGGCTGCCCACGCCTGCGGCGAGCACGAGGTGGGGTAGCTGACCGGGAACGAGAACTGGTTGCGCGGGAGGCCCGCGAACAGCTCGGGCAGCCGGTTCCCGAAGTAGCCGGCCGCATCGACGATTCCACCCATGACGCGGTGCGCCGGTTCCACCATCCCGTACCGCATCAAGCCCGCCGCGCACAGGGCGTTGTCGTGGGGCCAGATGCTCCCGTTGTGGTAGCTGATCGGGTTGAACCCGGTCATCGACGTCGCCAGCGTGCGGACTCCCCAGCCCGAGAACATCGCGTCGGACACGAGGTGCTCGCCGACGATCGCCGCCTTGTCTTCGTCGACGATGCCCGTCCAGAGGCAGTGACCCATGTTCGACGTCAGCGCGTCGAGCGGCTGCTTGTCGCCGTCGAGACCCATCGCGAACCAGCCGCGATCCTCGAGCCAGAAGTCGCGGTTGAATCGCGCCTTCAAGTCGGCCGCGCGGGCACGCAGTCTCGCCGCGTGCGCCTCGTCACCCGCTTCGGTCGCGAAGTGCGAGCGCGCGATCAGCGCGGCGTACACATAGCCCTGCACTTCGCACAGCGCGACCGGTGCCGTCGCGAGCCGGCCGTCGGCGTAGCGCGTGGAGTCGTGGGAGTCCTTCCACCCTTGATTCTCGAGCCCGCGGTCGTTGGTGCGCCGGTACTCGACGTAACCGTCGCCGTCGCGGTCGCCGAACTCGTCGACCCACGCGAGCGCGGCATCGGCCGCGGGCAGCAGGGCGTCGACTTCCTCGCGCCGGTTTCCCCAACGTTGCAACTCGCCGAGCAGCATGACGAACAGCGGCGTCGCGTCGACGCTCCCGTAGTAGATCCGCCCGCCGCCGAGCGACAGCTCCGCCGATTCCCCGAAGCGCATCTCGTGCAGGATTCGACCGGGTTCTTCCTCGGTCACCGGGTTCACGTCGGTGCCCTGGTACCGCGCCAGCGTCTGCAACGTTCCCAGGGCGAGGTCGGAGTCGACGAGCATCGCCATCCACGACGTGAGCAGGCTGTCACGACCAAAGAGCGTCATGAACCACGGCGCGCCCGCGGCGACCACCGTGCGATCGGGGAACTCGGGATCGAACAGGCGGAGGGCGGCGAGATCCTCGGTCGAACGGTCGAGGAGCGCGCTGAACGCCTCGTGATCGGTCTCGATCTCGGGCAGGCTTCGCCGCCATGCTTCCAGCCGCGCGGCCGGCGTCGCGCGTTCGACGGGCCGCCCGCAGAGGTACCGCGGAGTGACCTCCTCACCGTCGATCACCGGCGTGAGCTGCAGGCACGTCGTCCATTCGCCACGCGCCGGCACGATGACCTCGTACACCGCGTGGGTCTGCGACAATTTCGCGGGCTCCGAAAAATCGAGGTGGGCGCCACGCGAGAAGTGGCCGTGGAGGTACGTCCACGTGATCCGCTGCTCGCCCACGTGCACGGAGAGGTCGCCCACCTTCTCGACGCGACCCTCCTTCACCTCGAACAAGTCGGCGAAGTCGGCCGCCACCGACAGCTCGAGTGAACAGAACGCCGGCTCGAGCCCGAAGTTGTGGACGGTGATGTCTTCGCGCATACCGCGCCCGACGTAGCGCGTGCGGTACAGCATGAGCGCGGAATCGGCGAGACCGGCGCGGGGCTGGTCGCGCAGCACGAACGCGGCGCTGAACGGATCGAGGGTGGTTGCCGCCAACGGTTCGGGCCAGTGCCCGTTGACCCTCACCCGGAGCTCGGAGAGAAACCGGGTGTCGCGGAAGAACACGCCGTGGGGCAGGCCCGGTTCCATGTCGCCCGAGGCCAGCGAGATCGAGAACGCCGGGCCCTCGACGAGGGTGACGACTCCGCCGTCACGGTGCAACGACGCGCTCGCAGTCGACGTCCACGGCTGCGGCATGGTGGATCAAGCTACTGCGCCGGTTCGCGCAGCTCTCCCTCGTAAGCTCGCTCTCGATGAAGATCGCCGAGATTGCACCGCCGTGGTTCGCGGTTCCGCCTACCGGCTACGGCGGCATCGAGCTCGTGGTGTCGCTGCTCGCCGACGGACTCGCCGAGCGCGGCCACGACGTCACGCTGTTCGCCAGCGGCGGCTCGCAGACCAAGGCCAACCTCGTGTCACCGATGGTCGACCCGCCCGATCCCGCGCTGCTCGGCAACCCGTGGTTCGACGCGTATCACGCGCTCTCCGCCTACCTCGCAATCGACGACTCGTTCGACGTCGTGCACGACCACAGCGGGATCGCGGGAAGCGCGATGGGGGCGCTGTTCCATGACCATCCGCCGGTGGTCCACACGCTGCACGGTCCGTGGACCGAGCTGACCCGGCGCTACTACTCGCTGCTCCACGAGCACGTGCACCTCGTCGCGATCAGCGAGGCGCAACGCAGCGAGAATCCCGACGTGTCCTACGCCGCGGTCGTGCACAACGGCATCGCACTCGACGACTACCCGTTCCGCGACGACAAGGACGACTTCCTCGTCTACATCGGGCGCGCCAATCCCGACAAGGGTCCGTCGATCGCCATCGAGGTGGCGCGCCGAGCGGGCCTCCCGCTGGCGATGGTGGTGAAGAAGAACGAACCCTTCGAACGCGCGTACTGGGACGAGATCGTCGCGCCGCTGCTCAACGACGAGGTCCAGGTGTACGAGGCGATCTCCCACGAGCAGAAGACCGATCTGCTCGGGCGGGCCCGGGCGATGATCTTCCCGATCCAGTGGTCCGAGCCGTTCGGGCTCGTGATGGCCGAAGCCATGGCCTGCGGCACGCCGGTGGTCGCGTGTCCTGCGGGCGCGGCCGTCGAACTGGTGGAGAACGGAGTGACCGGCTACCTCCGCGATTCGATCGACGATCTCGTCGACGCCGTCGCCAGCATCGGCAACTGCTCCCCGAGCGCGTGCCGCGCCCGGGTGGAGCAGCACTTCAGCGCGACCGCAATGGTGCAGGGATACGAAACGCTCTTCGAGTCTCTGGCGCGTTAACCCGCGGGGTCGATCTCGAACACGCCTTCGATCTCGATGGCCATCCCGTAATGGAGTTGCTGCATGCCGACGGCCGATCGCGCGTGCCGACCCGCGTCGCCCCACAGGGCGACGAACAGTGCCGATGCGGCGTCGATCACGTCGGGTAGCCGTTCGAAGTCTTCGGTGCAGTTGACCATCCCGAACAGCTTCACGACCCGCCGCACCCGGCTGAGCTCGCCGAGCGTGGCCGCGAGCGTCGCCAGCATGTTGCACGCGGTGAGCTGAGCCGCCGCCCGGCCGTCCTCGAGGCTGAAGCGGCGCCCGACCTTGCCCACGTACGCCGGCTGACCGTCGCGCAGTGGCGCATGGCCGGCCAGGAACAGCAGGTTGCCGGTCTGCACCGACAGCTCGTAGTCGCCGAGCGGCGGCGGCGGTGCGGGCAGGGTCAGGTGAAGCTGGGCAAGACGGTCCTCGGGACGCATGGTTTCAGCCTCCCATGGCCCGGGGCCCGACCACGGCGTTCCCGGGTGGGGTTCCTGGGTTTCCGGGTTTCCACTACGGCGGTAGTGCTAATACAATGGGAGGCCATGGCTGGCGCCCCGCTGCTCGAGATCGACGACCTCCGCGTCACCGTCGACGGCTCCGAGATCCTCCGCGGGCTCAGCCTCGCGGTCGGTGAGGGCGAGGTCCACGCGCTCATGGGCCCCAACGGATCGGGCAAGTCGACCCTCGCCAACACCTTGCTCGCCAACCCCGCCTACCGGGTTGCGAGCGGCACCATCCGCTTCCGCGGCGAAGATGTCACCGCGCTGCCCACCGACGAACGCGCCGCTCGGGGGATCTTCCTCGGCTTCCAGCATCCCGAGGAGATCGCGGGCGTCAGCGTGCTCAACTTCCTGCGCCAGGCGATGGCCGTGCGCAAAGGGATCGCCGACCTCTCGGTGCTCGAGGTCCGTCTGTCGCTGATGGAATGGACCAAGCGCCTCGGAATGGACGACCGTTTCCAGGAGCGCTATCTCAACGAGGGTTTTTCCGGCGGCGAGAAGAAGCGCAACGAGATCTTGCAGATGGCGATGATGGAACCCGACCTCGCGATCCTCGACGAGACCGACAGCGGTCTCGACATCGACGCGCTCCGCATCGTCGCCGACGGCATCGCCGCGGTGCGCGCGGCGCGCCCGGCGCTCGGCATCCTGTTGATCACGCACTACCAGCGCATCCTCGATCACCTCACCCCCGACGTCGTGCACGTGCTGCTCGACGGCCGGATCGTGGCCACCGGCGGTCCCGAGCTCGCGCAACGCATCGAGGCCGATGGCTTCGACGCGTTCAAGGACGAGGTCGCGGCATGACGGACACCCTCGACGTTGCGCGCATCAAGGCCGACTTCCCGATCCTGAAGCGGCAGGTGCACGGCAAGCGGCTCGTCTACCTCGACTCCGCGGCCACGTCCCAGAAGCCGCTCGCTGTGCTCGACACGATGGACCGCTACTACCGCGAGTACAACGCCAACGTCCACCGCGGCGTCTACACCATCGCGGAGGAAGCCACCGCCGCGTTCGAAGCGGCCCGGGCCAAAGTCGCGCGGTTCGTCAACGCGCCGCGCGCGCACGAGATCGTGTACGTCCGCAACGCGACCGAAGCGATCAACCTCGTCGCGTACTCATGGGCACGGGCGAACCTGCGCGAGGGCGACCCGATCGTGCTCACCCACATGGAGCACCACGCCAACGTCGTTCCGTGGCAGATCCTGGCGGCCGAGCGTGGCGTCGAGCTGCGCTGGATCCCGATCACCCCTGACTACCGCCTCGATCTCTCCGGCCTCGACCAGCTTCTCGCGGGCGCCAAGCTCCTCGCGGTGAGCGCGATGTCGAACGTGCTCGGCACGATCAACGACATCCGCCCCCTCGCCGACGCCGCCCACGCCGCGGGTGCGCACGTCTTGGTCGACGCCTGCCAGGCCGCGCCCCATCTCGCGGTCGACGTGCAGGCGTGGGACGCCGACTTCGTGGCCTTCTCCGCGCACAAGATGTGCGGTCCGACCGGCATCGGCGCGCTCTGGGCCCGAGCCGAGTTGCTCGACGCCATGCCGCCGTTCATGGGTGGCGGCGAGATGATCACGCAGGTCACAGTCGACGGGTTCACGCCCAACGAAGTGCCGTGGAAGTTCGAAGCGGGCACGCCGCCGATCGCGGAGGCGATCGGGTTCGGCGCCGCCGTCGACTACGTGACTGCGCTCGGCATCGACGCGATCCGTGAACACGAACGGGCGCTCACCGGCTACACGCTCGCCGCGCTCGAACGTCGATTCGGCGACAACCTCACGATCTACGGACCGCTCGACACGAGCGTTCGCGGCGGCGCGATCTCGTTCCTGTTCGACGGCATCCACGCCCACGACATCTCGCAGGTGGTCGACGAGGAGGCCGTGTGCGTCCGCGCCGGTCACCACTGCGCCAAGCCGCTGATGCGTGTGCTCGGTGTCCCCGCCACAACCCGCGCATCGTTCTACGTTTACAACGACGAAGCCGATGCCGACGCCCTCATCGACGCGCTCGCCCGCGCCGAGCAGTTCTTCGCCATCTGAATCAGGAGCTCCGATGCCGGGCCTCGAAGACCTCTACCGCGAAATCATCCTCGACCACTACCGCGCCCCACGGAACCGGGGCGAGCTCCCGGTGCCGCCCGCGCACAAGTCCGAGGGATTCAACCCGCTCTGCGGTGACGAGGTCGTGCTGTACCTGGTCGTCGACGGCGACACCGTCACCGATCTGAAGATCGCGGGCCAGGGTTGCTCGATCAGCCAGGCGTCCACGTCGATGATGTCGGCGGCGGTGAAGGGCAAGTCGCTCGCCGAAGCCCGGCAGTTGATCCGCGCGTTCAAGGCCCTGATGTCGATCCACGAATCGAAGCTCGAAGGGGAGGGCGACGGCGAAGACCTGAGCGCCGACCTCGAGGGCGTGCGCCTCGGCGATCTCGAAGCACTCCAAGGCGTCGTGAAGTTCCCAGTGCGCATCAAGTGCGCCACGCTGGCGTGGAACACGCTGCAGCAGGGCCTCGACGAGATCGCGGCCGAGCCCTCGTGAGGGTCGTCACCCCGGCAAGTCGGGCAAACCGCTCGTAGCGCGTGCCGATGAACCCAATGATCCGGCGGTGTTCCCGTGCCGAAACACAAGTGATCCAGGAACGAAACCGGGAGCCGATAGGTTGTTGACCACGGAGGTCGTGCCATGAACCAGCAAGAGCTCACCCAGGTGGTCGACGAAGCACTCGAGCGCTTCCGCGGTCGGGATCTCGTGGCCAGCGCCGAAGTGGTCGACGTGCTGTTGGATCTGCGTCTGCTGCTGCTCGAAGCCGAATCGCTCGAGCAGCTGCTCGACGAGCCGGCGCCGACCCCCGCGGGGTAGCGCCACCGAACCGTTCGGTAAGCTCGCTCGTCATGACCGACCCCTCGTCCCGCACGGAACTGCGCCGTCAACGTCTGCGTCGGCGCCGGATCACGATCGTCGCGGCCATCTCGGTCGTCGTGCTGGCGATCGGGGCGCTCGGCTACTTCGTCGTCGGTGGCGACGACGGATCGAAGTCGTCGGCGGTGCCCACCACGAACGCGGCGGTCCCGGGCGCGAGCACGGGGATCACGGCGACGTTCGCCTCGGCGCCGCTGCGCAGCGCGATCTCGAAGGGCGGCGAGATCGCGGTGTACCCGATGCCCGACGCCAAGGCCACGCCGACCTCTACGCTCACCGCCCAGACCGAGTACCAATTCCCGCGGAGTTTCTTGGCCTTCGACCAGTACCAGGACTGGTTGCACGTCTACCTGCCGGCCCGGCCGAACTCGTCGACCGGGTGGATCAAGGCATCTGACGTCGCCATCATGAAGCCGGTCGAGTACGAGATCAAGGTGACGCTCGCCCAGAACAAGCTCACCCTCCTGCACAACGGGGTGGTCGAGCTCGAAGCGCCCGCCGCGATCGGCACCGACGAGAACCCCACACCGACGGGCACGTTCTTCTACACCGACCCGCTCGACCTTTCGAGTGATCCGAGCACGGCCTACGGCGTGTTCGCCATCGGGCTGTCGGGACACAGCAACACGTTGAGCGAATTCAATGGCGGCGACGGTCAGATCGCGATCCACGGAACCAACGACCCGGGCGCCATCGGCACCAAGGTCTCGCACGGTTGCGTGCGAGTCAACAACGACATCGTGCTCCGGCTGTCGAAGCTCCCGCTCGGCACGCCCGTCGTCATCACCTGATTACTCGCTCGCTCCGCTTCGCTGCGGCGCCGCATTACTCGCTCAGAACCCCAGGGGGTCGGCGAAGGGATCGGTGGGGGAGCCCGGCGTGACCGTCGGCTCGACCCCGAGCTCAGTGGCCAGGCCCTCGTAGCCGGTCTCCTCGAGTTGTTGCGCCAGCTCGGGGCCACCGGTCTGGACTACGCGCCCGCCCATGAGGACGTGCACGACGTCGGGACGCAGCTCCTCGAGCAACCGCGCGTAGTGCGTGATGGCCAGCACGCCGAGACCGTCTTCGTTCGTCATCGACTCGACGCGGCGGGCGACATCGCGCAAGGCGTCGACATCGAGACCGCTGTCGATCTCGTCGAGGATCGCAAACTTCGGCTGCAGCACCGCGAGCTGCAACGTCTCCGCTCGCTTCTGCTCGCCACCCGAGAACTCGACGTTGAGCCCGCGCTCGAGAAACTGTTGCGCCACACCGAGGCGAGTGGCTTCGGTGGCGACGCGTTCGCTCACGCCGTCGGCCGCGCGGCCCTGACCGACGAGAGCGGCGCCGAGGAAGTCGTCGAGGCGCACCCCGGGGAGCTCGACGGGATACTGCAGGGCCAGAAACAGGCCGCGCGCAGCGCGCTCATGCGTGGGGAGACCGAGCAACTCGTCGCCGTCGATGGTGACGGAACCGTCAGTGACGGCGTAATCGGCGCGACCCATCAACACGTGCGACAGCGTCGACTTCCCCGAACCGTTCGGCCCCATCAACGCGTGCACCTCGCCCGAACGCACCTCGAGGTCGACGCCGCGCAAGATCTCCTGCCCCGCCACGGAAGCGTGCAGGTTCGTGATCTTCAGCACGCTCATGGGGTGCTCACGATCACGTCGTCGCCGTCGACGCGCACCGCGTAGACGGGCACCGGGCGGGTGGCGGGCAGGCTCTGGGGCTCGCCGGTGACGAGCGAGAAGGTGGAGCCGTGCTGGGGGCACTCGATCGCGCGCTCGTCGTCCCACACGTCGCCTTCCGACAACGAGTAGTCGGCGTGCGAGCACTCGTCGCCGATCACGTAGAAGGCATCGTCGATGTTGACGACACAGAACCGGTGACCGTCGACGTCGAAGCGCGCGGCAGTGCCCGACTTCACGTCGCCCACTGCGCACACGCGGACGTCAGGCACGGGCCCGCGCGATCGGGTCGCGGTGCTCGATCTTCTCGACCACGCTGCGGCGCAGTGGCGCCACCAGCGACGGCACGGGGAGACGGTCGAACACGTCGTCGAAGAAGCCGAGCACGATCAGACGCTCGGCCTCCTCGGGTGGCACGCCGCGAGTGGCGAGGTAGTAGAGCTGTTCGTCGTCGACGGGGCCGACGGTGCTGGCGTGCGAGCACTTGACGTCGTCGGCCTCGATCTCGAGGTTGGGAACCGACTTCGCCTCCGCGCCTTCCGTGAGGACGAGGTTGCGGTTGGTCTGGAACGCCACCGACTTCTGCGCGTCGGCTCGGATCCGGATGAGTCCCGAGTAAACCGACTGGGCAGTGTCCTCCACCGCGCCCTTGAACAAGAGGTCGCTGCGCGTGTTGGGCGCGTCGTGGTCCTGGAGGGTGCGGAAGTCGAGCATCTGGTGGCCGTCACCGAAGTAGACCGCGGTGAGATCGGACTCCGCGCCCGATCCCGCGAGCAAGGACTCGCTACGCAAGCGCGCGTACGCGCCGCCCAGCGCGACCACCGACGACTTGAGCGACGCGTCGCGCCCGAGGTGGGCGCGCTGCAGCGCGATCTGCCACGTACGCGCCCCTTGCTCCTGCACCGACAGGTAGCGCACGTGCGCGTTGTCGCCGACGATCAGCTCGACGACCGCGTCGACCAGGTGACCGGTGCTCCCCGATCCGGTGTCGGTGGAGCCGTAGCGGTCGAAGACCGTGACCTCGGCGCCCTCTTCCGCAACGACGAGCGTGTGCGGGAAGCTGGCCCAACCGTCGCCTTCCGACCAGTGCAGCACGACGATGGGTCGCTCGACGACGACGCCACGCGGCACCTTCACGAACGCGCCGCCGGCAAGGAACGCGTCGTGCAACACGGTGAACGCGTCGGGCGACGCGTCGGAGCACGCGCCGAGCGTCGACGCGAGCTCGTCGGCATCACACGTGGCGATGCCGCAGACCCGCACCCCGCGTGCCTTGAGCTCCGGATCGAGCGCGTGGTGCACGACCCGACCGTTGCGCACGACCACCAGCCCCGACCGCTCGCCGGCTTCGGCCGCGATCGGGCCGCCGCCCGGCGCGGGCTCGTCACCCGGCTCGCCCATCTGGGCCGCGGGCACCGGCTGGTAACGCGTCAGATCGAGCTCGCCGATGCGGCTGTAGCGCCAGATCTCCTCGGTCGCGGTGGGCCACTCGACGTCAGCGAGGCGGGCGAACGCCGCCGCTCGCCGGTCGCGCAGCCATTCGGGGCCACTCAGATCCCGCGACGCGTCGGAAG
>Ga0075026_100000920_pt1 | contig 12367 bp, 13 predicted proteins | sample Str012_2_FD_71392 | JGI IMG/M metagenome (GOLD analysis project Ga0075026, IMG submission 71392) | Freshwater sediment microbial communities in response to fracking from Pennsylvania, USA - Straight Creek_MetaG_SC_2012 | ecosystem: Environmental > Aquatic > Freshwater > Creek > Sediment...
TGGACGACCGGCTCGGCGCCCAGCTCCCCCAGGTACTGCACGAGGTTGTAGACGAACGAGTCGTAGTTGTCGATGACGAGCACCCTCACCGCCGCGACCCTACCGGCCGCCGCCGCGGGCCCCGCCGGGGATTCAATTGGGTATCCTCCGTTCGTGCCGTCCACCCAGAAGCAGCCTGCGGCCAAGGCCGCGCCCACCCGGCGACCGACCAAGGGTTCGCGCTACACGCCCCCCGCGCCGCGGAAGGTCAAGTCGAGCCACCTCTTGGTGCCGGTGACGATGTTCACCTGCCTGGTGCTCGGCGTCGTCGTGATCGCGGGCAACTACATGGAACTGCTGCCCGGGGGGGAAGTCAGCAACAACTTCCTGCTTATCGGGCTCGTGCTGCTCATCACCGGCTTCGTGCTGTCGACGTTCTTCCGATGAATTCACCCCAGAAGGGGTGAATGTCCGAACGCCAGCCCTGTAACTTCGCACAGGTTTCTCCACAGATTGTGGAAAACCTTCAGTCCACTTGGAGCATGTCCTCGCGGCAGTGCCGGGGCGGCTCGGGATCCTCCTCTTGGGCCGCGGTCATGGTGACCTCGGCGCCACAGACGATGCAGCGGTAGTGGAGGTCGACGGGCTTGATGTCGTCGGGATCCGGCTCCGCGGGTGGGGCCATGTGGAACTTGCGCAGCATCGAGGCGCCGATCACGTAGAGCGTGAGCGCCACCCCGACACCGAGGACGATGCGCAGGATGGTCCCGACCATCACACGATGCTCGCGCCGCCACGGGCGCGATCGCGAACGCAAGCGCTCACGAAACGCGTTCGATCACCAAGGCGTTGGCCTGACCGCCACCCTCGCACATCACCTGCAGGCCGACGCGTCCTCCGCTGCGCTCGAGCTCGCACAGCAACGTCGCGGTGAGGCGTGCGCCGGAAGCGCCGAGCGGATGGCCGAGCGCGATCGCGCCGCCATTCACGTTGACCCGTTCCATGTCGGCGTGCACATCGCGGGCCCACGCGAGCACCACGCTGGCGAACGCCTCGTTGATCTCGATCCGGTCGACGGCGTCGAGAGTGATTCCCGCCCGTTCGAGCACGCGCACCGTCGCCGGAATCGGCGCGGTGAGCATCAGGATCGGGTCGGCCCCCGCGAGCGCGAACGCGTGCACGCGCGCCCGCGGGACGAGCCCGAGGCGGGCGGCCGCGTCTTCCGAGGTCACGAGCACCGCGGCGGCGCCGTCGCTGATCTGCGACGAGTTGCCGGCCGTGATCACACCGTCGGCTTGGAACGCAGGCGCGAGCGCGGCCAGACGTTCGGCCGACGTGTCGGGCCGGATGCCTTCGTCGTTGGTCATGGCGATGGTCTCGCCATCGACGACCACCGGCACCGGCACGATTTCCCGATCGAAGCGCGCTTCGGCCGTCGCCCGTGCCGCGCGCGCATGCGAGACGAGCGCGAACTCGTCGAGCTCCTCACGTGAGAGGTTCCAGCGTTCGGCGATGAGCTCGGCCGAGATGCCCTGCGGCACGAAGTTCGGGTAGCGCTCGACGAGGCGGCTGCCGAACGGGTCGGCACCGAGCATCGACGACCCCATCGGGACGCGCGTCATGCTTTCGACTCCCGCGGCGATCACGACGTCGTACGCGCCCGCCATCACTCCCTGCGCGGCGAAGTGCAACGCCTGCTGCGACGACCCGCACTGACGGTCGACGGTGGTGCCGGGCACGGTGTCGGGAAAGCCGGCAGCGAGGAGCGCGTTGCGGCCGACGTTGAGCGCCTGCTCGCCGACCTGCGAGACGCACCCCATGATCACATCGTCGACGAGCGCGGGGTCGAGATCGTTGCGGATCACGAGCGCCGACAGCACGTGCGCGGCGAGATCGACGGGATGCCAACCCGCCAGCCGACCATTGCGTCGCCCGAGCGGTGTGCGCACGGCGTCGACGATCACGGCGTTCGACATCACGGCGTTCGACATCACCGGCTCCTCGTGGTCCTCGGGTCGCCCGGTCGCCGTGAGGGTAGCGGTGCTGCCCGATAGCCTCCCCCCGGTGCGGAACCTGGATCGCTCGCTCGGTGACGGTGGCATGCCGTTGCTCGGCCAGCTCGGCGTGTCGTTCGAACGGTACGGCGAGGGCTGGACCGAAGCGGTGTGGACGCCCACCGAACTCGCGGGCAACCCGTTCGGGATCGTGCACGGTGGCGTGTACGGCGTCGTCCACGACGCGGCGATGAACTTCGCGGCGAACAGCGCGCTCGCATCGGGTGATCGGGTCGCCACCCTCGACCTGTCGTACCAGACGCGCCGTGCCCCCAAGGTCGGTGACCGGCTCGCCGTGCGCGGCGAAGTCGTACAGCTCACCCGTCAGATCGCGTACGTGGAGTCGACGGTGTCCGACGCCGACGGCGGTGTCGTCTCGCGCGCGATGGCGACGTTCATCGTGCGGCGCAAGCCGGAGTGACCAGCCCGGTCGCGACACCGACACCGGTTCCGGCCCCGGGCCCGCTGTCGCAACGGATCCGCCACGGTTGGATCCTGGAGCTGCTTACGGGCGCGGCCATCTACCTCGCGTACGACTGGCTCCGCGACCAGACGACCGGCACGAGCGCGGCGGCGTACCGCCACGCGCTCCAGATCGTGGATGCCGAGAAGTTCCTCGGGCTGTACCACGAGTATTCGATCCAGCAGGCGTTCCTGCACCTCGACTGGTTCATGGCGTTCTGGAACATCTACTACGGCACGATCCACTTCGTGATGCCGCTGGTTGCGCTCGTGTGGCTCTACCGCAAGGCGCCGGCGCGTTACGTGCGCTGGCGCAACACCATCGTGCTGATGCTCGCCATCTCGGTGGTGGTGTTCTGGGCGTACCCACTCATGCCCCCGCGGCTGATGCCGGATCGTTTCGGATTCGTCGACGCCGCCGCCCAGTTCTTCAACTTCGGTCCGCAGGTGCGGGTCCATTTCGGGGCGAACGGCCAGCCCACCGCTGCGGCCATCAGCACCTACGGGAACCTGTTTGCCGCGATGCCCAGCCTGCACGTGGGCTGGTCGACGTGGTCGGTGCTCGCGATCTGGCCACTACTGCGGCGCACCTGGGCGAAGGTGCTGTTTGCCCTCTACCCGGTGAGCATCTTGTTCTGCATCGTGGTCACGGCCAATCACTGGATCCTCGACGCAGTCGGAGGTTGGGTCGTGCTCGGGCTCGGCTACCTCGGCGCCGTCGGCATCGACCAGCTGCTTGCGCGCCGGCGAGAGGTCGGTACGCTGCGCCCATGACCGTCACCGGCATGGCGAACTTGGCGATCAAGGTGGCCGATCTCGACGCCGCGTGCGCGTTCTACGAGGCCGCCGGCGCGGAGGTGCGCGACCGGATCTTCTGGAACGGCGGCGAGCGCGCCGACGTGTTCCTCGGTGCGGTGATGATCACGCTCTTCACCCGCGCCATCTACGAAGACGCGGTCGACCTCCCCGCCGAAGGGTTCCTGCACCCGGCGTTGTTCACCGACGACCTCGACGCCGAGCTCGTCGGCCACGACGTCGTGTGGGGCCCGGCGGAAGTCGAAGGACCGTTCGGGCGACGGCGCATCGCGTTCGTGTCGGCACCCGGGGGTATCCGGCTCGAGTTCATGGAGCAGTTGTGAGAGTCACCCGGGTGCACCACGTGTCGGTCAACTGCCACGACGCTCCCCTCGACGACATGGTCGCCTTCTACAGCGACCTGCTCGGACTCGAGGCCGTGCCGCGTCCGGAGATCCCCGGCGTCTCCGGTCACTGGAAGCACGTCGGCGACAGTCAGGTACACCTCGTGGGCGCGCCGCCGCGCGGCACGCCGATCGACTCGACTGGCAACCACTACTGCCTCGCGGTCGACGACCTCGACGCCGCCATCACCGAGCTGGAGGCGAACGGAATCGAGTACAAGCGCGGCAGTCAGGGAGAGTCGGTGGTGCAGATCTGGATCAACGACCCCGCCGGCAACACCATCGAACTGCAACAAGAGACGCAATGACATTCACGCCCTTCGAGCGTCCGGTGCGCGCCGCGTTCGTCGGCCTCGGCCGGATCTACGACCTCAACGTGCGCGCCTACCGCGACAATCCCGACGTCGAGGTCGTGGCGCTGGTCGACCCGAGCGAGGAACGGCGGGCGCAGCGCGGCCGCGAGTGGCCCGACGCCCACACGTTCGCCTCGGCGGCCGAGCTCGCGGCGAGTGGTCTCGCGGTCGACGCGGTCGAGGCGTTGCTCCCCATTCCGTTGCACACCGACGGCGTCGTCGAGCTGCTCGGGTACGGCTGGCACGTCAACCTGCAGAAGCCGATGTGCAACGACCTCGCCGACGCGCAGCGCATGCTCCACGCCGCCGCGACCAACGATCGCGTCCTGCGCGTGATGGAGAACTACCTGTTCTACGAGCCGCTGCGGAAGCTCAAGGAGACCGTCGAAGCGGGCACCATCGGCGACGTCGTCGGCTACCACCTGAAGATGGTGGCGAGCGGGCGCGGCGGGTGGGACGTCCCCATGAGCAGCTACGAATGGCAGTTCCAGCAGATGCGCAACGGTCGCGGCATCCTCGTGTTCGACGACGGCTGGCACAAGCTCGCCACCGCGCTCTGGTTGTTCGGCCCGATCGCCGAAGTGCGCGCGTGGATCGGCACGACCGAGGTCGCGCCCGGGATCGGCATGGACGCGCCCACGATGATCGCGTGGGAACACGCGAACGGGATCCGCGGCGTGTGGGACATCACCCTCGCCACCGACCTCTACCTCCGCTCCGACTACTACACCAACGACGAACGGTGGGAGGTCACCGGCAAACGTGGCTACGCGCGCGTCAACCGGTGCACCGGCCGGGGCATCCAGCAGCCGAGCCTCGAGGTGTACGTCGACGGCGCGCTCACCGCGTACCACGACCTCGACGACGACTGGGCGAGCAGCTTCCGCGACTCGGGCCGTCACTGGTTGCGCTGGCTGCACACCGGCGACGGTCCGCTGTGGTGGAGTGGCGAGCAGGCCGTCGACGTGTTGCGGTTCGCGCTGGCCGCCTACGCGAGCAGCGCGGCGGGCGGCGTCGGCGTCGACCCGAGCACGGTGGAGTAGCCGATGCAGGCGTGGCGGGTGCACGAGCACGGCGAGCCGGCCGACGTGCTCGTGCTCGACGAGATCGCCGAACCGACGGGCGCCGATCTGGCCGAGCTCGGCATGCACATGAGCGGCTGGATACCGGTCGGGCCGGGCGTCGAGCCGTTCGGCGACTGGGTGATCTTGCGCATGACATGCGCCGCGCTCGCACTGCCCGACGTGACCATGGCGCGGGGTACGTACCCGGTGCCGGTGGCGATGCCCTATGTGTCCGGGCAGGAAGGCGTCGGCATCGTGATCGACGCCGCGCCGGCGCGCCGGGAGCTCCTCGGCAAGCGCGTCGCCGCGGTGTGCATTCAACCGTTCGGCAGCCTCGCGCCCGTTGCCGTCGGCATCTCCACCATGTTTGAAGTCCCCGACTCGATGTCCGACGAAGACGCCGCGGGCTTCATGATCCCCGCGCACACCGCGTGGCACGCGGTGCACCGGCGCGGGCAGGTGCGGTCGGGGGAAACCGTTGCGGTGTTGGGTGCCGCCGGCGGACTGGGCGCGGCGATCGTGCAACTCTGCGTCGCCGAGGGGTGCGACGTGGTGGCCATCGTCGGCAGCGCGGAGAAGGCCGCGGTGGTCGAAGGTCTCGGAGCGCGGGCCGTCGACCATTCGACCGGCGACCTTGTCGAGGGGGTGCGCGCCGCTACGGGTGGTCGCGGGGTCGACGTGATCGTCGATCCGGTGCAGGGCGAAGCCGGTGCCCGCTTGCGCGACCTGCTCGTGCCCGACGGCCGCCACGTGCTCTGCGGTCACGCGGGCGGGCTCATCGCGCACGATCCCCACTTCTACGTGCGTAACCACACGCTCGTGGGCGCGACGCTCGGTGGATACCCGCGCGACGAGATGCGCCGAATCCACTCCGAGACCCAGGCCGAGATCGAGGCGCTGGTCGCGGCGGGTCGCTACCGTCCGCTCGTGAGTCGTACAGTCGCGTTTGCCGACGTACCCGCGGCGGTCACCGACCTCGCCGAGCGACGCACCTGGGGTCGCGTGATCGTGCGGATCTGAACCGGAGGAACATCCGATGCTCGCCGTCAGCAGCTATCCCCCCGAATACGTCAAGCAGTGCCGCGCCAACGTCGACGCCCTGGTGAAGGCCTACAAGAAGGTCGCCGTCGCCGCCAAAGGCGACGCCGCCGTCACCAAGTTCGCGCCGTTGTTCTTCAACCACCTCGTGCTTGCGCTCGATGAGTACTTCGTGCACCGGCTGCGCAACGTCGAAGGCAAAGACGGCAACCCGTGCAACGAGGTGCGGGTGCTGGCGACGTCGTTGATGCTGCACGACGGCATCCTCACCGTCGAGAAGTCGATCAAGCTGTCGCCCGCCACATCTGTGCTCGGGCTCGAGCCCGGCGATCACATCGACCTCGACGAGAAGAGCTTCGCCAAGCTGGCGACTGCCTACTTCGACGAGATCGCGGCGCGTTTCACCTAGCGCGGCGCGCGTTTCGGGTCAGGGTTTCGCCTGTTTGGGACCGGCCGTGCTCGTCGCCGACCAGCGAGCGCCCGAACCCGTGAGTCGCTGCTCGAACGCCGCCAGGCATTTGCCCGAGAGGAACTCCTTGATCGCGCAGTTCTGACCCTGCGGCGAGGTGAGTCCCATGCCGTTGAACTGGGTCATCTGCGCCGACGGCGGATCCTTGGGCAGTGGGAGCGTGAGGTCGGTCGACTGCGGACACGGCGCGCCGGGCGTCACCTGATTGGCGCTCAGCGCGTTGGTCCACATCGAGTTCTGCCCCTTCTCGCGGATCACCACGAGGTTCGGCGCCAGCGCCGTCTGGGTTCCGCTGCGAAGCAGGTTCCAGCCGTTGGCCTTGGCCACTGCGGCGATCTGCTGTTGCTGTGACGACGTGGCCGTCTGCGGCCAGAGCACAAACGTGGCGCTCCCGTCGGCGGCCGTCGCGATCTGTGAGTTGCCGAGCTGGGAGTTGTTGGGCTTCCCGACCGCGTCAACCTGCTTCGACGCTCCGTAGACCACGACGCTGTAGAACTCCACCTCGTACGCGGTGCGGTTGGAGAGCGTCGCGTCGGTCGCGCCCGTGTAGCCGGGGAACGTCGGTACGCGCGGTACGTGCACGATCGAGACGACGTCGTTGGGCAGGTTCGCCATCACGTAGCCGCCGCACGCGTCGGGTGGGGTGCCCGGGGCCGGCGCGGATTGCACGTCGGCGTACGGTGCGTTCGCGGCAACGTTGCGATAGAACTGCACCTCGTCGGTCACCGGCGAGGGCGGGAACTCGGCGCCCGCCGTACCTTCACCCGATCCGGTCTGCACGATGAGGTGCGGCAGGTCGGAGAGCTCGCGGTCGGTCGGGCGAGGCGCGTGCTCGAACGTGACGATCGGCTTCTGCGTCGACGCGTTGTACCACAGCTTCTGGGGCAGCACGCTCTGCGCTCCACAGTCGCTCACCGGTGTGGTGGTGAGTGCACCGGTCTGCGCATCGGTGAGGAACGCCTGGATCTGGGGAAGCGGCGTCTTCGTCGGACCGCCGTACCCGAAGCGGTCGTAGTTGCCGAGCCCGTCGTTCACGAACGACCAGTAGCTGCGCGACACGATCGACACTGCGGGCGTGCTACCCACCGCGGGGAGCAGCGCCACGTTCTGACCTTGCGACTGCATCTGCGCGACGACGCTGGGCGGCGTGGTGGCGGGCATGAAGTAGACGTGGAAGTGACGGGGTGAAGCGAGGATCGGAGCGCCCTGCGCGAAGGGGTTGGTGGAGCCGGCGTCGGCGAGGAGCTTGTCGTCGTCGTACTTGAAGAGTGGAACGCCCTTGAGGTTGTAGAGATACCAGGCGGTCCAGTTGGAGTAGGGAAAGTCGGCAGTCACCTCGTACGCCCAGCTCGCGGTATCGCCCGTGAGCTTCTGCACCCACATCTGGTAGCCGGCCGAGAAGCTCGGCTGGATGGGATAGAAGTCGGCCTTGGAGGCGTCGACCGCCTGCGGGCACTGATTCCCCGGCACGCTGGCGGATCCGCCTGCCGGGGCCGTCGTGGAAGTGGACGTGGAGGTCGTCGCAGAATCGGCAACGGCCGTGCCGCCGCTCAGCACGACTGCCGCGGCCACGACCACGGTGAACCGCGCGACCACTTTTCGAAGATGCATCGGGGGAATCTAACGACGCGCGGCAGCAGGTTGTTCACCTCAATCGGATGATTCTGGACCGGCGCTGGCCCGACAAACTGTGCCAGTGGACACACACCAGGTCATCGATACGCACCGTGCCGCGGGCCGATTCTTCTCGGCTGACGGCGTGCGCAGCTTCGTGAGGACCGACGGCGACGGTGACCCCGTGGTGTTGATGCACGGGTTGCCGGCGTCGTCGTTCCTCTATCGCCGCGTGATCCCCGAGCTCGCGGGTCGAGGGCTGCGGCCGGTGGCCTTCGACCTGCCGGGCCTCGGGCTGGCCGAGCACCGCGACGGGTTCGACTACACGATCCGCAGCCTCGGGGGTTGGGCGAACGCCGCGCTCGCCGCGCTCGACATCGAGCGGTTCCACCTCGTGCTCCACGACGCCGGCGGGCCGATCGGCCTGGAGATGGCACTGGTCGACCCGTCACGCGTCCTGTCGGTGACGGTGCTGGACACGCCGCTCGCGTTCACCTCGATGCCGTTCCCCGGCGAGCTGTACGCGAAGGTCGCGCACCGAATCGTGGGCCCGATGGCGTCGCGCCGGCTGTGGCGTGCGCTGATGTACCGCGTCGGGATCGATGACCACGACGCGGTTCCCGTCGAAGAGGTCGATGCGTATCGCGATCTGTGCCTCGGCGACGACGGCGGTGCGGGCTACGTGTCGATCATGGGTGCGGTGAGGCGAGTGCCATTGCGCAGCCAAGCGTTCCGCGATGTACTCGACACGCGACGGGTGCGCTACCCGGTGCGCATCCTCTGGGGCGTGTCGGATCCCGCCCTGCCCATACGGACCTACGGCAAGATCGCGCTCGACCTCACCGGGCTCACGTCACTGACCGCGATCCCGGGCCGTCACTTCCTTCAGGAGGACCAGGCCGCCGCGGTGGCCGAGTTCATCGCGGACACGGCCCGCTCGGCCGCCTGACCGACGACCAGTCGTCGGGCGGCACGCGCCGCTTCTGGTTCCTTCATCCGCTCGAGTAGATCGCCGACCAGTCGGCGGCCATGTCGACGACAACCCATCCGCCATCAGCAGCGGCGGCAAGAACCTGTTCCGTGCCGGATCCCAAGAGTGGATCCTTGTCGTACGCGTACTCGCGGTCGGCGTCGGTGTGGTGCACGACGACCTGGAGCGACTGGTGCGGGCTTCCTGCGGTCCACTGGAGCATTGGCAGGTCGCCGTCGGTGTTTCCTGCGGCGAAGATCGGGCGCTGCCCCACCGATTGGTGGATCGAGATCGGCTTCTGTGGCCCATCATCGAGCACGGCGAGCTCGGCGCCCTTGAGCAGTTCCGGTCCCGAGGCATCAGCCCGGAAGGTGACGGCGCTGGTGCTGCCGATGATCCGGTGGGGTGGCACACCGAACACTCCCGGAGCCCATGCCCGCATGAAGTCGGTGCCACCACCCGAGAAGATCCAACACGAGAAACCATTGGCGTCGAGCAAGCTGAGCAGCTCGATCATCGGCTGGTACACCATCGCCGCGTAGGAACGCCCGAAACGTGGATGGCGAGCCGTCGCGATCCACGTGCGCACCGCGGCGTCGAACTCGTCTGTGGTGATCGATCCGTGGGTGAGCGCGACGAGTTCAAGAACCGCCGCAATACCCCCGGCCTGGAGTTCCTCGGGCGTTGTAGGTTTTCCGAGCTGTCCCGCACGATCCATCGCGAATGCCAATTGCGCGTAGGGATTCTCGGTCGACAACGTGCCGTCGTTGTCGAACACGGCGACGCGATCGACTGCGGGAACGAACGCGTGCGCGTCGGGATCCGTCACGGCGGCGACGAAGTCCACGATCGAATCCCTCGCGGGTGTCTCTCGCCAACTCGGTAACACGTCGGGCACGATACGACCCTTGCTATTCACGCATGAGCATCGCGACAGCTTCGCGTTCGAGGTTCACGTACGGTTCGCCGCTGACGTCGACGGCAACGCGTCTGATCGTGCCGCCCGTGAATCGCCAAGGTGACGTTCCGGGATAGTCATCGGTGACTCCGGCACCGCTGTCGCGTCCGATGCAGAGCCCTTCTCCGGCGAGCATGAACTTGCCGGGCTGGGTCTTGATGCGGCCCTCACCGACTTTGGTCTCCCCGTGATAGAGCGAGAGGATGCCGGTGGAGATGCCGGGCGGATCCTCGCCGTCTTTGTCGAACGCCGCCGACAGGATCAAGTCGTCGCCGATGGGCAGATCCTCGGTGGCGACGATCTGTTGTTCGAGCATTCCCACGAAGCTGTAGTGGTAGTTGAGACGGTTGTCTTTGACGTACAACGCGTGACCCCCGAAGAGTGAACCGTGGGCGAAGATCACCCCTTCGGCTCCCGGTGCGGGGATGTCGACCAACGCTCCGATCACGTAGGAACGGTTCCGGACGTTCACAGCCTGTGCCTCGGGGACCTCTGCCGTGTCGGGGTAGTACTGATAGCGATCGCGCGGCGGTGAGAGCACGGGTCGCGGTGTGAGGATGATCTCGAGCGCGCCGCGATCGTCGAGCGGGAACGCTTGATTGGTACCGGCCTCCGCGTACCAGAGGTTCACGAGCTCGCGCACCTTGTCGGGTTGTTCGACCGCGAGGTTGTGCACCTCCGATCGGTCGACGTCGGTGTGGTAGAGCTCCCATTCGTCGTCGTTGAAGTGACTCCACCCGCTCAGGGTCGGGTGGTTCGTGATGGCTTTCCAGCCGTCGTGCCAGATGCCGCGCGAACCGAGCATCGAATAGAACTGGGTCTGGCGCGTCGTCGGGGCTGCTGCGTTGTCGAAGCTGTAACGCATGCTGACGCCGTCGAAGTGGCTCTGCACGTGGCCCTTGATCGTCTCGGGGGACTCGATGCCGAGAACGTCGAGGACGGTGGGCACCAGATCAACCGCGTGGTGGTACTGGTCGCGGAGCTCGCCCCGGGCTTTGATGCCCGCGGGCCACGACACGATGCACGGATCGCAGGTTCCGCCGTTGAACTCGTAGCGCTTCCACATCTTGAACGGAGTGTTGAACGCCATCGCCCAACCGTTGGGATAGTGGTTGTAGGTCTTCGGGCCCCCCAGATCGTCGATGAGCGCGAGGTTCGACGCCATGTCGTCGGGGATGCCGTTGGCGAACTTCATCTCGTTCACCGAACCGTTCGGCCCTCCCTCACCGCTCGCACCGTTGTCGGAGACGACGAAGATGAGCGTGTTGTCTCGCTGCTCGATCGCTTCGAGGTAGTCGAGGAGCCGACCGATGTGATGATCGACGTGAGACAGGAACCCCGCGTACACCTCCGCCATGCGCGAGAAGAGCCGCTTCTCGTCGTCGCCCAACGACTCCCACCGCAGCGTCTCGTCCAAAGCGGGGAACGGCTTGTTGTCGGGTCCCGTGCGCGTCGCCGCGGTACCCAGCGGATTGACGCCCGGGAGCTCGGTGCCGGGCGGCACGATGCCGAGTTCCTTCTGGCGGGCCAGCGTCTGCTCCCGCATGGCCTCGTAGCCCTCGTCGAAACGGCCCTTGTACCGGTCGATCCACTCCCTCGGCGCGTGATGCGGCGCGTGACAGGCGCCGGGCGCGTAGTACAGGAAGAACGGCTTTTCCGGAGCGATCGCCTTCGCATCGCTGATGAACTCGATCGCCTTGTCGGTGATGTCTTCGGTGAAGTGGTAGCCCTCCTCCGGAGACTTCGGCTGATCGACGGGATGGTTGTCGTACACGAGGTCCGGGAACCACTGGCTCGTTTCCGCGCCCAAGAAGCCGTAGAAGCGTTCGAAGCCGCGGCCCGTCGGCCAGTTGCGTCGCGTTGACGCGAGATTCATCTCGTCCTCGGGACACAGGTGCCACTTGCCCACCATGTAGGTGTTCCAACCGAGCTCGCCCAGGATCTCCGGCAGCATCCCGTTCTCCGGCGGGATCGTGCCGCTCGCGTTGGGGAAGCCGATCGCAGCCTCGGTGATGCACGCCATGCTGTTTCGGGTGTGGTTGCGTCCGGTCAACAAGCATGACCGCGTCGGAGAACACAGCGCGGTCGTGTGCCACTGCTGATACCGCAGACCGTCGGCCGCGATTCGGTCGAGGTTCGGCGTGTCGACCGGTCCCCCGTAACAGTTCAACGCCGAGAACCCGACGTCGTCGAGCACGACATAGATC
>Ga0075026_100000925_pt1 | contig 12348 bp, 13 predicted proteins | sample Str012_2_FD_71392 | JGI IMG/M metagenome (GOLD analysis project Ga0075026, IMG submission 71392) | Freshwater sediment microbial communities in response to fracking from Pennsylvania, USA - Straight Creek_MetaG_SC_2012 | ecosystem: Environmental > Aquatic > Freshwater > Creek > Sediment...
GAGGGACGCTGAAGCCGTATTCCGAGATGCCGACGCCCACGACGACCCCGGACCGGTCGACGAGGACGGCCTTGGTCGCCGTCGTCGAGACGTCGATGCCGATGACAAAACCCATGGTCAGTGACCGACGCGGGTGCGGAACACATCAACCACGTCGGCTCCACCTCCCATCATCAGCCCGCACGGGTCGCCATGTGTCACCCGTGGCACGTCTCGAGAGTACCGGAGCGCCCGGTCACGTCTCATCGTGGGCGTCATCGGCCGCGACGGGGAATGGCAGCGCGATCAGGTCGCTCGCCAGCCTGCTTCGGCCGTCAGCGTCGAACCGGTCGAGCCCCAGGTCGGAGGCGTCAACGACGTCTGTCGTGCCACGCGTGATGAGGTCCACCGCGACCCTCGCAACCCCGGGACCCCACATCATCCCGTGGCCGCCCGGCGAGGCCACCGTCAGGCCCTCGATCGGGCGACCGTCGCCGTCGAGACCCGGCCCGATGATCGGCAGGTGGTCGGGCGTGTAGTCGATGGTCGCGACCCAGATCCTGCGCAGGCCGAGATCGGTCGTGACCGGGACCAGCCCGCCCAGCCGGGCCCGCATCGCGTCGTAGAACGACCAGTCGATCCGTCGCGCCTCGCCGGGGACCTCGTCCGGGTCGCTCCAGCCGAACAGCAGGCCACGCTCCTCGAGCCGCCAGTAGAGTCCGGCCCCGATGTCGAAGACCATCGGCATCCGCGCAACGTCGAAGGGCGGGTGCGGCTCGAGGACCGCGACGGTGTGGCGCGCGGCCCCGACCGGGATCCGAACGCCGGCCCGCCGTCCGACGTCGCGCAGGCTCGGGCCGCCCGTGAGCAGGACGCGTTCGGTCTCGATGACGCCGGCGTCGGTCTCGACCGCGACGACGCGCGATCCGCCCGTTCCCGCGACCGTCCGGACTCGAGTGAAGGTCGTCCGCTCGCGGAGCTCGACGCCGCCCGCCTGCATCGCAAGCGAGTAGGCACGGACGTTGCGCGGCGGGTCGATGGCCCCATCGGTGGCGATGAAGCTGCCGCCACGGTGGCCGTGCGGGGCCAGGGTGACCGCCCGAGCGGCAGCCGCCTCGGCCTCCAGCCACTCGACGTCGAGGCCTGCGGCGCGCTGCATCGCGACCCGCTCCCGACCGGCCCGCTCGTCGTCTTCGGTCACCGCGAGGATGAGGTAGCCCAGTTCGCGGAACCCCGAATCGGTGCCGTACGCGGCCTGCTGGCCGTTGTAGAAGCCGATCGACCAGCGGCCGAGTGCGACGGTCGCCGACGTGCCACCCTGCGCCCGGACGATGCCTGCCGCGCGCGATGACGCGCCACTGCCGACCAGCCCTCGCTCGACGACCACGACCCGACCGACCCCGGCGGCCCGGGCGAAGACCGACGCCCAGCCACCGACCGTCCCCGCCCCGACGACCACGAGGTCGGCCCGCTCAGCCATCGAGCGCCGCCGCCTCGGCGCAGATCGCGATGACCCCGAGTCGGGAGAGGCGAGCGAAGGTCGTCCGCCGGCGAACGGTGTAGGCCGCGACGTCCAGCCCCGCCGCCCTGGCGATCTCTACCGCGCGCTCATCGATCGCCCGCCAGTCAAGGGCGACCGCTCGGCAGCCGAGGTCCCGGGCCGTGGCGAGCGTCGACGGGTCGAGCCATGAGGCATTGAGCCAGCGCGGCCAGGCCGGCGCGAGCCGAGCGACACGCTCCAGCGCCACCCGATCGAACGACGATACGACGGCGCGCTCGAGCGCCGGACCGCGACCGGCCGCGAGGACCCCGACGACCGCCGCCCCAGGGTCCCCTTTCAGTTCGACATCGAGGAAGACCCTGCGCCCGACCGTGGCGAGGACCTCGGCCAGGGTCGGGACACCCACGGCGCCGAGCGAAGCAGCCGTCAGCGCATCGATCCGCTCGGGACGGCCGTGGACGCGGGCGAGGGTCGTGTCGTGGTTGACGACCGGGACGCCGTCGGACGATGCCCGCACGTCGAACTCGAGGCCGTCGCATGCCGGCAGCTTGAGCGCCGCCGTGAACGCCGCCAGCGAGTTCTCCGGGGCGCCCCGCCAGTCGCCGCGATGGGCGAGTCGGAGCGTCTTGTGCTCGACCATCCTCCCTACCCGATCTCGAGCCGGGCGGAGATCCCGAGGTGGTCGCTCGGGTAGAGCGTCGGGTCCTCCGGATCCGGCCGATCGAACGCGAGCCGAGCCGATTCGACGCGTGCCGCGCCGCGGACCCAGATGTAGTCGAGGCACTCGGGCGGACCATCGGTGTCCATCGCCGGAGCCTGGAGCCCAGACGGCCAGGTGACCGCGGGTTCGGCCCCATTGGCCGTCTCGTAGGCCGACCAGAACCCGGCAGCCTTGAGACGCGCCGGCGCGGGCTCGGCCGGGTCGGCATTGAAGTCGCCCATGATGATCGTCGCGTCGGCAGCCGGCGCGTCCGGTGCGTCCAGCCAGGCCAGGATCACGGCCGCCTGCTCGTCGCGCCGGGACTCGTCGGGCGTCAGGTGATGGAAGTGGGTCACCACGACCAGGACGGACGAGCTGTTCGGCAGCGCCACGACCGTCCGCTGCGCGGAGCGGTTGAGATCGAGGTCCAGGCGCTCCACACCGGCTGCCATCAGGGGCTCACGGACGAGCAGGCTGTTGCCGTATTCAGGACGCCCGGCCCAACCGCGGACCGCGCTGTAGTGGCCCTCGCCGGCTGCACCGATGAGTCTGTCCTGCTGCATGACGTAGACGACCTCCTGGAGTCCGAGGAGGTCGGGCTGGAGCGTCGCCATGTCAGCGAGCAGGAGCGGCAGGCGCTCGAACCAGCGATCGGAGAGGTTCCGGATATTTAGGGTGGCGACGTGGACACGATCCATCTTTTCCCTCTTGGAGAAGTGTCGGTCTGCGGGTCAGGGCGCAGGCGGGACGATGGGCAGCGAGAACGAGAAGGTGCTCCCCATACCCTCGGTCGATTCGACCCAGATCCGCCCCCCATGTTGCTCGATGATGTGGCGGGAGATCGCCAGCCCGAGGCCGGTCCCGCCCGTGTCGCCGCGGAACCTCGCTCGGTCCACCTTGTAGAACCGCTCGAAGATGCGCGCCTGGGCCACCCGCGGGATCCCGACCCCATGGTCGGTCACGGACACGATGACATCCGGCGGCATCGCGTGGACCGCGACCCTGACGTCGCCACCATCCGGGCTGAACTTCACTGCATTGTGGAGCAGGTTGACGAGGACCTGGCCGAGGCGATCGGCGTCGCCGCGGATGGCCGGGATCGGCTCACGGACGTCCGCATGCAGGAGGACACCCTGGCGTTCGGCGAAGAGACGGAGTCGCTCCGTCGATTCGGTCGCGACCCGGCCGATGTCGAGCAAGTCCATCACCCCGAGGGTCGCTCCGCTCTCGATGCGCGACAGGTCGAGGAGCTCGGTGACCATCTGGACGAGGTGGCCGGTCTCGACCTCGATCTTGTCGATCCGGTCGCGCATCCGCGGTGGGATGGCGTCGCCGGCCGCCTCCGCCTCGCGGGTCAGCGTCTCGGCCAACAGACTCACCGTCGTCAGCGGCGTCCGCAGCTCGTGCGAGAGGTTGTCGATGAACTCGGCACGGATCTGCTGCAGCCGGCGCAGCTCGGACACGTCCTCGATCACGAGCCACAGCCCGCCCGACGGGACCCGCCGTGCCCGGAGGACGAGACGCGGCCCGTCGACACCTGCAACGGAGATCTCTTCGGTCGCCGAGCCGACTGCCAGGGCTGTCCGTGCCAGTGCCTCGGCGTTCAGTGTGATGAAGGCGCCGATCAGCGACCGCCCCACCAGGGTGTCGGGCCGGACCCCAAGGAGTGAGTGGGCGGCGGCGTTGGCGGCGGCGATCCGCAGGTCCTCGCCCACGGTCAGGACGCCGAGGTCGAGCGCGCGCATGAAGTCCGCCTGGTCGTCCCTGATCACGGCGGACTCGAGTTCGGCTTTCAGAGCACGGTCGCGTAGGGTGACGACGGCGGCCGCCGGGTCGTCGCCGGGCGCCGCACCGGCCACACGTTCGAGCCGGACCCGCCCGCGCCTTTCCCGGACGGCCACCAAAGACACGGCGAGGAGCGCGATGATCGCCAGGACCGCGACGAGTCTCGCATCCATGCGGCGAGCATCGCACAGCCGGGTCAGCTGCGAGACGAGCGATGGTGGACCCGCGGTGCCGGCCGCTCGTCAGGCAGGAACCGCGGCCGCCATGGACGGGAGAGGGACGCGAACACGGACGGCGCGAACGCATGCCGCAGGACCAGCATATGCGCCAAGCGGGCGGCCGCACGCCGGGCCGCCGCGAGGGTGGCCGGATCGACCGCCGCGGTCGGGATCGCCGCCGCCGCATCACGCGCCGCGAGGACGGATGAGACCCGGAGCGCCTCATCGTCGTCAGGCGAGGTCCCCGGCGGCCATGGCTCGTCGGACGGGCCGTGCAGCCCGGTCTTGCGGGCCGATGCCCCGAGCGCCGCGACCCCGGCCGGGTCCAGGCGTGCCAGGCGCTCCAGCAGGGCCCGGACGGCGACCCCGTTCGGCCCGTAGCGGGGCTGGCCGACGGCGGCCTCCCAGCCGCGGGTCAGGCGCTCGCGGGCGCGTTCGCGGAATGGGTCGCTCAAGAGTTCGTCGAGGAAGTCACCGAGCACGAGTTCCGTGGCATAGCTCTCGACGGCGTCGCGCACGCCAGGGATCGCGGCCGCGGCCGGGTCCAACCTCGCATCCACCGCGGTCGCCATCGAGGTGAGGGCCGCCAGCCGGTCGGGCGGCAGGAAGCGAGCGATCGTGGCGCCAAAGGCGATCGGAGGCGGCTCTGCGCAGGCGAGCCGGTCGATCTCGTCGGGTTCCAGGCTAGCGACCCGGTCGAGGAAGCGTGCCAGCGTCTCGGCGGGATCGACCGGTCGTTGGCGGGGCGGCGGCGGGGCGGCGGGCTGACCGTCGCGCTCGCCGGCGCGGACGTCCCGCCCGCCCGTGTCGCGAACGGATCGGCGCAGGCCACGAGCGCGGTCATACTGAGCGCGCAGATCCGGGTCGCTCAGCCAGTCGTGGGCAACGTTGATCCGCTTCGAGCGTTCGAGACCGGCGTCACCGGCGATGTCCGGATGATGCCGGCGCAGGAGGGCGCGCCAGGCGACCTCGATGACCTCCGGACCGGCGTCGACGGGGATCTCGAGGCGAGCGTAGAGGTCGTCGGCAGGAAGCGTCGGACGTGTCGGCACCACCGAATCCTAGTGGTCAGCGCGGTAGGCGCCGGGTCGACTCCGCGCGTGAGCTTCCTCGACCGCGCCGGGGAGGCTTCTCAGGCGGCCGCTGAACAGGCTCGCCAGGCGGCCGCTGTGGCTCATCGAACGGCCGCGGACCCGGCGACCCAGGAGAAGCTCAGCCAACGGACGAGGTCTGCCCTGGGTGCGGCGCGACGCGGCGCCTCGACCGTGGTCGAGCGAATCGACCCCGGCGTCCTGGCGGATCTGATCATCACGTCTACCGCGCTCCAGGAGATGACCACCGCGTCGCCGCGACAGAAGAAGTCGCCGTACCGGATCTCCGAGGTCAGCATCACGGCCTCGATCCCACCTGGGATCTCGTTCGCGATCGGCCGGATCGACGACGCCGAGGAGAAGCTGACCGCCACGGTCGTGTCGTCCGAGGAACTCGTGGACGAGATGGCCGAAACCGATCAGGCGGTCCTCGCGCTCGACGGCAGGAGTCTCAGTCGCGACCAGCTCGCGGAGGTCCGCGCAGCGCTCGCGAACGAGGTCCCCGAGGATCTCAACCGCCTCTGAGCAGCGCCTCGGTCTCCTCGATCGAGCGGGTCCCCCGCTCTCCCGTCGCCCGTTCCGTCACCTCGACACCACCCGCGGCCAGCGAGCGTGGGCTGACGGTCAGGATCCACGGCATGCCGAGCAGTTCCGCATCGGTGAACTTCACACCCGGGGATTCGTCGCGGTCATCCCAGAGGATCTCACGGCCAGCGTCGATCGCGAGCTGATGGAGTCGCTCGGCGACCTCCGCCACGCGCGGCTCCTTGGCGGTCCCGATCGACACGAGATGCGCGGGATACGGCGCGACCTCGGCCGGCCAGACGATGCCCTTGTCGTCGTGATGCGCCTCGACGATGCATGCGGCGCTCCGCCCGACGCCGATCCCGTACGAGCCCATGACGATCTTGTGCGCGAGGCCGTCCTCGCCGAGATAGGTCGCACCTGCCGCGTCGGCGAACTTCGTCCCCAGCTTGAAGATGTTGCCGACCTCGATGCCGTTGCGCAGGATCACCGGCTCGCCGCAGATCGGGCAGGCGTCGCCCTCCTGCGCGTTGGTGATGTCGGCGACGACGTCGGCATCAAAGTCGCGCCCGAGGTTGACGTTGCGGTAGTGGAACCCGACCTTGTTCGCGCCCGCGACGAGGTTCGGCGAGCGCTCGACGAGGTCGTCCACGACCACCACGGTCCCCGAGGCGCCGATCGGCGAGCCGTAGCCGGGCTCCATCCCGGCCGCCTTGATCTCGTCGACCTGGGCAGGCCGCATCCCACCGACGGCCTTCACCGCGTTGGCCAGCTTGGTCTCGTTGACCTCATGGTCGCCTCGCACGATCGCGGTCACCAGCCGGCCGTCGCCGGTCACGAAGAATGCCGCCTTGGCGGTCCGCTCCGGACCGGTGCCGAGGAACGCGGCGAGCGTCGCGATCGTGGTCGTGCCGGGAGTGGCGACTATTTCGAGCGGCAGCGGGGACTCGGTCTCCGCGCCATCGGCGGCCGGCTTGGGCATGACCGCGACCTGGCGATTGGCTGCGTAGTGGCCCGTCTCGCACAAGACGAGCACATCCTCGCCCGCGGGGTTCAGGACCATGAATTCGTGCGCCTGGCTGCCGCCCATGATCCCGACGTCCGACGCGACGACGACGACGTCGAGACCCAGCCGTTCGAAGGTCCGGACGTAGGCGCCGTACTGCGCCTCGTAGCTGGCGTCCAGCCCGGCCTGATCGCGGTCGGCGCTGTAGGCGTCCTTCATCACGAACTCGCGGACACGGATGAGCCCGCCACGCGCCCGCGGCTCGTCGCGCCATTTGGTCTGGAAGTGGTAGACCTGCAGCGGGAGCTGGCGGTAGGAGCGGACGATGTCGGCCAGCAGGAGCCCGACGACCTCCTCGTGGGTCATCGCGAGGACCATGTCGCGGCCGTTCCGGTCCTTGAACCGGGTCAGTTCCGGACCGATGGCGTCATACCGGCCGCTCGCCCGCCAGATGTCCGCCGGGTGGACGACGGGCATCTCCAGCTCCTGGCCGCCGATCGCGTTCTGCTCCTCGCGGATGACCTGCTCGACACGGTCGTTGACCCGCTTGCCGAGAGGCAGGAGCGAGTAGATGCCCGATCCGAGCTGGCGGACATAACCTGCCCGGACGAGCAGGCGATGCGACGGCATCTCGGCATCTGCCGGATCGTCGCGGAGGGTCGTGAAGAACATCCGGGAGAGGCGCATCCGCGAAGGATAGCGGGCGCGGCGCCTCGGCCGCGTCAGGCCGGGTCGGCGACGAACTCGGTCCACGCAGGGCGACGGGTCCCGTCCCCGAGTTCGAGCCAACGAACCGCATAGGCGGCGCGACTCGCTCGGGGTCGGGCGGGCGCATCGGGTCCGTCGGACGCATGGACACGGAACGCTTCACGTGCGTAGGACGCGGCCAGTCCGCGACGATCGCGGATCGGCGCCAGTTGAGCGCGAATGCGATCGACCTCCCGCGCGAACGCCGGCTCCCCCCAAGGGCCGGCGTCGCGGGGACGGTCGCGGAACATGCGCAGGACACGGAGCGCATCCAGCGCCAGCGCCCGATGAGGCGCCAGCGCTGGACCGGGAGGTGGCGCACCGCCCGATGGGAGGAGATCCACGGGCGGAGCAGGGTCACCGATCGTCACTCCCCCACCCGACCGCGACACCCCAGTCGGTCCGGATCCGAATGGATCGATGACGATCGGCATGCCGTGAGTCTCGGAGCGAGACATCAACGGTCGCTTATCGGGCTGTCAACGATCAGGTCGGGCGGCGGAACACGTAACCGACACCACGAACCGTGTGCAGGAAGGCTGGGTTGGCCGGGTCGATCTCGATACGGGTTCTCAGCCAGTGAACGTGCACATCGACCGTCCGTGTCTCGCCGGCGTAGTCGTAGCCCCAGACCCGTTCCAGCAATTGGTCCCTGGTGAAGACCTGGCCCGGATGCCGGATGAGGAAGGCGAGCAGCTCGAACGCCTTCGGCTTGATCGGGACGACGATGCCGTCGCGCAGCAGCCGACGGCCACCGAGGTCCGCCTGGACCGGCCCGAGGTCGACGACGGCAGGCGCGTCCTCCACGACCACCGCCTGATCGGACCGCCGGAAGAGCGCCCGGATACGGGCTGTCAACTCGCGCAGACTGAACGGCTTGGTGACGTAGTCGTCGGCGCCCAGCTCGAGTCCGACCACCTTGTCGAGCTCCGAATCCTTGGCTGTGAGCATCACGATCGGGACCGCGGACTCCGCCCGGATGATCCGGCAGACCTCGATCCCAGACAGCTCTGGAAGCATCAGGTCAAGGAGGATCAGGTCGGGACGTTCCGCACGGAACCTGGCGAGCGCCTCTCGCCCGTCGGCCGCGGATACGACGCGGAATCCCTCCGTTTCGAGCGCCTCGACGAGCGCCTCGCGCAGGGTCGGCTCGTCATCGACGACGAGGATCGTTCGTGCCATCCGCTCTCAGGATAACGGCCCGTGTTAACGGGCCGTTTCGGGCAGGGTGAAGCCGTCAGTGGCCGGCGCGGAGCTCCTCGGGAAGCTCCATGAAGTACTCGATGAACTCGACGCAGGTGCCGTGTCCGTCGAACCGAAGCATCCAGTGGTTGTAGTAGAGCGTCCGAAGAGAACCGTCCGGGTTCGTGTAGCGGCTCTCCCCGAACGCCGAGGCCCGCTCGCCATCGAACGCCCAGGCGTCGTAGTGCGCGGTCCACGACCCGGGTTCGTCCCTGTTCGACAGCCAATCCGCGACGATCGCCGCGCGACCGACCACGGGATCCGCCCACGGCTGGTACCGGTATTCGCAGGTCTCGGCGAACAGGGCGGCGATGGCCGTCTCGTCGTACGAGTTCCAGGCAGCCACGTAGCGGTCCAGCCAGACTTGTACGTCCTCGCGTCGCATCAGGAAGCCTCCGAGCAGATGGCGGTCACAGGTTGGCCCTCAGCGTATCTGCGTTGCGACCCCGACGAGCAGCCGACCGCCGTGACGAAGCGCAGCCGGTCGTCCGCACTCATGTCGGCGGGAGTATCTCGAGGGCCCGGTCGAGCCGCTCGAGGGTCCGCGCGTGCCCGAGTGCGACGATGGTGTCGAACAGCGGCGGGGTAGCGGTCCGGCCGGTGACAGCGACGCGGATGGCCATGAACAGGTCGCCGACCTTCCAGCCACGCGCCTCCGCCAGCTCGCGCAACGGTGGCTCGAGCTCATCCGCCTCGAACGACACCGCGCCCGATTCGGCGATGGCCGATCGAGCGGCCACGAGACCCTCGCGGGTCGTCGCGGCGTCCCAGCGCTTGGGCACGAGGAGTGCCGGGTCGACCGTCAGCTCGCGGACCCACAGGAACCCGACGAGATCGCCGATCGCGCCGAGCCTCGGGAGTCGTTCTGTGACGATCGGGAGCAACGAGCGAAGGTCTTCGTCGGACGGCATCGTGTCGATCCGACGGGCGGCGAAGTCCGCTTCGACGAACGGCCGCAGCCGGTCGATGAGGTCGTCCGGGTCGAGCCGGCGGATCCATTGGCCGTTGAGCCACTCAAGACGTTCCCGGTCGAAGACGGCGCCACCCTTGTGGACGTGGTCGAGCTCGAAGCGCTCGACGATCTCGTCGATCGACAGGACCTCCTCCTCCGTCCCGGTCGCCCAGCCGAGGAGTGCGAGGTAGTTGACCAGCGCCTCGCGGACGAAGCCCTCGGCGATGTAGTCCGACGCGGCGGTCTGGCTCTTGCGCTTGCTCATCTTCGTCCGGTCCGGATTGAGGATGAGCGGCAGGTGGGCGAAGGCGGGCTCCGGGTATCCGAGGGCGCGGAACAGCAGGATGTGCTTGGGCGTGTTCGAGAGGTGGTCCTCGCCGCGGATGACGTGGCTGATCTGCATCGCGGCATCGTCCACGACGACAGTGAAGTGGTACAGCGGCGTCCCGTCGCCGCGAACGATGACGAAGTCGCCACCGAGGTTGACCACGTCGATCTCGACCCGACCGCGAACGATGTCGTCGAAGCCGACCACGCCGGTCCCGACCCGGAACCGGATCGCCGCAGGCCGGCCCTCGGCCCGGCGGGCGGCTCGTTCCCCCGGCGTCAACCGGGCGCATCGCCCGACGTAGCGCGGCGGTTCCCTGGCGGCCTCCTGAGCCTTGCGGTCGGCGTCAAGCTCCGCGGCCGTGCAGTAGCAGTGGTATGCCTGATCCGCCGCGAGCAGTCGCTCCGCGGCCTCGGCATAGAGCGGCAGCCGGAGCATCTGACGATAGGGGGCGAACGGGCCGCGGGCCGCCTCACCTGCGACTTCCGGGCCTTCGTCCCACTGGAGGCCGAGCCAGTGCAAACCGTCGAGGATGTCCTTCTCGTAGGCGATCGAACTGCGGGCCTGGTCCGTGTCCTCGAGGCGGAGGATGAACGTCCCGCCGAGATGGCGTGCGAAGAGAAAGTTGAACAGGGCCGTCCGGGCGGTGCCGATATGGAGCGGGCCGGTCGGGCTCGGCGCGATGCGGACGCGAGGCGTCGTCGAGGCCAGGGCGGGGTCGGGCATGGACAGATGGTAGCCGGGACCCCGACTTCAAGACGGATGGTCGATGCCGTTCCGATCATTCCCGGGGAGTCTCACGGCTGGGACTTCGGCCGCCGCCAGGGCTCATCCGGGAGCCTCATCATGTGGGAACGAGCGAGGATCACGGTCGCACTGGCCCCGGATCGCGTCGTCGTGATCGCGCTTCGCCTGGACGTCAGACTGCCGGGAATGTCGGCGGAGGGATGGCCACCGAGCGGCTGTCCTAGCGCGGCGGGACGCGGTGGAACAGCGCCGGATCCGCCTCGCCGGGCAGGACGCGGACGAGCGCCGCCGGTCGCAGGCCGAGGGTGGCGCGCCCACGCGGCCCGTCGAGCGTGAGCGAGTCGAGCGATTCGCTGCGCGCCAGGATCGTGATCGCCGCGCCCGGGGTGAGCGCTCGCGCCTCGAGGTAGGACAGCAGCCCGGCGTCCTCCTCGGCTTCCTCGGTGATCCGGTAGACGGTCGCGAGCGAGCCTGCCTCCATCTCCGACAGGCGGACGCCCGCAGGTCGACGACGCGCGGTCTCGGCATCGATGGGGTTCCCGTGTGGACACGTCTCGGGGTGTCCCAGGAGCTCGTCGAGGCGCGCTTCGACCCGGGGCGAGATGGCGCCCTGCAGGCGCATCGCCTCGTCGTCCGATTCGGCCCAGCCGAGCCCGATGACCGAGGTCAACAGCCACTCGAGCAGCGCGTGCCGCCGGAAGATCCCGTCCGCCGTCGCACGGCCGGCGGCTGTCAGGTGGAGGTCGCGACCCTCGGCATGCGCCACCAGACCATCGGCGACGAGGCGGCGGAACATCTCGCTCGCCGCCTGCGTTGTGACGCCCAGGTGGCGTGCGATCTGGGCGGCCGACGCCCTTCCCGCCTCGTCCGGGCCGACCATGACCCGCAACGCCAACAGATACTCCTGGGCAGCGTTCGACAGGTCGCGTTGATCGTGTCGGCGCGCAGGCATGACCTCAGGATACGGGACGCGTCGTGGACGAGGGTGGGCCGACCCGCTTGGCAACTGCGACAGCGATCCCGACGAGCCAGGCGATGAGCAGGACCGCCCCCAGCGCCGACCGCCTCGAGTCGCCATCGGCGGCGGCGCCAGTGGCCGACAGGATGAGCGCGGCGACGACTGCGGCACCGAGCAGCGAGATGGCACCCAACGCCGCGATCGACGCGACTGTCGGGAGGAGCAGGAGAAGGGCCAGCGCGACGACCTCGACGACCATGACGATCGGATCCACGGCGCCGTCGCATGTCGCCGCGAACCGACCGCAGCCGGTGATCTCGCCGACCAGCCAGGACACTCCGAAAGCGATCGGCAGCCAGCCGAGGACCGCGCGGACGACGCGGCCGCGGTTACCGCCGAATGACGGATCGGTCAGAGCTCGGCCGATATCGGCGATGGCGCGACCGATATCGGGAGGCGGCGGTGCCGGCGTGGGTGGGCTGACCGGCCGGGCCGGGCCGGCCTGGCGGGCCGGAGGATCGGCGGCCGGATCGGGTGGCGGACCGGTGGCACCGGCCGTGGATTCCCAC
>Ga0075026_100000926_pt1 | contig 12338 bp, 9 predicted proteins | sample Str012_2_FD_71392 | JGI IMG/M metagenome (GOLD analysis project Ga0075026, IMG submission 71392) | Freshwater sediment microbial communities in response to fracking from Pennsylvania, USA - Straight Creek_MetaG_SC_2012 | ecosystem: Environmental > Aquatic > Freshwater > Creek > Sediment...
GGCGAAGTACTTCGCGATCATCCCCGCGATGTTCGCCACGTTCGGCGGGCTCTCGTCGCTGAACGACCTCAACGTGATGGGCTTGTCGACACCGCGCTCCGCGATCCTCTCCGCCGTGATCTTCAACGCCTTGATCATCGTGGCGTTGATCCCGCTCGCGCTGCGCGGAGTGCGCTTCCGTGCGGCGGGCGCGGCCGAGGTGCTCCGGCGCAACCTCTTGATCTACGGGCTCGGCGGCCTGATCGCGCCGTTCATCGGGATCAAGGTCATCGATCTGTTGCTCTCCGCGATGGGGGTGTCCTGATGCGTCGACAGTTCCGGGCCGCGGCGATGGTGTTCGCCGTCCTCACGATCGTGACTGGGCTGGCCTATCCGCTCGCCGTGCTCGCCTTCGGGCAGGCGGCGTTCGCGGATCAGGCGAACGGCTCCTTGGTACACGGGCACGGTCGGGTCATCGGATCGAGCCTCCTCGCACAGGGGTTCACCCGCCCGGAGTACTTCCACCCGCGTCCGTCGGTCGGCGGGTACGACGCGGCCGCGAGCGGTGCGTCCAACCTCGGTCCGAGCAACCCGATCCTGACCCGGACCGTTCGGGGTCGCGTGGCTGCGTACCGTCGGGAGAACGGCATCCCCGTCGGGACGCGGGTGCCGGTCGACGCGGTGACGAGTTCCGGCTCGGGACTCGATCCGGACATCAGCGTGGCGAACGCTCGGCTTCAAGCGACGCGGGTGGCGCGGGCGCGTCACCTCGCCGTCGGTCGGGTGCTCGCCGTGGTGGCCCGCCATGTCGACGGTCGGGACCTCGGTGTGCTCGGTGAGGCGCGGGTCAACGTGCTCGATCTCAACCGGGCACTCGACCGGATCCGCTGATCCGTAGGCTGCCGACGTGGCACGCGGAACCCTTCGGATCTACCTGGGCGCCGCACCGGGCGTGGGCAAGACCTTCGCCATGCTCAACGAGGGTCGGCGACGGGCCGAGCGTGGCACCGATGTGGTGGTCGGTTTCGTGGAGACCCACGGCCGTCCGAACACCGCGGCGCAGGTCGAGGGGCTGGTCGTGGTGCCACGCCGCACCCTCGAATACCGGGGCGGCACGTTCGAGGAGATGGACCTCGACGCCGTCCTCCTTCGCCACCCGGCGGTGGCTCTCGTCGACGAACTGGCCCATTCCAATGTTCCCGGCTCGCGGCATGAGAAACGGTGGCAGGACGTCGAGGAGTTGCTGGCGGCCGGGATCGACGTCATCTCGACCGTCAACATCCAACACCTCGAGTCGTTGAACGACGTGGTGGAGGAGATCACCGGCATCGAACAACGCGAGACGATCCCCGACGCGGTGGTGCGATCGGCGGACCAGGTCGAGCTGGTCGACATGAGTCCGGAGGCGCTGAGGCGGCGCATGGCGCACGGCAATGTGTACCGGCCCGAGAAGGTCGACGCCGCGCTCGCGAACTACTTCCGGATCGGCAACCTCGGCGCCCTCCGCGAGGTCGCGTTGATGTGGGTCGCGGATCGGGTCGACGAAGCGCTCGACTCCTACCGGGAATCCCACGGGATCTCCAGCGCGTGGGAGACGCGCGAACGGGTCGTGGTCGCCATCACCGGTGCGCCCGGTGGCGAAGACGTGGTGCGCCGCGCGGCGCGGATGGCCATGCGCACACGCGGCGAACTCCTCGGCGTGTACGTGCGTTCGAGCGACGGACTCGCGACCGCCCGCCCCGAGCGCCTGGCCGAACTGCGGCGCCTCATCGGCGAGCTCGGTGGGTCCTACCGCGAGGTCGCGGGCGATGACATCGCCGAGACCCTCGTGCGGTTCGCGGCGCACGCCAACGCCACCCAACTCGTCGTCGGCGCGAGCCGTCACTCGCGCCTTCGGGCCGTGGTCCGGGGATCGGTGATCGCGGATGTCCTGCGTTCGGCCGGCCCACTCGACGTGCACGTGATCTCGACCGATCCGCAGCCCGCCGCCGGGTCCGCGCTGGTGCGCCGGCGCCGGGTGCCGTTGACGCGCCGCCGTCGTACCATCGGGTGGGTCGGCGCCGTGGCCGGCCCCTTCGCGCTGACCGCGGTGCTGTCGTCACTGCGCTCGAGCCTCGGGCTTCCCGGTGATCTGCTCCTGTATCTCCTCCTGGTGGTGATTGTCGCGGCGGTGGGCGGCTTGTGGCCGGCGGTGGTGGCGGCCGCGGCGGCGGCTCTGCTCGTCAACTACTTCTTCACCCCGCCGATCCACACCTTCACGATCTCCGAGGGTGAAAACCTGCTGGCGCTCGTTGTCTTCCTGGCCGTCGCAGTGGTCGTGAGTCTGTTGGTCGAGACCGCGAACCGCCGCGCCGTCGACGCTGCGCACGCGCGGGCCGACGCCGAGACCTTGGCCGCCATGACCGGGACACTCGCGGGAGCCGACGATCCGCTCACCCAACTCGTGGCGCAGCTCCGCGGCGCGTTCGACGCGACGGCCGTGGCCGTGCTGCACGCGACGGCCGACGGTTGGGTGGTGGAAGCAGCGTCGGGTGAACCGATCCCGACGACCCCGAGCGCAGCCGCAGTGCAGATCCCGCTCGACGCGGACGACGTGGTGGTCCTCGACGGCGCGAATGTCGACGACCAGGACCTCGACATCGCCCACTCGTTCGCGGCGCAGGTGAAGGTCGCGCTCGAACGCCGTCGCCTCCAGGCCGATGCCGCCGAACTCGAGACGGTATCGGCGGCCAACGCGATGCGCATGGCCCTGTTGGCCGCGGTGTCGCACGATCTCCGTACGCCGTTGGCCTCCATCAAGGCGTCGGTCACCAGCCTGTTGCAGTCCGACGTTGCGTGGACCGCGGCCGAGGTCGCGGAGTTCCTCGAGACCATCGACGAAGGCACCGATCGGCTCGACTCGCTCGTCGGGAACCTCCTCGACATGAGCCGACTCCAGACTGGCGCGCTCCAGCTACTCATGACGGCGGTGGGCCTGGACGAGATCGTTCCTCGCGCGCTCACCGGCCTTCCCGACCGCGGGACGGTCGTGGAGATCGACGTGCCCGAGCATCTGCCGCGGGTCCGGGCGGACGCCGCGCTCCTCGAACGCGCGGTGGCGAACATCGTCGACAACGCGTGCGCGTGGTCGCCCGAGGCTGTGCCGGTCCGGGTCGAGGCGACGCCGGTGGGAAGCTCGGTGGTCGTGAGCATCGTCGATCGGGGTCCCGGGGTGCCGCTGTCGCAACGGGAGGCGATGTTCGAGCCGTTCCAACGCCTGGGTGATCGGCGGGCCGACGGTGTCGGAGTCGGTCTGGGCCTTGCAGTGGCGAAGGGATTCGTCGAGGGGATGGGCGGTCGCCTCGACGTCGAGGACACGCCGGGCGGCGGGTTGACCATGCGCATCACATTGGCGGCGGCCGTATGAGCGCGGCCCGGGTACTGGTGTGCGACGACGAACTGCCGATCCGACGCGCGCTCGGGGTGAACCTGCGCGCTCGCGGGTACGAGGTCGACCTCGCCGAGGACGGCGAGGCCGCGTTGGCCCTGGCGGCCCGTCACCATCCCGACGTCGTGATTCTCGACCTCGGCCTGCCGGGCATCGACGGGGTGGAGGTCATCGAGGGATTGCGCGGCTGGTCGGCAGTCCCGATCCTCGTCCTCTCCGCCCGCGATGCCGAGGCCGCCAAGGTCGCGGCGCTCGACGCCGGCGCGGACGACTACGTGACCAAGCCGTTCGGCATGGACGAGCTGCTGGCCCGACTGCGCGCTGCACTGCGGCGGGCGGCGCCGGGAAGCGAGGACGCAGTCATCGTGACCGACGCGTTCACGGTGGATCTCGTGGCGAAGAAGGTGGCCCACGCCGATGGTCACGAGATCAGGCTCACACCGACCGAATGGCAGATCATCGAGGTGCTCGTGCGCAACCGCGGGAAGCTCGTGTCGCAGCGCCAGCTGCTGCAGGAGGTCTGGGGTCCCCAGTACGAGACCGAGACCAACTACCTGCGCGTCTTCCTCGCCCAGATCCGGCGCAAGCTCGAACGGGATCCGGCGCGACCGGTGCACTTCATCACGGAGCCGGGAATGGGCTACCGCTTCGAAGCCTGATCAGTCTTCTTCGACGACCTCGTGGATGTGCTCCGCCAGTTGGGCGGCCTCGGCGTCGGTGAGGGCGGCGTGGGACTGCTCCCGCTTGTGCTTGCGGTACTCGAGCAGTGGCGGGATCAGCGAGATGAGGATGATGGCGCCGATGATCGGCAGGAGGTAGGTGTCGACCTTGTCCTTGGGGATGAGGTCGCCGGCGAAATAGCCGAGCATCGTCACACCGAGCGCCCAGAGTGCTGCGCCGACGATGTTGAAGATCGTGAAGGTGCGGATCTCCATCTCGCCCATGCCGGCCATCGGCGGCGCGAGCGTGCGCACGAACGGGACGAACCGGGCGAGCACGATGGCCTTCGAGCCGTGCTTGTCGAAGAAGACCCGGGACCGCTCGACGTATTCGGTCTTGAAGATGCGCGAATCCGGTCGTTGGAACAGACGGGGTCCGTACTTCTTGCCGATCCAGTAGCCGACCTGGGCGCCGAGCACCGCCGCGATGAACGCGCCACCGGCGACGGCCCAGATGTTGAGCCCGAACTTGCCGGTGGAGGCGAACAGACCTGCGGTGAAGAGCAGCGAGTCGCCGGGGAAGATGATTCCGAGGAGCAGACCCGACTCGGCGAAGATGATGAAGATCAGCCCGATTGTCCCGAGCGTCCGGATCAGCTCTTCAGGGTTGATCGCTTGGGAGATGCCCGCGAACATCGGGGCAGCCTACCGGCCGGTCCCGGGTTTCTCCGCTCAGCGGGGCGTGGATTCAGGCGCCCGGGGGCCCCCGGGCGCTACCTTCAGCCGGTTCCCCGACCCTGACGCACCTGGAAGCCGGCGTGGCCAAGTCGCTCGTGATCGTCGAATCGAAGACCAAGGCCGACACGATCGGTCGGTTCCTGGGCTCCGATTTCACCGTGCTCGCGAGCTTCGGCCACGTGCGGGACCTCCCCCGGAAAGGTCTCGGCGTCGACGTCGACGATCACTTCCGCCTCGAGTACGCCCCGCCGGAGGGACGGGCCAAGGACGTGGTCTCTACGCTCCGCAAGGCCATGAAGGGGGCCGACGAGCTCTACCTCGCGACCGATGAGGACCGCGAGGGCGAGGCCATCGCGTGGCACCTGATCGAGGTCCTCAAGCCCAAGACCTCGGTGAAGCGGATGGTCTTCCACGAGATCACGCGCGAGGCGATCGACGCCGCGATCTCGAACCCGCGCGATCTCGACATGAAGCTCGTCGAAGCGCAGGAGGGTCGTCGCACCCTCGACCGGCTGGTGGGCTACGAGGTGTCGCCGGTGTTGTGGCGGCGCGTCGGTGGCGCCCGCTCGGCCGGCCGGGTGCAGAGCGTCGCGGTTCGCCTCGTCGTCCAACGCGAGCGCGAGCGCATGGCGTTCCGCACCGCGGAGTACTGGGATCTCGACGGCCGCTTCACCGGGCGGGGGACCGAGTTCGGGGCGCGTCTCGTGGAACTCGCGGGTCGGCGGGTGGCGACGAGTCGCGACTTCGATTCGGCGACCGGTCTGTTGGCCCCCGACTCCGCGTCGGTGCAACTCGGTGAGACCGACGCTCGCGAGTTGGCAGCGCGGTTGTCGGACACCAACTTCACGGTGCGCAACGTCGAGGCGAAGGACTTCATCGAGCGGCCGAAGCCGCCGTTCAAGACCACGACCATGCAGCAGGAGGCCGGCAACAAGCTGCGCTTCAGCGCGGGTCGCACGATGTCGGTCGCGCAGGGTCTGTACGAGCGCGGATACATCACCTACATGCGAACCGACTCGATCAGTCTCTCCAACCAGGCGGTCGACGCGGCCCGCGCGCAGATCGTCGAGCGGTTCGGACAGGCGTACCTCCCGCCCGCGCCACGGTCCTACGCCAACACCACGAAGAACGCGCAGGAAGCGCACGAGGCCATCCGGCCCGCGGGCGCGCGCTTCCGGACCCCCGAAGACGTGCGGGGTGAGCTCTCCCGCGACGAGCAGCAGCTCTACGAGCTGATCTGGATGCGGACGGTCGCGAGTCAGATGACCGACGCCCGGGGTCGGCGCGTCACCATCCGCCTCGGCGGCGATTCCTCGGCCGGTGAGGAAGTGATCTTCCGGGCGACCGGGAAGAGCTACGAGTTCCTCGGATTTCGCATGGCCTACGTCGACGTCAGCGACGAGCAAGGGAGCGACGACGAGGAAGCGGTGCTGCCCAACCTGGGTGAGGGCGAAGGCGTCGCGTGCAACAACCTCACCGCGAACGGTCACACCACGCAGCCACCGGCTCGCTACACCGAAGCCACACTCGTGAAGGTGTTGGAGGACTCCGGGATCGGTCGGCCGTCCACCTACGCCTCGATCATCAACACGATCACCTCGGAGCGCGGCTACGTCTGGAAGAAGGGCACCGCGCTCGTCCCGTCGTGGACCGCGTTCGCCAAGACCCAACTGCTCGAGCGCTACTTCGCGCATCTCGTCGATTACGGCTTCACCGCGACGATGGAAGAGGCGCTCGACGCCGTCGCACGTGGTGAGGGTGAAGCCGAGAAGTGGCTGCACTCCTTCTACTTCGGCAACGGCACCGCGGGGCTGCGGGAACTCGTCTCGGAAGACAACCTCGCCAAGATCGACATGGCCGAGGTCAACAAGATCGCGATCGGGACCGACGCCGCCGGGAACGAGTACGCGGTGCGGGTGTGGAACACGGGCGAGTCGTTGCACTGCGGCGACGAGAAGTGTCCGTTGCCCGCCGACCTCCCGCCCGACGAGCTCACCGTCGAACGTGCGCGTGAACTCATCGACAAGGGCTCCGGCGGTCCGCGTGAGCTGGGTGTCGATCCGACCTCGGGTCAGATGGTCCTCGCGCTCACCGGCCGCTTCGGTCCGTTCGTCCAGCTCGGCGTGCTGGAGGAGGGTTCGAAGACCAAGCCGCCGCGTGCGTCGCTGTTCAAGAGCATGGACCCCGACACCGTCGACCTCGAGACCGCGCTGCGGCTCCTGGCGTTGCCGCGCGTCGTCGGTGCCGATCCCGAAGGTAACGAGATCACCGCGCAGAACGGTCGCTACGGGCCCTACCTGCGCAAGGGCACCGACAGCCGCAGCCTCGAGACCGAAGATCAGATCTTCAACGTCACGCTCGCCGAGGCCGAGGTGATCTTCGCCCAGCCGAAGCGGGGCCGGAACCAGAAGACCAAGCCCCCGATCCAGGAGTTCGGCGAGAGCCCGGACACCGGGAAGCCGGTGCGGGTCCTGGAAGGCCGCTTCGGTCCTTACGTCACCGACGGCGTGACCAACGCGACGGTGCGGCGCGGGCTGGACCCGGAGACGATCAGCTTCGAGGAGGCGATCGACCTGTTGCGCGAGCGCGCCGCCAAGGGTCCGACGAAGAAGGCGGCCACGAAGACCACCAAGAAGAAGACGACGGCGAAGAAGACCGCCAAGAAGACCACGAAGCAGGCAGGCGGTGTCGGCACGACGCGCGTGGTGAAGAAGGGGACGAGCGCGGCGGCGAAGAAGGCGAAGGCGAAGCAGTCGACGAATGCGGCCGCACTCGACACCCTCGGTGCCGGTGACCCCGACTGATCCGCCCGCGCCATCGCCGGGCCCCGATCGGCGGCCCGGTTCCGACCCGGCTCCCTTCGTTCCTGCCATCGGCGACGAGGACGCACCGCCGGTTCCGGCGGAGTCCTTCCGGCTCTTCGGGTCCAAGGCGTTCCTCCGCCTCTGGATCGCGCAGGTCTTCTCGAGCCTCGGCGACTGGGTCGGGCTGGTCGCGATCCTCGGGATCACGGCCAACCTCTCGCACGGCTCCGCGGTCGCGATCAGCCTGGTCATGGGCGCGCGAATGCTCCCGGGGTTCTTCCTCGCGACGCTCGGCGGCGTCATGGTCGATCGCTTCGACCGTCGCAAGATCATGGTGCTCTGTGATCTCGGCCGGGCCGCACTGATCTGCACCTTGCCGTTCGTGGATCACCTGTGGCAGCTCGTCGTCGCCTCGTTCTTCATCGAGATCATGACGCTGCTGTGGGGTCCGGCCAAGGACGCGTCGGTCCCGCACTTCGTGCCCGAGGAGAGCCTCGCCTCGGCCAACACGCTCTCGCTCGTGGCGTCGTACGGCACGTTCCCCGTCGGAGCCGCAATCGCCGCAGCACTCGCGGTCGTCGCCACGTGGCTCGGCGGATTCAACGCCCTCCACTCCCTCCAGGTGAACAAGGACGTGGTGGCGTTGTGGTTCGACGCGGTCACGTACGTGACCTCGGCGATCCTGGTATTCGGACTCCCGATCCCGAAGCCCGCGCGCGACGGCGATTCCAAGATCGATCTCGCGTCGAGCATCCGCGAGATCAAGGACGGGGTCCGCTTCATGCGGACCGAGCCGTACAGCCGCGCGGTGATCATCGGACTGGGCGGCGGCCTGATCGGTGCCGGTGCGATGATCCCGCTCGGTCAGCTGTTCGCGTCCGAGGTGTTGGGATCGGGCGCGCAGTACGGCATCATGCTCACCGCCCTCGGTACCGGCGCGGCCATCGGGATCTTCACGGTGCTGGCCCTGCAGAAGCGGCTGTCACGCGACGACCTCTACTCCCGGGCGGTGATCGGTGTCGGCCTGAGCCTCATCGCCGCGGTCGCTTTCAATGTTGCCGGTATCACCGCGTTGCTCATCGCCTGTACCGGTGCCTGTGCGGCCGCCGCGTACGTCACCGGGTTCACCCTGATCCAGGAGAAGGTCGCCGACGACATGCGCGGGCGCACGTTCGCGACGCTGTACGCCGTCGTGCGACTCTGCCTGCTCCTCTCGCTCACGGTCTCGCCATTGCTGTCTGATCTGTTCGACTGGATCTTCGATCTCCTCGGCGCGTCGCAACACATCCAGTTCGGAGGGTTCGGTTACTCCTTCGCCGGGGTCCGCCTCGCGTTGTGGGCCGGCGGCGCGCTCACCGTCATGTCCGGCGTGTACGCCCGCCGGTCGCTGCAGCGGTATCACGCCGCGCACGGTGATGATGCGCGGCACCCGTCGACCGGTAATGGTCTCGGTGTGACCGCGTCGACGGATGCAACTTCAGAAGGTGAGTCTGCGTGACGGCGCGCTTCGTGGTGCTCGAAGGCGGCGACGGTTCCGGTAAGTCGACCCAGCGCGACGCACTGGTGACGCGGCTGCGTGATCGCGGGCACGAGGTCGTGGCCACCGCGGAGCCGGGTGGTACTCCGCTCGGTACCGCCGTGCGCCGGCTGTTGCTCGACGGCGAGGCGATCGATCCTCGCGCCGAGGCACTGTTGATGGCCGCCGACCGTGCCGAGCACGTCGCCGCGGTCATACGTCCCGCGCTGGCGCGCGGCGCGTGGGTGGTGAGCGACCGTCACGTGCCGTCCTCGCTCGTGTATCAGGGCGTGGTCCGCGGCCTGGGTGTCGAGGCGGTGGCGGATCTCTCCTCCTTCGCCACGGCCGGGACCGTGCCCGACCTCGTGGTACTGCTCGACGTGTCCGATGAGACCGCCGCGGCCCGCCGCTCGGCGGAAGAGGATCGGATGGAGCGGGAGGGCGATGGGTTCCACGCGCAGGTCCGGGCGGCCTATCGCGATCTCGCCGCGCGCTTCGGCTGGACCGTGATCGACGCGAACGGGTCGGTCGCCGACGTGGCCGCCCGGATACTCACGGCGGTGACCGCGCAGCTCGACCCGTAGGATCGCCACCCATGTGGGAATCGGTGACGGGACAGGACCGTGCGGTCGCGACGTTACGGGCTGCCGCGGCGCACCCGTCGCACGCGTATCTGCTGGTCGGGAGCCGCGGGAGTGGGGTGATCACGGGAGCCCGTGCGTTTGCGGCGGACGTGATCGGTCTGGATGACGACCGCAGCCTCGACCTCGTGAACCGCGGCGCCCATCCCGACGTGGTCGAGTTCGAGCCGACCACCGCCACGTACACCCTGGCCAACGAGATCCGCAGCCCCCGGCCGGGGGAGACCGCGCGCCGGGATCCCGCGTTGCCGCGCGTCATCCCCGAGATCCACAAGGCGCCGATCGAAGGCGTTCGCAAGGTCGTGATGGTCCGCGAGGCCGACCGGATGGACCCCACCGTCGGCAACACGCTGCTGAAGAGCATTGAGGAGCCGCCGCCCCGCACCGTGGTGATCCTCGTCACCGACCGGCCCGACTCGCTGCTGCCCACGATCCGTTCCCGGTGCCAGCGGGTCGACTTCGCGTACGCACCGCCGACGCGGACCGAGTCGGCCGAGGCGGTCCGGGCATCGTTCGGCGCGGTCGTCCCGCGCGTCGACGGCCGCGCCGCGACCGCGGTGGAGTTGGTGGAGTCCCTCGAGGCCGCGCTCGGTCAGGCCGGTGCGGCATCCGAGGCCGCGGCGGCCGCGGAGCTCGAGGCGGTGGAGGCCGACATCGAGCATCGCGGGTACCCGCCCCGCACCGCGGCTGCTATGCGCAAGCGGATCGTCGAACGGCAGAAGCAGGAGTTGCGGCGGGCCAAGACCGATGCCTTGTTCGAAGGCATCAGCGCGATGGAGCAGGCCTACTTCGACGCCATGGTCGAGCGGGCCGACGCGGTGGTGGTCTCGATGGACGCGGCCAGCCGAGCCGTCGATGCGTGTCGGGCTGCGAGCAAAGCGGACGAGTTCAACCCGAACGTCGGCTCGCTGCTCCTGCACCTGGTGTCACAACTCCCACCGGCCGGCTGAGGCTCGCGACGCGTCAGCTGAACCGAGTGGCGCGAGTACCCGGGGGGAAGTGCGTGCCCGGCGGGTGGTCGGAGTTGGTGACGCACAACTCGCATTCGAGCCCGTCCGGGTCGCGGAAGAACAGGCTGTAGATCGAGCCGAAGTCGGTGACGAAGTCGTCGGTCGCACCACGCTGCATGAGCCGGTCCCGCATGGTGAGGAACGACTCCATCGAGTTCGCCTGGAGCGCGATGTGGTCGAGTCGACCGCGCCCGAACATCGGAGTCTGGCGAGTGGCCTCCGGGTTGTCGGGCATCTCGAACACGTTCAGTTCGGAGTGCGGACCGACGTCGATGATGGCCATACGGAGCCGGTGCTCCTCGTCCGGACCGTCGAACTGATCGACTTTGACCACCGCCCCGAAGACCTCGGTGTAGAACCCGATGAAGCGGTCGAGATCGGTGGTGATCACCGCGACGTGGTTGAAACCGTCAGTGAGCATGTCGAGTACCTCCCGCTGCGAGGGTAGCGATCCGGGCGCCGGAGGACCGAGGATTCGGGGTCGTTTCGCTACACTGCCGGACCCCGCCGGGATAGCTCAGTCGGTAGAGCAGCTCACTCGTAATGAGCAGGTCAGGAGTTCGAATCTCCTTCCCGGCTCCGTCCCGCGGTTTGCCGCGCTCGTACGAGTTGATTGCAGCTGGTCATGACGCTCGGCGTGCGGATTCGGTCGGCGCCCCGCCGCGGCCCGGGTGCACCCTGCGTAGTGTCTGTTCCCAACGAAGGGGATGAGCCATGACGGGGATCAACCAACTCGTGTATGACGCTGACAGCCACCTGATGGAGCTTCCGGAGTGGCTTGGGGAGTTCGCGGATCCGGGTATCCGCGAACGCTTGCATCCGCTCTTTCTCGGTGGTGCGGGCGCGTTCGTGGGCGAGCGGATCGCGGAGGCGCGCCTTCGTCAGGGCGATGCAGACGCAACGAGTCGACTCGAGGAGAATGTCCTTCGCGACAAGGGGTGGAACGCGCTGGGTGCGTTTGACCCGGTCGAGCGTTCTCGAGCACTCGACCGGCTCGGCTTCGCGGCGCAACTGGTGTTCTCGACCTTCGCGCCGACGCAGTTCACCGATCCGGATCCGGAACTTCTCTTCGGCGGAACTCGGGCACACAACCGAGGAATGGTCGAGTTCTGCAGCCATGATCCACGCCTGCTTCCCGTCGGGTTCGTTCCGTGGGGGGCACCGGAGTTGACGTTCACCGCAGCCCGAGAGGCAATCGAGCTGGGATGTGACGCGATCTTGTTGCCGTCGGTGCCGGCGCGGGGTGGCGTCTCGCCGACGCACCCCGATCACGATGCGTTGTGGGCGCTCCTTCAAGACTCCGATGTACCGTTCGTGTTGCATATCGGCGGGGGTGGTCGTCTGACCCGTCCCGAGTTCCATGACAACGGGATCCCGGTGACGGATTTCCTCGGCGGAGGCGAGAACATTCGCGCCAAGGACTACGTGGGGATCTCTCACCCGCCGGAGACGTTCCTGACCGCGATGATCTTTGACGGTGTGCTCGAGCGCTTTCCGCGGTTGCGCGGCGGTTCGATCGAGCAGGGCGCCGTCTGGGTTGTCACCTGGATGCGCAAGCTCGACC
>Ga0075026_100000928_pt1 | contig 12331 bp, 9 predicted proteins | sample Str012_2_FD_71392 | JGI IMG/M metagenome (GOLD analysis project Ga0075026, IMG submission 71392) | Freshwater sediment microbial communities in response to fracking from Pennsylvania, USA - Straight Creek_MetaG_SC_2012 | ecosystem: Environmental > Aquatic > Freshwater > Creek > Sediment...
TATAAGTACTATCCAATCATTGCTCTGCATTGACCTCACAACAGAAAAACTACGATGGGAAAAGAAATACGAGGGCGGTTGTGATCGCATGTCCATATCTCCCGATGGAAAGACGATTTACCTGCCTTCTTTTGAAGGTGACCATTGGAAAGTGCTTGACGCTGCAACTGGAGAAGTACTTCACCGCATCGTTTTGCATTCATCGTCACACAATACATTGTATGGACCGGATGGAAAAAGAGTTTATCTCGAAGGTCTGAAATCAAAATACCTTACTGTTGTTAACCCGGCTGATCAAAATATCCTTCTCCGGGTAGGACCCTTTGCCAATAATATAAGACCCTTTACTATTGATTCACGTCAGAAAAGATGTTTCATAAATGCAGATAGCCTGCTGGGATTCGAGATAGGTGATCTGAATACGGGAAAAAAGATAGCCCATGTTGAAGTGAAAGGATTTCAAATGGGCCCGGTAAAGCGACATGGATGTCCGAGTCATGGCATCGCGCTATCTCCGGATGAAAAAGAGCTCTGGTTGTCTGATGGATTCAATGAGTCTGTTCACATATTCGACCTGACACAAAAGGAACCGGTTCAAATTGGCACGATCAAAGTAAAAGATCAGCCGGGTTGGATTACTTTTTCACTGGATGGAAAATATGCTTTGCCTTCTACAGGAGATATCATAGATGCTTACACGAAGAAAATTATTTATACCCTGGTTGATGAAACGGGCACGAAAGTACAAAGTGAAAAAATGGTGGAAGTGATATTTTCCGGAATCGATTTTGAAAAGGCTGGAGATCAATTTGGGATAGGGAGAGCATCGCACTAAGGCAAAGAATCTCCTGGAAAACTTCTACAGGGATGAATCTCATAATTGAAAACACCCTGAATCACACCGGGATCACCATCCATAATTTCTTTGATCTTTTCGGGACCACTGTTGAAAATGCCAATGCCTTTTGTATCGGTTCCATCGTTAATTGGGCAAACAACTGATAGCAAACCATCGGCACGCAAACTAAAATTCCTGCGCCCATGTTCCCAGATAATTTTTTCGACGCCTGGCATGGAGAAGTTGGGGCCGGCTTTTAAAATGATAGCGCAATAGCTTTTGGTTGTCTTGCGCATTTCCATCATGTATTCATCGGTGATCGTTGTCATGTTATTTGCTTGATGGATGAAGTTAATTAGATTCACACAAAAGAAGCAAGGAGAAACCTCTTCCTGGCGTCCTTACGTCTTTGCGTGAAACAAAGAGAGAAATTTGCTAATTTTAACCTGGGAACACGCTGCTCATAAACCAAACTAATGGCATCCAACACGGATCTGGCTACTTCTTTTAAGGAATATCTTGACACAGGTTACTGGAAGATTTTTTTCAATTCTTTTTCCCAGCTAGGAGAGGATGAGATCCTCAATCGCCGGCAGGACATGATGCGTTTTCTCAAAGAGAACGGAGTTACCTATAATATTTATGGAGATCCCATGGGATTTAATCGTCCCTGGAAACTGGATATCGTTCCCTTTCTGATCAACCGGGAAGATTGGGAACTGATTGAAAGCGGCCTGGTACAGCGCGCGACTTTATTTGATCTGATCCTGAAAGATATTTATGGTTCCAGGGAACTTTTACGAAGCGGATTACTCCCGATGGAAATCATTTACAATCACTCTGGATTTTTACGGCAATGTGCAGGCATTCAGTTGCCGGGTAAACACCACCTGGTCCTGTACTCGGCAGATATGGCCCGAACAGAGGATGGAAAAATATGGGTGTTGAACGACCGGACACAGGCGCCATCGGGGTCCGGGTATGCCCTGGAGAACCGTCTTACCATGGCACGCATTGTTCCCGAACTTTTTAATGGATTGAAAGTGCGCCGGCTTTCTCCCTATTTCCATTCGCTCAGGAATGCACTCACTTCAATTGCGCCTGCAAATGTCAGGGACCCGAGGATCGTGATCCTAACACCCGGCCCACGCAATGAAACCTATTTCGAGCATGCTTATCTGTCTTCGCATCTTGGGTTCACTTTGGTGCAAGGGAATGATCTCATGGTGAAAGATAACTTTGTTTGGTTGAAGACTCTTGGAGGATTGGAAAAAGTTGATGTGATTATGCGAAGGTTGGATGATATCTATTGTGATCCCCTCGAATTAAAAGAAGATTCACAACTCGGCATCCCCGGATTGTTGCAGGCAGTACGCCGCGGACATGTTAGCATCGCCAACCCGCTTGGCAGCAGTGTGATTGAAAACCCGGGACTGATGCCATTTCTACCTGCGATCTCAAAATACTTATTAGGAGAAGATTTAAAACTTCCCAGCATCGCATCCTGGTGGTGCGGGCAGGACTGGGCGTTGAACTATGTGTTGGAAAATATAAGTACGCTGATTGTGAAAAAAATATCCAGGACCTCCAATACCAGCACTTCCGTAGACGCCACCGCACTGACTGAAAAACAATTAAAAGAATTAAAGGATCGTATCAAGGCTCAGCCTTTTTTATATGTAGGGCAGGAGAAGGCAAATTTTGCAGCAAGTCCTTCACTTGTCAATGGACGTATTGAAGGCCGGGATGCCTTGTTCAGAAGTTTTGCCGTGAGTAATAATGGAACGTATACGGCGATGGAAGGAGGGCTCACGCGTACTTCGGGAGAAAATGGGAACTACATAATCTCCAATCAACTTGGTGGGATTAGTAAGGATACCTGGATCATTTCCGCCGAAACGGGAAGTACTTTCAATGTAAGAAAGGAATTGGAACAGGCTCCCGAAAACACTTCGAATTATAAAAGCGAAGTGTTACCGAGCCATACCGCCGAAAATCTTTTTTGGGTGGGGCGCTATGCAGAAAGAGTGTTGGGCAATGCACGTTTTCAGCGAACCGTTATGCAGTTTGTGGAAGAAGCCAACAAAGCATTTTCCGATAATGATGAAATTATCAAAGAGAGCCTGTTGAAGGCACTCAGTTTATATACTCACACATTTCCTGGTTTCATCGGTCCGGATGGAGAAGAGAAATTAAAAGATCCCTGGGAAGAGTTAGGAGATATTTTGTTCGACGCGTCGAAAGTGGGAAGTCTTGCCCATAATGTGGGATTGTTTAACCGCGCAGTGTATACGGTGCGCGATCACTGGTCAACAGATACCTGGCGCGTATTGAGAGATATGGAAGAAGGATGGCAGAAGGCATACGAAGCCAGGCAAACCAGCCATCATCGCATGATTTATGCACTCGACAATCTCATCACCTGTATGGTGGCTTTTATCGGGCTCAACCGGGAAAGTATCTCAAGAGAACAAGGGTGGACGCTACTGAACATGGGCCGTAAAACGGAACAAAGTTTATTGCTGATCAACATGCTTCGGGTTACCCTGGTGAATGGATACGATGACCAGGTGGAATATATACTACAGGAAGCTGTACTCAAAAGCAATGAATGCCTGGTGAATTATCGATACAAGTACCGATCACATTTGAAGCTATCACTTGTACTAGACCTGATGATACTGGATCCACTGAACCCCAGGTCGCTGATCTATCAACTGGAAAGATTGAAGGCAGATGTATCTTCTCTTCCTAAAATAACTACTGGTCATGCTTTGCCAGAGCATGAACGCATTGCGCTGGAAGCTTATACGCTGGTGAAGCTGGCGGTGAAAGAAAAACTCGCCGAAAGCGACCGGAGTAGTGGCAGTCGCAAAAACCTCGATGCTTTCCTGAATAAAATGAACAAACTGCTTTATACGCTTCCCAATGTGATTTCGAAATCTTATTTCATGCATGCGCAAGCACAAAAACAACTTTTCACGGCGAACCATACCCGCACATCATGAAATACCAGATCGTTCATACAACGGAGTATTTATATCACCAGTCGGTAAGCCTTTGTCATAACATCGCTTTATTAATTCCCCGCAACACTGATCAACAGGAATGCCGTCGGACCGTGGTGAAGATCAACCCCCAACCCGATGTGATCAATGAATACGAAGATTTTTTTGGAAACAAAGCCATGTACTTTGCCGTACAACAGGAACATAGCAGTTTAAAAGTTACGGTCCTTTCGCAGGTGGAGACCCACAAAGGCCGCAATTTGAAAATGGGATTGTATAATAATGTTTCCTGGGAGGAGGTGGCATGTATGTTACTAGGCTCCGAACCCGAAAATTTTGAAGCAAGACAATACATTCCTTCCACAGCATTGACGCCATCTACAAAAGAAGTACGTGTATACGCATCACAGTCATTCACAACCGGACGTTCTGTACTGGAAGCGACGCGGGACCTGGTTCGAAGGATCTTCAAGGATTTTGAATTCAAGCCAGGATTTACGACGGTCGCTACACCACTTGCAGAAGTAATGGAACAACGCAAAGGTGTTTGCCAGGATTTTGCACACCTCGCCATCGCTTGTATACGATCTATGGGTTTGCCTGCGCGCTATGTAAGTGGTTATATTGAAACACTTCCGCCGGAAGGCTCAGAAAAATTAGCAGGAGTAGATGCTTCCCACGCCTGGTTTTCGCTTTTCATACCGCAATCGGGTTGGATGGATTTCGATCCCACCAATGATATGATCCCAACAGACCAGCACATCACCATTGGTTGGGGACGTGATTATGCAGATATCCCGCCACTCAAGGGTGTGGTGGTAAGTATCGGATCGCACCAGCTCGATGTATCCGTAGATGTAAAAAGACTCGATTAAGATCTTGACTGAATCAAATGATGGATGAATGCCATTTTCTCTTTGGCCGGATTGGAAATGACAAAGGGGTAAATATCATTTAATCCCATACTCCTGCTCAGGCTGTTCATGGCAAACGTAAGCGGCAGCCAATATTTGATGATGGTTTCAAAATCCTGAATCGAATACGGATCTGAATTGATATCCGTTTTCAGATCAACCAGTGAGTGTGCAATGAGCGGATGAACGCGTAGGCCAAAAGAATAGGCTGTCTCCAGGGTATCGGCGATATGCATATAGTGCGCCCAGGATTCTGCCCAGTCTTCCCATGGATGCGAGCTCGCGTAGGCGCTCATAAAACGCATGTTCCAGTCTGCGGGTGCGCCTGTCCGGTAGTATTCCTTCAAAGCCTCCTTATAATCGATTCGTTCATCGCCGAACAACTCCCTGAATCGACCTATCTGGTCCGTGTTGCGGATCAGTCTTTCCCAATAATAGTGACCAATCTCATGGCGAAAATGCCCAAGCAGCGTGCGGTAAACTTCCTGCATGGAACGACGCGCCATTTCCCGCTCAATATCATCGGCTTCAGAAATATTGATTGTGATCAGACCATTGTCATAGCCGGTAAATATTTTTTTCTTGGGATCAGTCGAAATATCGGCAACGAAATCAAAAGCCAGTCCATTTTCCGGATCAGAATCCTTGCTGGTTAAGGGTAGGTTCATTTGCAGCAAGGCATATACCAATCTGTGTTTGGCAGTTTCCAGTTTGCGCCACCTGGAGGCATAATCGGCGTTGCTTAAATTGGGAATCGTTCTGTTGAGTTCGCAGGCCCTGCAAAATGGAGTAGGGCCGTTCACAGAGATTAACCAATTGCAGGCATCCTGATCATGATTGGCGCAATATTTATATCCATCACCCGGAAAAAAAGCCAGTGGATGCATGGTCTCTGCCACGAAACCCAGCGCCGAGCCACAATTGCCGCAAAAAGTATTTTCGAAATAAATAGGTTGTGAACAATGGGTACATTTAAATAGCTGCATATTTTTTATTTCTTCCTAGCTGCATATTGTCGCAGATCAAGTGTATTTGGATATTCCTTGTTAATTTCTACTTCATTCACGTCGGCGACATGGGTTTGATGATTTTCTTCCACATAATGACTAACCTCACCCCGAACCACTTTTGATTCGAATGTTCCCTGTGTATGTCCATGATCCCAGAAACGACTGATGCGCCTGCTTTCCGCTTCATAACTGTTGACCGGGAAGCTATCATAGCTTCTACCGCCAGGATGCGATACAAAATACCTACATCCGCCGATAGAGCGGTGATTCCAGGTATCCACAAGATCGAACACCAGGGGTGTATCTACGCCGATTGTGGGGTGCAATGCCGAAGGTGGTTGCCAGGCCCTGAACCGAATGCCTGCGACAAACTCACCTTTCACGCCGGTATCCCGAAGCGGCACCCGCACACCGTTGCAGAGCAATGCATATCTCGTGCCATTGAGTCCCTTGAGTTTGATCTGTACTTTTTCGAGCGAAGAGTCAACATATCTTGCGGTGCCCATGCTGCCCACTTCTTCACCCAATACATGCCATGGTTCGATGCCCATACGGATCTCCATTTCGATACCCTGGATGTTGACGGTTCCATAGTGCGGGAAGCGAAATTCAAAATAAGCATCGAACCAATTCATTTGAAAAGGATAACCCGCTTCATTTAAATCGTTCACTACTTCTTTGATGTCTTCATAAACAAAGTGCGACAACATAAACTGATCATTCAGTTGCGTGCCCCAACGGATCAATGGATGTTTATAAGGTTTTTTCCAAAACGAGGCAATCAATCCGCGGATTAGCAGCATTTGTAATAGGCTCATCTGTTTGTGCGGCGGCATATCAAATCCCCGAAATTCCAGAATCCCCAGCCTGCCCGAAGAAGTATCGGGCGAATACATTTTATCAATGCAGAATTCTGAGCGGTGAGTATTGCCCGTTATATCTGTCAGTAAATGACGGAAAATGCGATCCGTCATCCAGAAGGGAATAAATCCCTGTTCCGGCACCTGGCTAAATGCGATTTCCATTTCATAAAGTCGTTCATCTCTTCCTTCATCAATGCGTGGAGCCTGGCTCGTTGGGCCAATAAAGGAACCGGAGAATAGGTAAGAAAGGCCCGGATGGTGCTGCCAGTAAGTAATTAAACTTCTGAGCAGGTCGGGCCGCCGCAATAATGGACTGTCGGATGGTGTACCACCTCCCACGGTAATATGGTTGCCACCACCAGTGCCGGTATGCCTTCCGTCGAGCATGAATTTTTCAGTGCCGAGCCGCGAAAGGAATGCCTGTTCATACAGCGTATTGATATTGTGTAAAAGCTCCTTCCAATTTTTAGAAGGATGAATATTGACTTCGATCACGCCGGGATCGGGTGATACGACGAGTCTTTCCATACGGTAATCCCGCGGCGGTTCATAGCCCTCCACTCTAACAGGCATGTTTAAGCGCGCTGCGGTGGCTTCGATGGAAGCGAGCAGGTCGAGGTAGTGCTCCAGGTATTCCATAGGGGGAATGAAAATATAAATAATCCCATCCCTTGCTTCGACACAAAGTGCCGTCTTGATGGTGTCGATATCGTAAGAAATGTTTTCTTCTTCCCCGGGCTCTTCTTTTTCATCCACTTCGGTTATAGATGGGCGTTGTAATATGGTCGCATTGCTTAACAACCCGTATCTTCTTTTTATTGATTCGTGGAAGTGACCGAGTGAAGGTAATGTGTCGAATAAGCTGCGTTCCACGCGCTGTGGCTGGAGAGATTTAGCAATGACAGGAAGTGATTCCAGTGGCAGTCGAAGTCCGATGGGAGAATTTCCAGGTAGCAAAAATAAATGTTCCCGGTTAAAAATCCATTTACAACTCAGCCATTGGTTGTTCCAGTAATTCCATTGTAACGGTAATACATATCCGGCAGGAGTCCCGAGTCCCTGGTCTAGCAATTTGGCCAGCGTTCTGCGCTCGATGGAATCTTTCAGTTTAGCTTTGAGCGGATCAATGTTCACAGGTGTTTTCCCTTCGCTCCAGAGGAAGAAAAATACGTCTTCGTAAGCAGCACTGATATGATCAGGGTTCAGGGCCAGATGCTTCGCCAATTCTTTGGTAAACAACCCGGCATCTTCCGATGTGAAATTTTTTGCTGTTTTCTCGTGTGCGATGAGGCTGATGTTTTTCCACATCGGGTAACCATCCTTTCTCCAGAAAAGTCCATATTGCCAGCGGGGCAACGGTTCGCCAGGGTACCATTTACCCTGTCCATACTGGATCATACCATTAGGACCGAACTGTTCCCGCAGGCGGAAGATGAGATCGTGTGATAAAATTCTTTTTTCTTTTCCATCGGCTGCGGTATTCCATTGTGCGGATTCCATATCGTCGATCGAAACAAAAGTCGGTTCTCCGCCCATGGTCATGCGCACATCACCTTTTTCGAGGTCTTCATCAATCCGGTATCCGAGCGCTACGATGTCGGCCCACTGAGCATCAGAATAAGGTTTGGTCACGCGTGGGTCCTCATGAATGCGCCGCACGGTATTGTGAAATTCGAAGCGCACTTCACAGGGATCTGTTGAACCTACAACCGGCGCTGCACTCACATAATGCGGCGTACAGGCGAGCGGGATATGACCTTCTCCGGCAAATAATCCCGAAGTAGGATCGAGCCCGATCCATCCTGCACCGGGAACATAAACTTCGGTCCAGGCATGCAGGTCAGTAAAATCCTTTTCCGGTCCGGATGGTCCATCTAATGATTTAATATCAGCGGTTAGCTGTACCAGGTAGCCCGATACAAATCTTGCTGCCAGTCCGAGGTGTCGAAGTATCTGTACAAACAACCAGGCAGAATCGCGGCAGGAACCCAAGGCTTTCGTAAGCGTTTCCTCACAGGTTTGCACTCCAACCTCCATGCGAATATTATAAGCAATATCCCGATTGAGTTTCTGGTTTAGATAAACCAGGAAATCGTTGATGTTTACTTTTGTTTTGCGATCGATTCCCGAGATCCATTGCATTAGCCTGGGGCCGCTTTCAGTGACCTCAAGGTATGGGATCAATTCTTTCGCGAGGAGTTCCGTGTATTGAAAGGGAAATTGTTCTGCATATTCTTCCACAAAAAAATCGAATGGGTTGATCACTACCAGGTTGGCGATCACTTCCACTTCGACAGTGAGTTCGGTGGTTTTCTCTGGAAATACCACACGGGCCTGGTAATTACCAAAGGGATCCTGTTGCCAATTGATAAAATGATCTTTTGGATGGATTTTTAGTGAATAAGCTTCAATGGGAGTCCTCGAGTGTACCGCGGGCCGTAACCGAAAAATATGCGGCGACAACGAAACAGGACGGTCGTAATAGTAACTGGTCTTATGATTGATTGCAACGCGTATTGCCATACCGGACGGTTTTAAGTTGACTGGCGCGCACTCGTTAAGGATAAAAATAAATCTATTTTAACGGATTTAGCCGATCGCATTAGAATAGAGACAAAATCAACTGGTTTAAGTGCTAAAACATGTGCAAGAACGGCTATTCCGGGTGAACCTGTTAAATATTGCAGTATGGGTGTTTTTCCGGTGCGAATTACCGGATGGGCGCATCCTTTTTGGCTAAATTTGTAAGGCTGGTTTACAATAAGCTGATAAGCGGTTTGAAAGATTACAATCCATACTATGAGTACCCAATCCAATACTATACGAATCATCCGGAATATTCAAAACAGGATCTAGGAAATCAGGGGAGAAAGGGTTATGTTCGACCATGACCTCGCCACTTTATATCAAACAGAAACCAAGTCATTGAACCTGGCTGTGAAGAGAAATAGTAAGCGATTTCCCAGGGATTTTATGTTCAAACTTACAAAAAAAGAGTTCGAGTCTTTGAGGTTTCAAATTGAAACCTCAAACAAAAGCCAATCTTTGAGGTTTCAATCTGAAACCTCAAAAGGGCGAGGTGGTACGCGGTACATGCCCTACGTTTTTACTGAACAGGGTGTAGCGATGTTGAGCGGCATTTTGAATTCCGACAAAGCCATTCAGATGAATATCGCTATTATGAGGGCTTTTGTAGAGATCAGGAGAATTGTCCTTGCACAGTCTGATCTGAAAACACAATTAAAACAAGTAAAAGAAATATTGGGTGAACACGATGTACAGTTAAGGCATATCTATGATGCGATAGAAAACCTGCTGGATGAAAAAGCGGGTCATAAGAAGTGGGAAGAACGTGAACGAATTGGATTTAAAAAGTAAATAGGAAATCAAATCATTATTTTAAATAAATACCGTGAAAAAATTATTTCCAGCCCTGCAACGCCTCCGAACAGTATGTGTGTTCATTTTGATAAGCTTTTCTTTTTTACAAACTGGTTTTGCCCAGTCATCAGATCAGAAAGGTTGGCTCAAAAGTGACAATTCCACATTAGCAAAGAATAAAAGAATTGTTTACGATTTTTGGCGCGAAGTGTTGGAAGCAGGTCACCTGGAACTTGCAGAAAAATACATGAAGGAAAGTTATATCCAGCATAATCCCAACGTGCCCACGGGGCGGCAGGGTTTTATTGACTTCTTTTCGAAGATCCGCAAGCCTCAGCCGATAGTCGATAGCATCAAAGGTCCGTTGATCGCGATCCTGGCAGAAGGTGATCGGGTAGTGCTGGTGTTCAAAAGAGAATTGAATGAACCAAATGATACTTCAAAAAAATACCTTACCCATAGTTTTGAAATGCTGCGCTTAGAGGATGGAAAAGTAGCGGAACATTGGGATTCGGCGACGAAATAGCATTCTTTCCTTAAATAACTGCCTACCCTAATTTTGAACCATGTACAGTAAACAGGACGCTTCAAAGTTGCGCCAGGAATTCTGGACAGGTTTTGGAAAGTATATGGCTCTCCATCTTTCATCGGAAGGAGAGCGCATCAACTGGTCCAACTACAAAACCGGTGTGAAGGGAATTCAGTTTAAAATGAATGTCGACAAACGGGAAGCAATGATTGGCATTCAGATCAGCAATGAATCCGTACAGGAGTATTTCCATCACCAATTTCTTCACTTCAAAAACATACTGGAGGGATTTATGGGTGAGCGCTGGATCTGGAAGCAGCTACAGGAAGATGAAGACGGAAAGCGCTTCAGTTCCATTGAAACCTCCCTTTCAGCCGTCAATATCTTCAATAAAGAAGACTGGCCCGCCATCATTTCTTTTCTCAAACCCAGGATCATCGCCCTGGACGCTTTCTGGAATGAAGTAAAACCTGCTTTTGAATGAATGAGTTGACAACGATAAAATATTTCCCGTTTTGTGAATCACGGGTTACTTTTAATAGATCATAAATCCCCATCATGAACAGGAATTTTTACTATTTACTGCTTTTATTGGCAGGTATTGAGTCTTGTAAACAGGCTTCCACAGAAAGTCAGGCAGGAAATCCGTTATTCAGTCGCGACAGCATCGCGCAACATATTATCGTATTGGCCTCCGACTCATTCCAGGGCCGAAAGCCATTTTCCATTGGTGAAACCCGAACACTTGATTATCTGCAAAGCGAATATCGTTCCATCGGGCTGGAACCCGGCAATGGAACCACCTATCTGCAGGAGGTTCCGATGGTGGAAATAACCGTGAATCCCGATCCGGTGATGAAAGTGGAATCACCCAAAGGAAGTTTTACGCTGGAAAAGACAAAGGATTATGTGGTGGCAACAGAAAATACCGATTCATTGATCACCCTCAATAAAGATGAACTCATTTTCGCAGGTTATGGCGTCGTGGCGCCTGAATATAACTGGAATGATTATGCGGGAATAAATGTGAAAGGGAAAGTAGTGCTTGTCATGGTCAATGATCCCGGATTTGGTACTCCTGATACCAGTATTTTCAAGGGCCGGACTATGACCTATTATGGAAGATGGACTTATAAGTATGAAGAGGCAGCCCGGCAAGGCGCCAAGGGTGTTTTAATCATTCACAATACAGAAGCGGCGTCTTATCCATTCAGCGTGGTGCAGAATTCCTGGGGTTCATCTAATCTCTACCTCGATACGAGGGGAAGCACGCAATATCATTGTGCCTTACAGGGATGGGTAAGCGCAGATGCAGCAAAAAAACTCCTTGGTGTCGCAGGAAAAGATACCTCCCTGCTGCTGAGTGCAAACAAGCAAGGATTCCGGGCGATCTCATTGGGAGAAAAGCTTTCGACACAGGTGCGCGTGAAAGCGGTATATAATAAATCGCAAAATGTCATTGGAAAAATTACCGGCACTAAAAGACCGGATGAATATATTATTTACACCGCACACTGGGATCACCTGGGCGTCGGTGAGCCCGATGCAAAAGGCGACTCTATTTACAATGGTGCATTGGATAATGCCAGCGGTACTGCGGCATTACTCGAAATGGCCCGTGCTTTTATGAATCTCAAAGAAAAACCTGAGCGCACCATATTGTTTTTGGCAGTTACTGCGGAAGAGCAGGGTTTATTGGGATCGGCATATTATGGGCAGCATCCGATCTATCCGCTCAGGAAAACGGTCGCTGACCTCAACATGGATGTGATCAATGCATATGAAAAA
>Ga0075026_100000929_pt1 | contig 12331 bp, 14 predicted proteins | sample Str012_2_FD_71392 | JGI IMG/M metagenome (GOLD analysis project Ga0075026, IMG submission 71392) | Freshwater sediment microbial communities in response to fracking from Pennsylvania, USA - Straight Creek_MetaG_SC_2012 | ecosystem: Environmental > Aquatic > Freshwater > Creek > Sediment...
CTCCAGCATGGCGGCGTGCGACATCAGCCGCGCAACGCGACCATTGCCGTCGAGAAACGGGTGAATCCACAGCAGCCGGTGGTGTGCAGCGGCGGCGCTCAATATGGCTTCGGTCTTGCCGAGGTCGCTGTAGGCCTCTTCAAACCTGGAGAGAAAGCGCGGCACTGCGCCTGGACTGATGGAGACGTGCGCGCCGACCTTGACGTCGCGCGTGCGCAGTTCTCCCGGTACGACCTTGAGCCGCTCTGAAGTTTCCGGGTTTTCCACCCAAAGCAGCGCTTCCGGCAGCTGATCGCAGAAGCGGCGATGGATTTCCAGGATGGCCGCTTTGGATGTTGCGGGGCCCTTCAGCCCGCCGCCGTCGATCCACTCTTGCACGGCAATGTGGGCCTGGGCTTCAAGCTGCAGGTCGCGCTTGTGCGGATCCTTGTTGTAGTCCTTCCGGAGCGCTCGCTCGATGTCGACCGGGTGCGTGTTGTGCCCTTCGATCAGGTTGCTGTAGTAGCAATTCACGGCGCGCACGAGTTCTGTCAGCGCGGCGCGCAATCCGTCAGGCAGACTGCGGCGGAATCCGGCCGAGCGCGCGGCGAGCTCGAGCGCAAGATCGGTCAGCGCTGGGCGCTGAGTGGCGCTCTCGGCGAGACGGAGCGGCTCCATCAACCCTATGGATTCATTGCGGTCCATGGCCTCCAATATGCCCGCTTTAATGTCCGGATTTAAAGGCTATAAAAGATGAATATAATCAATAGTATAAATTGACGCATTGTCTTCTTATGACCGGATAGATGTCCGGTTGTTGTTCCGGAAGGCGGTGAACGTCCTCGCTCACTTGGCACCGACCCGTCGACCCGGAGGTGCGTTTTACCTGAAGACCATAGAACTTGAACATACCCATTGTGGGCATTATCATACCCAGAATGGGCATTAAGCCGGCAGTCAGCACGACCAAGTTAAAGGGCCGAACGGCAACGCCGCAACGTGTGGCGGAAGCCCCGCGCGGCGGCTTGGCCAATGCCCTGTTCTCAACAACGCAGCGGCGGACGCTAGGTCTGCTGTTCGGCCAACCGGATCGCAGCTTCTTTGCCAATGAGCTGATCGGGCTCGCTGCATCCGGGTCCGGGGCTGTTCAAAGGGAACTACGCCGGCTCGAAGACAGCGGGCTGGTGCTCGCGACCAGGGTAGGCGGGCGCAAGTACTTTAAGGCCAATGCGGCGTCTCCACTGTTCCAGGAACTTCACAGCATCATCCTGAAGACTGTCGGGGCAGCGGAGCCGGTCAAGACCGCGCTTACCCCGCTGGCCGCGCGCATACAACTGGCGGTCATATACGGTACGGTCGCGAAAGGATCAGAAACGGCGTCCAGTGATTTGGATCTGCTGATCGTGTCCGACGATCTCACGCTGGAGCAGGCCTATGCAGCGGTATCCACCGCGGAGCGCCAGCTTGCGCGAAAAGTAAGCGTGACCTTGTACGACGGCGCGGAATTCAGACGACGGCTCAATGCCAAGCATCCGTTCCTGACCAAGGTGCTGGCGGGTGAGCATATCGTGCTGATGGGGAGTACGGATGGGCTTGCCGCAACTGGATAATCTGGTTCGCGTCCGCCAGCTGAAGGTGGAGGCCGCGGCGCAATCGGAAATCGACGGATTGCTCCGGTCGGGCAATGCGCGTCTAAAGGATGCGAAGAAGGAAGACCTGAGTTTGGATAGCCGATTTGATCTGGCCTATAACGCGGCCCACGCGTTCTCGCTCGCGGCATTGAGGTGGCACGGCTACCGGTCCGAGAATCGCTACATGGTGTTCCAGTGTCTGGAGCACACCGTGAAACTTCCTGCCGAACAATGGCGTGTTCTGGACCAGGGGCACCGCAAGCGCAACATCGCGGAGTACGAGGGGCACCTGGACGTAGACCGGTCGTTGGTCGAGGGCCTGATTCGAGTGGCGCAGGAAGTCCTATCGCGCGTTGCCGGACTTGGGCCCGTTCCCGAGACCAGCTGAGTATTCGCATCGGAAGGCGCCGCCCGCAGTATGTGGAGATGACTACGCGCGGTTCCGCTCGATACGACTAGCGAGCCAGGCCTGCACTTCCGACTCCACCCAGCCGACCGCGCGCAGACCGATGCGCACGCGGTGCGGAAACCGTTGCTCGGCTTCCAACTGGTAGATCATGGATCGGCCAATGCCGGTGACCTTGCAGACCTGCGGGAGGCGAAGGATCTGCAGGAACGATGTAGAAGCGACAGGTACTGCGTTCATCACTCGGTTCTCGCTGCGTTGTTCTGGAAGTTGCTAGTTAAGTCTCGCCGCATAGAAGGCTAGCGCCTGGCGCGAATGCCGTGTGTTCGAGTTTTGTTGCAGAATCCCACAAAACCCTGACGGAGCACGGCCTCGAGAATTGAGGAGGCGCACGGGTTGTGCGCTCACTACACCCGTCGCCCGTCTCAGCCGTGGTTGTTTGGCGTTGTGCGTGGCATCGTCGAGTTCAATGGCGGCCAATATGCTCGTGTCGCGCTTCAGAACCACAAAATCGAGAGACAGTTGGCTAATCCGGTTGAAAATGGCATACGTGCGTTGCCCGCGCTTGAATTTTAGAAGTTGCAGGAGCTGCGCCTGCGCCATGACGATGTGGTTCGGTAACTCTTCGACTAGACGCTGGTACAAGGCGCGCTCTCGCTCACTCATGACCGTGCGCTTGGCTTCCAGCGGCCAGGGTTGGGCGAGTGAGCCATCCCGGGGCTTGAGCGCCTTGAAGATTAGCCTGACCACGATGGTCGCGATCAGCACACCTACAAAGACTTATGGGCGTCACAGATAGAGTGTCAGATGAGGTACCACGATGGCCCCCGCTCCAGCATGAAAATAGGTTTTCGTGCTTAGAGTGATAGCATCAATCAACCCCGACTAGGTACCTCGTTCACCATCCAGGTTTCATGCAGGCCAGCGAGATTCCTGGCCATGTGCTCAGCACTCTTGGCCAATTGGGTCATCATCAGGTCGACACATAAGCGGAAGCCTGACTGGCCGTCAGCAATAGCCTCCCTCAGAATCATCGACATTGCCAAATTGACGGCAGCGGGATCGACCTTAACGCGCTCATTGCACCGATCCAGCATCCCAGGCAGCGTTTGGTACGCGGTCATATTTTTGAGCCACCCGCTGATAAGCACGTCGGTAAAGTCCGTCGCATCAACGAAATGGGCGAACCGATTGCGAATCTTCCCGACGAGCAGGAGATCGCGATACAGGTCTTTCTCCACCCACCCAACCAAGTACGCGAGCCGAACCTTTACCGCGTAGTTACCCAGAGCGCGTCCAGGCCCGAGTACCTCAGCTCGTACCTTATTGTCTGGACGTAGCGCAGTTTCAAAGAGCTTGTCGATGCGTCGTTCAATAAGAGCCGGCCACATAATGCCCGCCGCTTGGGCGTGGGCTGGGTCTGCCAAATAATACGCATCTATTTCAGCCCTATTTTCAAAGACTGGCATCGGCAACTCCATCAACACGCGTGATAGGTACGGGTGACATCGATCGCCAATTAGTCAGGAGCAATGTAGTTCGGCTCCAAGGCGATCTCCTGAAAACGACGCGTCAGTACGCCGACGAGCTCTCGAAACTCCAATACCTCGCCAAGTGCAATCTCCGGAGCATTCCAGGACGAATGAACCGCAGAGTTGCGAATACTTCGCAATCGCTCGAACAACTTTAGCTGTTCCGGGGAAATCTTGCCTAGCGCGGCCAATTTACGTACAAAACGAACTGGATTAGTGAATCGCATAAGGCCGTTGTGCTGCATCAGCTTTATGATCTCGTCCTCCAGAGAGCGCCATACGTCGACCATCGCGATCCCAGGGTCGATTCTTGCAAGCTCAAGCAACCTGTCGTCTGGCTGTATTGGCGCTAGTGCTGTGGGTGCCGAGATCGCCTCAATCTGTTCAACCGTCCCACGGGCGGCATCCAATTGCTCGCGTATCTCGATTTCAAAGTCCCCGTATCGAACCTTCTTGATAAAGCGCGACAGCTGCCCTGCTCGGCGCGACACAAACACCACGCCAACTACAAGGACGGTCGGCCACGCGAGATGCCCAACAATGGTTGCAATAAACGTCAGCACATCCATGGATAGCTCCCAAATTATTCCAGGCCACCGCTGAGACATTGTGCACGCAAGTCGGTCGCATCCGTCAATCAGTTCGCGCGAGGGTGCGCCTTTTTGTGAAGGCACATTGGAGCCCTCTTTGGGCGAAGCTGGTCGAGTCAGCGGTGGCGATGATGACGTGTCCAGAACCTCAATATCTACAAGCGCTAAGGCCTCGCGCAGGCGGCGGGTGATGTATTCGTCGGCCCGGCTGGGTTCGGCCATACCGCCGTTTCGGGCGGTGCAACTATCGTGCGGCGTCTCAGGCGCGTCCTGCGGTATCCTTAGTTTTACTCTGAGCCATAGGTGTGACTGAAACCTACGACCGTATTGGACGCGGCTACGCGACGCGGCGACAAGCGGATCCTCGTATTGCGTCAGCCATTCGCTCGGCACTTGGTGACTGCGGCTCCATCCTAAATGTTGGCGCCGGAACGGCATCGTACGAGCCTGCCGATCTGGAGGTGGTGGCGGTCGACCCCTCCTGTACGATGATTCGGCAGCGGCCTCGCGCGGCGGCACCCGCCGTCCAGGCGCGCGCCGAAGCGCTGCCGTTTCGCGATGCAAGTTTTGATGCCGTGCTGGGTATACTGACGCTGCACCATTGGCAGGATCTCAAACTGGGTCTCGCGGAATGCAGGCGAATCGCGAGAAGGCGTATCGTTTTCTTCACGATTGATCTAGACGTTTACGATCGTTTCTGGCTGCTTCAGGAGTACTTCCCGGACATTCTGGCTCTCGATCGCGCGATCTTTCCGGCCATCAACACGATTTCAAAGACTCTAGGACCGCTCGATGTAACACCCGTCGCCATCCCGGCCGACTGCAAAGACGGATTTTTGGGTGCTTATTGGCGGAGGCCAGAGGCGTATCTTGATCCTGACATCCTGGCCGGAATGTCAACATTCTCGAAAATGTCGAATGTAAAGGAGCGGCTCGCCTCGCTGCGTCGGGACTTGGACTCCGGCTTGTGGGAGCACGCTCATCGCGGCATGTTGGCAGCGGACGAGTTTGATCTGGGCTATCGACTGGTTGTTGCAAATCTGCTGTGAATTCGAGGCTATCCAGATCGGGTGGTAGGGTGTGATCGCCACTGTAATCGCACCATTGGCGGTCGGAATTTCCGGACATCCGGAAATTGCGACGCTACAAATAAGGAAAGCCGCCGAGCCGCTGTGGCCCAAAGTCGGTGGCGGTCTGCGCTCGACACGGCGCAACACTCTCCAGCGGTTTTGCGCCCAGGGGGCTCACCAAGTGTTATTTGCTGCGCCGTAGTTCACACCCTGAAGGCACAGAGTGCATTAGCCTAGATTGGCGTGGAAGGGAACAGAGACGTCCGCGTCACCCCCTGCGGAACTGACAGTGCCGACAACAAGCGAGTCATTTATGGACAACGACTTGGCACCACTTCGTGTTAGGCGCGCGATTTGGATGCTATACATCACTCTTGCCGTTACCGCGGCGCCGATACTGATTGTCTTGATACCGCTGGGCGCCAGCTTTCCCGGGTTTTTGCTCGCCACAGTGCCGTGGATGATGGTGCCACCGTTCCTGGTAGTCATGATCCAGCGGCGGCGGAACTGGGCGCGATACGTGTTCGCGGCGCTTTTCCTAGTATCGCTTGCCGAGGCCTGGTACCAATCCCGATTTCGATCGGCGGGCCCCCAGTTGCCTCTCGCCCCTTACGCATCATCCATGATCATATTGAACGCCACGGCCTTGTGCGTCATGGCCGTAGCCGTGGGTATGCTATTCGGCGGAAGCGCTTCGCACTGGTTTTATCGCACAGATGCAAGCGCACAAAAGGGGGCCACGGCAACCACGAGCCGGCCGGAACGCGGCGGCGACCCGGACAGGGCGCCGGGCGGCGCAATGCTCAACGCTGTAGCAATCGTTGCCCATGTTGTGTTTGGGTTGCTCGGCATCCCGATCACAATACTGGCGTTAATGCTGCTGCCACTATCAGCGGCCCTATATGCCGCGAGCCCAGCCAGTGGAGTGGGAACCTTCGTGACCGTAGCGGCTCCATTTGTCGTCGTTGCTCTATACGGCGTGGCATACATCGCGTCCTTGGTCAATTGCCAAAGGGCACGCCATTTTAGGCATTTCACTCGTAGCACCCTGGCCTGGGCGTTCGCCCCTGCACCGCTGGCAGCGCTCATTCTATTTGTTGGCCACACGGGCTACGGGCAGTGCGACAGCCCCTTTCATAGCGACCCGACCAAATGCGCTACGAATGCGCCCATATCCGCTATCGCACCACCACCCCTGCCGCCCGTCTCAATCCCACAATCGGCGAACACTCCTTCCGGCATCGCTCCAGTACAAAACTCAGGCCCGACGTTGCGGGATCCACAGCGAATGACGTTCAATGAGTGCGTGAGCGCTCGGGTTGGTGTCGTTAACGCCAGGGCGACCGCAGATCAACAGGCACGCAATGCTGAAATCACCGCGATACTGCACAGTTGTGGTGAGTTTGCCCGGGCGGTGAGCTCCATTTCTCCTTCTCCGCAATCGGCGGACTCCGTGCCGTCCTCTCCCAGCGTACGGCACTCAATTGATAACCCCAGCAACGCCAATGTGCAGGCCGACAGATGCGCGACGAATAGCTACGCTGCGTGGTTGAAGGCACTGCCTACCCCGCCGACCTATGCGGCCACTTCAGCGAAGCACATTGAGGCGCTACGAATGTGCCGTGAAGCACTGGGCTTGCCCGACGTGCCCACGCCAGTCGCCGTCCATCCGCTGGCGACCACAACGGTAGGACCCAACCTTGCCGCGCCCATGCTCCCTACGGCGCTGGAGACGTCGGCAGCAAATCAGACGGATGTTGCAACGCGTAATGCGCTAGCAAACCAGTGTGAGCTCGAGGAGTCGCGCAAGTTGTCAGCGTTTTGGCGTTCGCGGCCTGAAGAAGCTGTCCGGGCGGCCAAGGTGAGAGAATTGATGCATAACTGCCTGGTGGCGCAGCATTTGCCAGACTCGGACGCTACGCGTCCACTGGGTAGATAAGCGTGCTAGCGCAAATGTGGCCGTTTTAATGACCATACTCGGCTAATAGATCGGGCCTAATGGGCGATTTCTGGCTTATGCGTAGTGCAACACGATGAACAATAGTCGCTTGGTCCTTCTCGCCTGTGGACTAATGGCTTCATCCATAGCTATATGTCAGCAGAACAATGCAACCGATCGTCTTGTGCAGGCTGCCTATGCGCAGGACTTGTCTGCCATGGCGGCCGCAATCCACGACGGGGCGTTGGTCAACAAGCCAGGAAGGTCGACGGGCGGCCCAAATCTGCTTCCTGCCCTGGTTCACGCGGTCGACTGGCGAAACACTGATGCCATCCAACTACTGTTGGACTCCGGCGCGGATCCCGATTTAGCCATTAGCGCTGTGAGCTGCGACGCTCCAGGTATCTTGAAAACTCTCTTGGACCACGGCGCGAACCCAAACCACGGCTTCGATGGACACGGCGGCGGGACTTCGCCGCTCGCCAGTACGGTTGAGGGGGATAACGGAGACGAGGTACAAACCCATTGCCTGGAGTCCGCGCAGCTACTCATTGACCGCGGCGCCACAATTGATGGCATTGGCGATGACAACCCGCCCTTAATAGTGGCGGTGGATTCACAGCAGCTTCGATTTATGGAGTTCTTCCTTTCGACGGGCGCGAATGTCAATGTTCAGCTCGCCGGCTTCTCAACCCCACTATCGCATGCGATCTACCACTATGCGCTTGAATGCGATGTTCTACCGTGCCCAAAGGGAGGACCATCTTTTCAGACAGTTGCCCTGCTGCTCACTCACGGTGCTGATCCAAATTGGCGTGCAGGCGACAAATGGAACGACGCCTTCAAAGATCACTATCCCGATACCGGGGGCTACACGGCGCTGGGCGTAGCTGCCCGCTATGGTTGGTATGATCTGGCCAAGCTCCTGTTGGATCACGGCGCTGATCCGACGATCCCACGCGCCGATGGGACCCTTCCAGAGGTTCTTGCGAAGGGTCACGGGCATGCCGCGACCGCAGCATTGATTGTCAGGTACCGTGCGGCGAAGCTTCGTCGCTCCTGAGAAACGTTCCGGCGTTTCCCAAATATTCATCACGTACATGATTACATGTGTTTTGGTATGTTTCGTAGACAGAAACCAATAGTTCACGTATGAAATTACTCGCGTGGATGGTGGGATGTGCCGCGCTGGCATCCGGCATTGACGCGCCGTCGGACGCGAAGGAGCCGATCAGCCGTTTCGAGGGCAGTTGGTCCGTTTGGTTGTGCCCCGCAGGGGTTGCCCAAAGCGCCGACAACTGTGCAAGGTTTGAGCTCTATATATATGAAAGCAATGGCGAGCTGTGTGGAGCGCACGCCTTTGCATCGGCGGGAGCCAGCCGTGTTGATGAGGGAAGTGCTCCATCTATCGTGGGCAAGGTGGCCGGCTATTCGGCGGATGTTGCCATCACAAGTGGCAGAGCCGATCCGCCTGTTACTCTCCACGCGCGATTAACTCGTTCCGGAACCAGGCTTCGCTGGAAGAGACTGGATGCGCCGCTGGGAGACTACCTTATCCCTGAAGACGTATGGCTATCGCGCAACAAGGGTCCGCTATTCTCGAGCGACTTTGCTTATGAACTAAGGAAGGCGTGCACGAAATGACCACTGCATGCCTACAAACGTTTATATTTCCAAAACCCTGCACTTTTGATCTCAGGAATGGGAATCTCCCGTTAGGTACCCGCAGATCTGAAACATGGCATGTGGGCTGGAAAGCAAAATTGGGGCTCGCGATGTGGTCTTGTAACGGCCTTCTTTGGTTTGTATTCCTCGTGTTTTCTGAGGTCGCCATATCTGGTGCGACCTCCGATCACACCACTACGGCGGCGTACGAGAAGTGTAACAATGACTGCAGAGCGGAAGGCAGCGGCCTTCTAGTGTGTGCGGTGGCTTGCACTCAGGAAGAACAAAACGTCAGGGATGCGGAATTAAATAAAATCTATACACAGCTGAAAGAGCGCCTAACAGGCAGTCCATTCGCAAAGGAACTTGTGTTGCGAGAGCGCGCGTGGATCCGGCAGCGCGACAGGAAGTGCGAAAAGCTTGCGAAGTCCGAGTACGACAACGACGAGGATGCCAATGCCGGGCACGAAGCTGTAGCCGCCATTGAGCAAGGCTGCCTCGACACGGAAACTGCCAACCGCCGCGACTATTTGAAGGATGCGCTGACGAAATTGGAAAAAAATGGGATCGCCCAGTTTCATTTTTAAGGCCCCTGCAATTACCTGAACAATTCCGTATTCAACCGAACTCAGAGCGCTAATCGGTCGGAAGCACTGTTTCGCGAGGGGTTTAATCCTTTGTTGGCACATATAACAATGCTCGTTAGCGGGGAAGTTCCTTCTACAGGGCGCCATACGAGTCTCTCAGCAATGGCGAATTCCCACCCGCTGCCAACTCGGTGATGACGCCAACTTTTAGTAGCCCGACAAATCCTGCAGCTGCTCGATCTCGGATGGCAATACCGCGGGCTCAGTGACGTGATGTTCGCTCGTGGTGGTGGACGCTTGCCAGTCACTGGGGCGGCGCGAGCGGGAGGACTGCAGCCGACTCACTTCGCGCTCGCCGATCGGGCGGCTGGCGAAGCGCGCTGTTCCGCCATGCTCGGAGGCGCTGCAGCGCAGAATCAGTGTATTACCGCAGTTCTCGACGATGGTTTGGGCCTCCCCGTCCCCGCACGTACTGGACACCTGCGCAATGGACTGAAATTCCAGTACACACCGACCACAGTCCATTCACCGCTTCACACCGGCCCGGCATGCTTCGGAATGATGGCCTCGCTTGCATCGGAACGGTGGCCCGCCTTCGCCGGAATACGCAGCCAGGCGCATCCAGGCAGAAATGGTCGAGCGCAGCGCGCTAAACCGGCGAGCTCAGCCAGGAAAACAGCGGCGGTCCGTAGTATTGACGTCACGCTGCGGGCGGAACGAGAGTGCCGGCGACAAGTTGGAGACCCCGCAATACAAACGCCGCACTGGCTGTATGGTCACCCGTGCGAGATGCATCCAGTAGGTGTTTCCATACGGACGGCTGACCGTCCCACCTTGGCCGTAGGTGCGGATAGTGCCATTCTGAGATTCGATCTACATCGGGAAGGCGAAGCCGCGCTATGAGGTCGGCGACGGGGCGCGAGAGGCCAAGCAGCAGGAGGGCCGCCTGCGGGTCCACGCGAGCAGTATGCCAGGCGAGCACCAGCGTCGAGCGCGCCAGTTTCGTTGTGAGCTTTGGCGGGGCTCCTCCTTGTTGAGCCTCCCCGCATACAGACAGTGGATGGTCAGCGACGCCTGGGGTGGCGAGTGGCCGGGCCGTCGGGAGATAACTCACAGAATCTGGTTGTGGCGCTTAAGCGTGTGCGCAACAACCTTTTTCACGGTGGAAAGTATGAGCAGGGAAACGTGATATTGAGTGATCGCTCCCAACGGCTCGTCGCGCAATCGAACGGGCTCCTAGATGAGCTGCTGCAGCTGGAAGCTCTTCGGACAGTCGCGGAGCGCTTTTACGGCTATGACCCTGCTGAGGGTTAGGGTGTCGGGTACGCCGGCCAGAGCCTGCCACTAGCAAGAGCGACGAGCACGGTATTGGACTGCGCTGGACACGAGCTACGGGTAGTGAGCACAATCAGAGCTCAGAAACGGAACGCCGGGGGTTACAACGACGCGGCCTCTGTAGCTAGTTTAGGAATCGAATTTCTTCCGAGTTGAAGCAATTGGATAACTTACCGGGCAACAGAGTTGCCCGTCGGCGCGAGAAACCCTGCGAATCCAGCGCATTTCTGCGCAATGAGATTCCACCCCTGGCCACCATTAATCAAAAAGTTTGCCGGGTCGCCTGGCGACGAGCCGCCATTCGCGTGTACTTGTTCGCGCGGATTCTGCCGGCCGGCAGGTGGGCGCTCGCGGCGTCAGAAAATGGTCCTGTGTGTACGGCAGTGATAGCATCCCTGCTCTGCCAGTAGCACGCATTAAACCAATAACGCCAATCGCTGAAATCTTCAGGGGAATCAACATGCGACCTGTAACAGCCCTTTGCGCCGCCATTGTTGCCTCAGCCAGCGCGTTTGCAGCTGACGGTCCAGCCGCGAATCCTGACAAGGCGGCGATACAAGCCCTCGAGGACACTTACAACGAGGGTGTCAACTCCAAGGATGTCGAAAAAATCATGTCGGTCTACGCGCCTGGCAAGCAGCTGTTTGTTTTCGACGTCGTGCCGCCGCGCGAATATTCCAGTTGGGAAGCCTACAAGAAGGATTGGGAAGGACTGTTTATGGGTTTTCCGGGTCCCGTTAAGAATACGATATCCGAGCAGACCATTCATGTCGTTGGTTCGCTGGCTTACGGACACAATATCCAGGCGGGTGAATTCACGCGCAAGGACGGCTCGAAGATGATGGTTGTCGCCCGCGCTACCGATGTATATCGCAAAATGAAGGGCAAGTGGTTCATCGTCGAGGAGCATAATTCTGTGCCGGTCGATCTCGGAACCATGAAGCCTGATCTTCAATCCAAGCCCTAGGAACTCGCTGCGACAGCCAGCAACGGGTCGACTTCGGCGATTACTGGTGCGCATTGCGCGCAGCCGTCACTGTTGTTCCAACTTGATGGCTGCTACTCAAGATAGTAAAGCCATCAACTTCGAGACGGGGATCAGCTCCGCGCATTGATGCGACGTCGTATGTCGCGGTTATGGAGCGCTCCTCGTCTGGGAGCAAAGGGGATCGAGCTGTCGTAACCTATATATATCGCAAAGTAGTCCCGCAGGAGATGCCGTCATGACCAGGAAATTGCTTAACCGACGTCAATTCAGCGCGCGCTGCGCCGCCTTTGGTTTGTCGCTTCCCGCTCTGAATGCGATGTCTGCGGCGCCAGCACCTGCGCAGGTTCCTGCTAGCGGCGCGGCGTCGAAACCTCCCACACGCGGCGTAAAGCTTCCTGATGGCACTGCCGTCCCGCCACTGGGTCAAGGCTGTTGGCACCTCGGTCAGGGAAGGCATCCGCAGGCGATTGAAGAAGAGGCGCTACGTACCGGCATTTCTCTCGGCATGACGCTGATCGATACTTCGGGAAACTACGGCGACGGTCGTTCCGAGCAATTCCTCAATCACGTGATTGCCGGCCAGCGCGACCACATTTATCTCGTCTCTAA
>Ga0075026_100000930_pt1 | contig 12329 bp, 14 predicted proteins | sample Str012_2_FD_71392 | JGI IMG/M metagenome (GOLD analysis project Ga0075026, IMG submission 71392) | Freshwater sediment microbial communities in response to fracking from Pennsylvania, USA - Straight Creek_MetaG_SC_2012 | ecosystem: Environmental > Aquatic > Freshwater > Creek > Sediment...
GTAAAAGGTTTTGATTTTGGTAGCAAGAAGGGCGTCGGTCTCCTGATCGTTATGGAAGCCATGAGCAAATCCGAAAAAGCTTCGGCATCATGGATCACTTTTGTTGATATGGGTGCTAAAAAGGTATTAATGACAGAGCGGGTGGAAGGTAAAGCCCTTATGGCATTCGGGTTCCGCAACTATTGGGCAGCTACCGTAAAAAGTGCACTCGATGCAATAGAAAAGAAAAAATACAATGAGTGGAAGATTAAATACGGCAGCTAAAGGGCCAAATCCTTTTCAGTGCTCATGATATTACAGGAGATGAGTAGAATGATAATTTCAGGTACTCATCTCCTGTTTCACGATTAACCATAAGAGCTTTGCCTGACCGCGGCTCATGATTTCCAGATGCAAAAAGAACTGAGTGACCGTGCAGTGATCCTGGTTAGATTTAATGAAGCTGATCCTCTCGGAATCGTTTGGCATGGACATTATATCCGCTATTTCGAAGACGGCCGGGAATCCTTCGGCACCCAATACGGTATTAGCTACCTCGACTTTTTTAACGCCGGCCTGATTGTTCCAATCGTCAGCATCGAGTGTGATTATAAAAGGTCGTTGCGCTTCGGCGAAAAAGTAATCGTGGAAACGATCTTTATTCCCTGCGAAGCAGCTAAAATGAAATTCCGGTATAAACTTTTCAAGTCTGGATCGGGCGAATTGGTCGCAACCGGTTCTTCTGTACAGGTCTTTCTCGACAGGGAGAAATCTCTTCTTCAACTTACCAATCCTCCATTCTTCGAAGCATGGAAAATAAAACAGGGATTGGTGTAATTTTACCAGATGATGAGAGACATTTTCGTTGTTGCTGATAATATCCTGTCACCGTTAGGATCAACGACGAAAGAAAATTTTGAACATTTAAAGAATGCCGTTTCGGGTATACAGAAACATACGAACGGCGCGATGAACCCGGATCCATTCTTTGCATCCCTGATATCGGAAGAAGCCATTCCGGTCTTTGTGGAAAAATTTACGCGTTTCGAACGAATGGTGATGGCTTCGTTAGAGAATGCTATCAAAAACGGGGCGGTCGATCCAATAGATCCAAAAACCATTTTCATACTCTCATCAACAAAAGGCAATATCAGCCTGCTTGAAAGCGAACCGCTGACGCCGGCACTGGAGAATCGTATCTCACTACATCAATCCGGTCGAATGATCAGGGATCATTTCAAGACTGCACATGAAACGGTCATCGTATCACATGCCTGTATTTCCGGTTTGCTCGCCATAATAGCGGGGATGCGTATCCGGCAATCCGGTCGTTTCGAAAAGGCAGTTATCGTAGGAGCGGATATGATCTCGAAATTTGTGTTGTCGGGCTTCCAATCCTTCCAGGCCATAAGCGCAGAACCCTGCAAGCCTTTCGATGCGGCAAGGAATGGCATCACCCTTGGCGAAGGAGCTGCAACGATCATCCTCTCAACTAACCATAAAAACAGCGAACCCATCAGGATCCGCGGTGGATCTGTAAGCAACGACGCAAATCATATTTCGGGCCCCTCCCGCACAGGGGAGGAATTAAGTCAGGCCATTCAACGTGCATTGAAGGAGGCTGGCGTTTCGGGAAAAGAGATAGATTTTATCTCAGCTCATGGTACAGCGACACTGTACAATGATGAAATGGAATCCAAAGCTATCAACCTAATAGGGCTTCAGGACATTCCCGTAAATAGCCTGAAGGGATATTATGGTCATACACTTGGCGCTTCGGGACTTATTGAGGCCATCGTTTCCATTCAATCCTTACAGGAAAATATATTTCTGCCGACGCTCGGATTTACAAAACAGGGAACCAGTCTGCCGATCGCGGTCAGCAATCAGTTTCAAAAAGGTAATTATAAAAAATGTTTGAAGACAGCATCAGGATTTGGCGGATGTAATGCCGCTGTCGTCATCAGCAAAGACTAAACAACGAAATAATAAAACCACTTAGTAAACAACCAATGAATTTTTATCAGAAAGACACAAAGACTGCAATTGAAGCCAAGGGCCTGGCACAGTGGATCGCATTTGGCCCTGTCATTTTCCAGGTCGCCCGGGTGCTCAGGAATTCCGGCATTCTCGGCTTCATTGAAGACAGTGGCAGCACAGGACTCACCCTTGAAGAAATAGTTGAAAAAGTAAAACTTCCACACTATGGAGTAAGGGTTTTGCTTGAGTCCGGACTTGGTATCGGTGTCGTTACCCTGAACGAGGAAAAATTTCGCACTACCAAAACAGGACATTTTGTTTTACATGATCCACTCGCCAAGGTGAATATGGATTTCGTACACGATGTTTGTTATAAAGGGTTGTTTGCACTAGATAAGAGTATAGAAAACGGAAAGCCCGAAGGACTTAAAGAATTTGGAAACTGGGATACGATTTATGAGGGACTTTCCCAATTGCCTCCCCATGTTCAGAAAAGCTGGTTCGCTTTCGATCATTTTTTTTCCGACACTGCTTTTCCCGAGGTAATAGAGCATGTTTATAAAGGAGGCATCAAAAAAATCCTCGATATTGGTGGCAATACCGGAAAGTGGGCCATCGCCAGCACAAAATACTCGAATGATATTCGGGTGACCATCATGGATCTTCCGGGACAATTGAATGTAGCCAAAGCAAGGATCGAACAGTTAGGATTAACCGATAAAGTTTCTTTTCATCCCGTTAATATCCTGGATGAATCAAAATCCTTCCCTAAAGGCTATGATGCCATTTGGATGAGCCAATTCCTGGATTGTTTTTCAGAAAAAGAAATTGTATCGATCCTGAAAAGATGTTATGATGCGTTGGATAATGATGGTTATGCACTGATCCTGGAAGCTTTTTGGGATAACCAGCGATTTGAGACTGCAGCATTCTGCCTGCAGCAGACATCGATCTATTTTACGGCGCTCGCAAACGGTACGAGTGAGATGTATGATTCCAAAGTTTTCATCCAATGCGTGAAGGACGCAGGATTTGAAATCGTGGAGAAGATCGAACAAATCGGACTCAGTCATACCCTGCTAAAATGCAAAAAAATAAAATGATTACCTTAACAGCATTGTTTGTGTTAATAAAAAGACCTTGACATGAGTACAGAGAAAGTGGACGTTTTGGTGATCGGTGCAGGGCCTGCCGGAACGGTAGCAGCTTCGATCGTAAACAAGGCAGGATACAAAGTAAAAATCGTCGAGAAACAAAAGTTTCCGCGATTTGTGATCGGTGAAAGCCTGTTGCCACGTTGCATGGAAGCGTTGAACGAAGCAGGATTCCTCGATGCTGTTAAAGCGAAAGGTTTCCAGGAAAAATTCGGCGCAAAATTCGTCAAGAACGGAAAGATCTGCGATTATCTTTTCGCTGATCAGTTTACCGAAGGCTGGAACTGGACCTGGCAGGTTCCCAGAGGTGAGTTCGACAAAACACTTGCTGATACAGTTGAGAAAATGGGTGTACCGGTTTCTTACGAAACGTCCGTGACCGCCATCGAATTTAATGGCTCCGATTCTGTAACAACGGTGGAAGATATTCATGGCAGCCAATCAAAAATTGAAGCGAGGTTTATTATCGATGGCAGTGGTTATGGCCGTGTGATCCCTAAATTATTCGGTCTTGATAAACCTTCAAATCTCCCACCCCGCAAAGCACTGTTTACGCATACAGTGGATTTAAAAAGATCTATGTCCGACGAGCCAAACCGGATTACCATCGTGGTACACCAATATGGCATTTGGATTTGGATCATTCCTTTTTCGAACGGAATAACTTCGCTTGGATTCGTAGGAGACCTGGAATTTTTCAAAAAGCTCGATGGCGATAATGAAAGTCAGCTTCGTACACTGATCGCCAATGAACCTTATCTCGCAGACAGATTCAAAGACGTTGAATTCGTTTTTGAGCCGAGGGTGCTGGAATCCTGGTCGTCTACCACCAATACTTTTTTTGGAGATGGATTTGTGCTGACAGGAAACGTGACGGAATTTCTGGACCCTGTATTTTCTTCAGGTGTAACACTGGCCACAGTCTCGAGTCAGATCGCGGCTGGATTGGTCATTCGCAAATTGAAAGGTGAGATTTTTGATTGGAACAAAGAATATACAGAACCGATGATGCAGGGAGTAGATACTTTCCGCTCCTATGTTACGACCTGGTATGAAGGCACTTTGGATACCATCTTTTTTGCTGACGACCAGGATCCGCTTATCAAGAGCCAGATATGTTCTGTATTGGCGGGTTATGTTTGGGACAAAACGAATCCTTATGTAAAAAATCATCACAACGCACTGCATAAACTGGCCTCCATTATTGAATTCAGGGACAGTCTGCGGAAAAAAGCTGTTCAATAATCTGCCGGTCTTGCTATCCAAAAACTATATTCTCGCCAGCTGTGTTATCAGTAATGATACCGTTTATAAAAATGGGAACCCGGTGTTTAAGAACAAGGAAAGTGAAATTAGTGCATTTCTCGAATCTGCTTATGTATTTGCAGACCCGAAGTATCCCAAGTTTTACAAAATGGATAACCTGAGTAAACTCGGTTTTCTTGCGTCCGAAATACTTTTGAAAGACAATGAACAGGCAAGAACTTATCCGGCCGAAGAAGTAGGGATTGTATTGTCGAATGCAAGTGCCAGTCTGGATACGGATGTTAAATATTATAAAACCGTCAGCGATTTTGCAAGCCCGGCACTTTTTGTGTACACGCTGCCAAATATCGTAATTGGCGAAATATGTATCCGAAACGGTTTCAAGGGGGAAAATGCTTTCTTTATCTCGGAGAGATTCGATGCTTCCTTTATGGTGGATTATGTCGATAACCTGATTAATAATAATATCTTGCAGTGCTGTATCTGCGGATGGGTTGAATTGTTTAAGGAAAGCTATAAAGCGGCGTTTTTCCTGGTAGACCGAAATACGGATAATCCGTCCGTCAGTACTTTTTTTGACACAAATCAAATTGTTCACATTTATCAGTCAAACAATGGATAAATTAATGGCCGATCTGAAGAGACAGATCATTGAACAGTTAAACCTGAAGGACCTGAAGCCGGAAGATATCGGTGATGATCAACCGCTGTTTGTGGAAGGATTGGGACTGGATTCCATCGATGCCCTGGAATTGATCGTCTTGTTGCAACAGGAGTATAAAATTAAATTGTCGAACGCGGAAGAAGGACCGAAAGTTTTTCAATCCGTAAGAACCATGGCAGCATATATAACTGCTCACCAAGCTCAGAAAGTTTAACATGAGTTCATCCGTATTGATTGCAGGTGTGGGAATTATTTCGGCGATTGGAAACAATCAGCAGGAATGCCTGGAATCGCTTGAACAGGAAAGAGCTGGAATGGGTTTCATGAACCATCTTCATTCCATTCACAAGAACAAATTACCAGTCGCTGAAGTAAAGGCCGATAATGCCAGGCTTGCTGCAATAACAGGAGCGTCTCCCCAATTAAGCCGAACCGCGCTGCTTGCAATGGTAGCCGCAGAAGAAGCATGGAGAGATTCCGGTATGGGCAAATTGAAAGATCTGCGCGTTGGTCTTATATCTGCCAATACCGTGGGTGGGATGGATAAGACAGAAGATTTTTTCCCCTCATTCTTACAAAATCCTGCTAAAGGTCATTTACGTGATGTGGTATATCATGAATGCGGAAGCGTGACGGAATTGGTGGCGGATCGACTTGGGATCAAAGATTATCTTTCTACGATCAGTACAGCCTGCTCTTCTTCAGCCAATGCCGTCTTTTATGGAGCTCGTCTAATCAAACAAGGGATTCTGGATGTCGTTGTCGCAGGTGGAACTGATGCCCTCACAAGGTTTACGCTGAATGGATTCAATACCTTGATGATCCTCGACGCAAATTTTTGCAAGCCCTTCGATGAAGAGCGCCGTGGACTCAACCTCGGTGAGGGTGCTGGTTATATGGTGCTGGTTTCAGAGAAAGTAGCGGACATGGTCGGTGGTAAAATATATTGCAAACTCAGTGGCTATTGCAACGCCAATGACGCCTACCACCAAACAGCTTCTTCACCCGGCGGCACGGGTTCTTTACTTGCGATGAAAGGTGCTCTGGAGAAAAGCGGATTACAGCCCGAGGACATTAGCTATATCAACCTGCACGGAACCGGAACACAGAATAACGATATCGCAGAAGGTACCGCGATCAAAACTTTATTTGCAGCTCGTTATCCGCCGATGAGTTCAACCAAGTCTTTTACGGGTCATACCCTGGGAGCCAGTGGAGGCATAGAGGCCGTACTATCGGCAATGGCTATCCGAAACGGAGTCATCTATCCAAACCTCCGCTTAACGACGCCAATGAAGGATCTGCCCTTTGTTCCGGAAAAGCATTTTCTAAAAAACCGGGCCATCAGGCATGTTTTATCAAATTCCTTTGGATTTGGAGGAAACTGTTCATCGCTGATCTTCTCAACATTGTAAAATGCAACGGTATATACGATCCACAGCCTGTATTTCCCCACAAAAAACCTTTCGCGGGGATTTCTTCCCGGAAGAACCCATGAATCATGTCGGCACCCAAATGAGATGCATTGAACCCGACTATTCAGTGCTTATCGATCCGAAATGGATGAGGAGGATGAGCAGGATTATTAAAATGGGAGTAGCTACCGCAATGGAATGTCTTTCGAACGCAGCTGTGAAGGTTCCCGATGCCATCATTACCGGTACTGCCTACGGATGCCTGGAAGACACGGAAATTTTTCTGACCAAGATGGTGGAGAACAGGGAGGAACTGCTTACACCAACTGCTTTTATTCAATCCACCCATAACACCGTAGGCGCACAAATTGCATTGCTGCTGCAATGCCATCGATACAATAATACGTTTGTACACCGCGGTTTTTCATTTGAAAATGCGCTGCTCGATGCCATGATGTTGTTGAACGAACAGGAAGCCACGAATGTGCTGGTCGGCGGCATCGACGAGATCACAAAAATCAGCCACACCATCCTCAGCAGGTTTGGGATTTACAAACCAAATTCTCAATCCAGCCTTGCCCTCATCAACCCCAATGCAAAAGGAACCCTTGCAGGTGAAGGCGCCGCCTTTTTCCTGATCACCAGCGAAGCATCTGAAAAAAATATGGCCACGCTGGATGGATTAAAGACTTTTTACAAACCTGGCAGCCAGGCTGAGATTGAGACCGTCATCAGTAATTTTTTAAATGATCAGGAAATAAATATCGCGGATATCGATCTCGTGATTACCGGCAACAATGGAGATACTAAGAATGATAAAATCTATGAAGTCCTGAAGAAATCGATCCTCGTTAATAGACCAATAGCTCAGTTCAAGCATTTATGCGGCGAATATCCAACCGCCAGTTCTTTCGCATTGTATCTCGCTGCTAACCTTATAAAAAATACCCAAGCTCCCGCATGGCTTTTTGCAGTAGGCAAATCTGAAAACGTCAAACCCAAAAAAATTCTGATCTACAACCATTACCAAACTATTCATCATTCTTTATTCCTGGTTTCAGCATGTTGAATTTTCGAAATACGAATATTGCGCTCATCCTGATCTTTGCGCTCCTGTTGGTGCTTAACTTCTACTACAGGATACCATTTTCTATTTTTCTAATCACTTTCATCATCTACACGCTCATTCTTTTTTACGGGAGCTATTTTGTCGATTCAAATTTTTATTTGCCGATCATATGTTCAGGTAAATCAGGAATTAAGGAAATCGCACTGAGCTTCGACGATGGTCCGGCGCAGCAATACACACCAGAGCTGTTGGCTGTTTTAAAAAAAGAACAGGTTCACGCGGCATTTTTCTGCATCGGTAAAAACATTACCGGCAACGAGGCAATAATCAAACAAATTCATGAAGAGGGTCATATTATTGGGAACCACAGCTTTTCTCATGATATATGGTTCGATTTATTTTCAGCAAAGAAAATGCTGAATGATATGCGATCAATGGATGACGCGATGCAGGACACTATTGGACTGAGGTCCCGATTGTTCAGACCACCTTATGGGGTAACGAATCCTAACATAAAAAAAGCCATTCTGCAGGGAAATTATATTCCCATCGGATGGAACATCCGTTCGCTGGATACCGTGATCCGGGATGAAAATAAATTGCTATCGAAAGTAAAAGCCGCATTGAAACCCGGCGCGATTATTCTATTTCATGACACCAGTAAATCCAGCCTGCAAATACTTCCGGAACTGATCAACCATATCCGCCGGGAGGGTTATACCATCCAACGGCTGGATAAAATGCTTAACTTGGAACCTTATGTATAGCATGGTGCTCCTGACCTTTCTGGTGATGAATGGATTAACAGCAAACTGTCAATATGAAGGTTATACTTTGCTGAATGATGCCAGCCATTTTCGGGAGCAATTTGCTGCTGCTTCGCAAAAAACAAATTCAATCAAAAGTGATTTTACCCAGGAAAAAAGCATTAGCCTGTTGTTGGAGAAAATAAATTCCGCTGGAAAATTCTGGTTCAAAAAGGAAAATTTTTTGCGGATGGAATACCAGCAACCTTTTCAATACCTGTTGGTGATCAACAATGCCAGTGTTTATATAAAAGACGGTACGAAAGAAACCAGGGTGAGTTCGAAATCAAATAAACTTTTTCAACAGATTAATACCGTGATGCTCGACTGTGTAAAGGGAACTGCGTTGAACAATCCGGATTTCAGTGAGAGGATATTTGAAGGGAAAGCTGCTTTCCTGATAGAGATGATTCCCGTTGCGAAAAACCTTAAAGAATATTTCAAAACTATCGTGCTGGTGGTTGACAAAAAAGATTTTTCCGCCAATAGCGTCGAAATGAACGAGCTTTCTGGAGACCGCACAACTATTCATTTTATCAATAAAGAGCTGAATGTTACGATCCCTGATCAACTATTTGCTGTTCACTAGTACGCTGATTTTTGCCGGAGCCTGTAGTTCTCCTTACAAGAAACTCACTAAGATAAAAGGAGATCCTTCCTGTATTCAGAATTTCAAACCCGTTTTTGAATCGGTGATGTACAATACGAACGTGGATATTGTAGGCCACCATATCAGCGGTGTAATTGTGTTTAAGACGATGCCCGACAGCAGTATCCGGATCGTTTTTTCCATGAAGACAGGTTTTAAGTTCTTCGATTTTGGTTTTACACCTGATTCGGGATTCAAAGTCTATTACATTTTGAAGCAAATGGACAAAAAAGCGCTGATCACGGCCCTGAGAAAGGACTTTGAGCTGATCCTCCTTCAACATACGGAGGCCTCGCATGGATATCTATTATCTGATACAGCTGAACACTACTATGCATTCCCGCAGGAAAAGGGCACCAATTATTACATTACCAATAGCTCCTGTACCCACCTGATCCGCATCGAGAAATCCTCCAAAAAGAAAGTGATTGTCGAAGCTATTATGAAAGACTATCGTGATGGAACACCCGACACCATTGGGATTTCTCATAAAAATTTAAATTTTGACATCGCGCTTAAAAAATTGGAGCATGCTGCAAAATGATTTTTTTAACATCCTCGAATTCAAACAGGAAGCGGATTCGATAGAAGCGAGCCTGGAACTCAATCCATCTCATAAAATATTCGAAGGACATTTCCCGGATCAGCCGGTGGTGCCAGGCGTTTGCATGATGCAAATGCAGAAGGAACTTCTTGAAAAAGCTATGGGAAGGAAAACAAATCTCCGTAAAGCGGATCATGCGAAATTCTTATCGATGATTGATCCGGGTGTCAACCGACTCATCACGGCTCATATCCAATTTGTCCGCAATGATGATACCATCAATCTCACGGGGTCATTTACACAGGGTGAAATCGTTTTTTTTAAGTACAGAGCGATTTTTGTTTAGCGCGAGAGACTCCCTATTGTATTGAGCTCCATCACTATGGGGATTAATTTGGTGCAGCATTTTTTGAACCACATAGGACATAGAACACATAGGTTTCACATAGAATCTCCTATGTGAAACCTATGTGTTCTATGTCCTATGTGGTTCAAAAAATTTAGCAATTCATTTCCTTTTTTCAATCCAGTTCAACACAGGATTGGTCATGAAAGTAGTAGCTAATGCCATCAGGACCATCATGGAAAATATTTGGGGAGATAGTATTCCAAGATCGTATCCGATATTCAAAACCACCAGTTCCATTAAACCGCGGGTATTCATCAACGCTCCGATCGAGAGACTGTCTTTCCAATTTTGTCCCACAACGCGAGCCGCTATAGCACTCCCTCCGAACTTCCCCATCACAGCTACCAACAATATCCAACCGAAGCTAACCCAAAGATTCGCTTCATTCAGTAATCCAATTTGTGTACGCAGTCCGGTTAGTACAAAAAATATCGGAAGCAGGAGTACGATACTTACATCCTCAATTTTATTGATAAACATTTTTCGGAAAACGGGATCCTGTGGCATGATCAATCCAGCCATAAATGCACCGAAGAGGGCATGTATGCCGATTGTTTCTGTCATGTAAGCCGACAAGAGCAACACAACAAATACAAGTGCCATCATCGTGCGATTTGAAAGTCGTTCGCTGGCAAATACCTTCTGCAAGAGCATTCTTACCGGGAAAATCATCAGCAGGCAATAAAAAACCACCAGCGCGATCGTAAACATGGCATTCATCGAAGTACCAGCCTTGATAATGGCAATCAATGCAGCGAGAATACACCAGGCCGTTACATCATCCGCAGCGGCACAGGTGATTGCCAGCACGCCGAGCCGGGTTCCCGTCATTCCACGCTCCTGTAAGATTCTTGCCAGCACCGGAAAAGCCGTAATGCTCATCGCGATGCCCATGAACAAAGAAAAATGCAGGAACGGAGTATTAGCTGGCGCAAATTGATCATACAGAAAATAGGAAAGCCCCATCCCAAGCGCATAGGGAATGATAATACTTGCGTGGCTAATGATCACCGCATCCCTTGCTTGTTTGTGAATGACCTGGATGTCGAGTTCCATTCCGATGATGAACATAAACAATACCAAACCCAGCTGGCTCAAGAACTGCAGGTTTACCATGGAATCTGGAGGAAATAGAAATTCTGAAACAGCCGGCGAAAGAAGTCCGAGGAGAGATGGCCCCAGCATTACACCAGCTACAATCTCTCCTATCACCGCCGGCTGGCCAATTTTTTTAAACAGCACTCCCAAGAGCCTGGCGACCAGTATGATCACCACTACCTGGAGCAATATAACAGGTAAGGATAGACGAATATTTTGATGGAAGGATCCAAGAAAGTGTTCAAGATTCCCGTCGGAGGAAGTCGGGTGAACAGCACCTACTCCACCCCTCGCGATCTCCAGCGTCTTCCCCCTGGTTATAATGGAATAGATGACTGCGCCAAAACCAACAATCATTAAAATGTAAAACAGCAGACCATTTCTTTTCTTCATCTGGGAAATCCTGGATTTTATGAATTGACCATATTATGTAGCGCTACATTTTTATTTCTCAGATCGACACCTCCTTCTAATACCGATTTCAGGTTGGCGAGGTAGAACGTCCATCCGGCACTACAACCCAGGTGAAAATACTGACGTGAATAATCATCCAGCGGAATATTTTCCTGGGTCAATTCTACCAAAAGTTCCCCTTGTTCCGGTTTAATAATAATAACTACATCACCGCCTTTTCCAAATGTGAATTTGAGTTTATCCGCTCCATTGGCTGCGAGTATCACACCTTTTTCGACAGTTTCGTCAGTCCAGCCATGCCAATACCATTCATATTCATCACCCTGTTGAACCAGTTCTGAAGATAATTTGAGTTTCCCGCTACGGTAAAATTCGGCCTTTCTTAAAAACCATTTCTCCAATCCTTCTTGTGTTGCGCAGGCGTGATAAAGTGTTTTCACATCCGATCTAATAGATACCCTTTTCACGAAACGGCTCCAGTCATAGTCGGATTTTTCGTGGTTAGATTCAGTTGACATTGTTTTTGAATTTAAACCGAAATCGATTTACTTCTTTACAAAGATAGCTTTCTTCACTTATGCTTATTTTGTGCAAATCCAATTTACTTAAGTCACAAGCTCCTCAGGTATCCAAAAAGTTTACAGACTACATTAGGAGTCTGTAAACTTTTCGGTTTCTCAGGCGAGTCTCCGTCTCACCAATTCAAAAAAACAAGAGGCCTTGCGGGACTCGCCGTACAAGCAGGTTGACTGTGGTTCGTTTACAAAACCATGCAACCCGATGTGCGGAGAGCCCGGCATGACATTCCGATTGTTAAGCGTATCCTGCGGAGACGCGCCTGAGAACTTAGCATTAACTCTCCTACATTTGTTATAGAATTAG
>Ga0075026_100000931_pt1 | contig 12328 bp, 9 predicted proteins | sample Str012_2_FD_71392 | JGI IMG/M metagenome (GOLD analysis project Ga0075026, IMG submission 71392) | Freshwater sediment microbial communities in response to fracking from Pennsylvania, USA - Straight Creek_MetaG_SC_2012 | ecosystem: Environmental > Aquatic > Freshwater > Creek > Sediment...
GACAACGTCAGCTGGACCCAGGGCGCCCTCGTGGAGCCGTTCAGCTGCGGCTACTACGCGACCGTCCGGGCCGACAACCTCGACGCCAGCGACACCGTCGTCGTCCTCGGCGCCGGTCCGATCGGTCTCGGTGTCGTGGCCGCCACGGTCGGCAAGCGAGCTCGCGTCATCGTGGCCGAGCCGTCGACCGCGCGCGGTGACCTCGCTCGCCGGCTCGGGGCCGACGACGTCGTCGACCCGACGTCGGACAGCTTCCTCGACCAGGTCCTCGACCTCACGAACGGTCGAGGCGCGTCCGTCGTGATCGAGGCGAGCGGCAAGCCGTCGGCCATGGCCGACGCGCTGGAGGTCGCCGGCTTCCGGGCCCGACTCGTGTACATCGGCATCGACGTGGGCGGTAGCGCCCCGGCCAAGCTCGGCCTCTTCCAGTCCAAGGAGCTGCAGGCGCGCGGCATCATCGGCTCACCCGGCGTGTGGCCGCAGACGCTGCAGTTCCTCTCCCGGAGCGGCGTCGACCTGAGCCCGCTCGTGACCTCGAGCTACCCGCTCGTCGACGCCGACCGTGCCATCGGCGCCGTGCTCGAGGACCGCTCGCAGGTCAAGGTCCACATCACGTCGTCCGCGACGCTCTGAGGACGGACCGGCCATGCGCGCAGGCGTGCTCCACGCTCCGCACGACCTCCGGGTGGAGGACCGTCCCACCCCGACCCCCGGTGGTTCGGACGTGGTCATCGAGGTCTCGTTCAACGGTCTCTGCGGGACCGACGCGACCGAGTACAGCAAGGGACCGATGATGGTCCCGCTGGACAAGCCCCACCCCGGGAGCGGTCACGTCGGACCGACCACCCTGGGCCACGAGTTCGTCGGCACCGTGGTCGACGCGGGAGCCGACGCACGAGCATGGATCGGCAGGCGCGTCGCCTCCGGCGCCGGCGTGTCCTGCGGCCGCTGCGAGTGGTGCCTGCGCGGGCGCACCAACCTCTGCGCGTCCTATTACACGCTCGGCTTGTCCACGCACGGCGGTCTCGCGGAGCTCGTCGCTGCTCCCGTCTCCACACTCGTCGAGATCCCGGACGGCTGCCCGGACGTCGAAGCAGCTCTGGCGCAACCGCTCGCCGTCGGCTTGCACGGCGTCGACCGGGCAGGCCTGTCCCCCGGTCAGCACGTCGTGCTCCTCGGCGCCGGAGCCATCGGCTCGTTCATCCTCGCCGGGCTCGAGGGCCATGACGGACCGGTGACCGTGGTCGACATCGACGAGGGACGTCTCGACGCCGCACGGCTGCTGGGCGCGACGCAGACGCACCTGATCGGTCGCGACAGCACTCTGGACGAACTGCGCGACCTGATACCGGGTCCGGTCGACGTCGTGATCGAGAGCTCCGGCGTGCCGGGCGCCGCGGCCAGGGCGCTCGGACTTGCGGCGCGTGGGGGGAAGGTCCTGCTCGTAGGACTCGTGAAGGCTCCGCAGGAGCTGGTCCTCTCCGATGTCGTCCTGCGCGAGGTCGACGTGATCACGACGGTGGCGCACGTCTGCGGCACAGATCTGCCGAAGGCGCTGGACCTGCTCACGCGGACACCGCTCTCAGGCACGCTCGGTGTCGCCACGGTGCCCCTCGACCGCGTGGTGCCCGACGGTCTCGAGCCCCTCGTGGCAGGCACGGCTGGCGGCAAGATCCTCGTGGACCCGCGTCGTGGCTGACGTCGCGGTCCTCGGTGCCGGTCGCATGGGTGCTGCGATGGTGCGTCGGTTGGTCGACGCGGGGCACGTCGTCAGCGTGTGGAACCGAACGCCGGGACCGGTCGCACTCCTCGTCGAAGAGCTCGGCCCGGACCGCCTCCGGGCCGCCCGGACCCCAGCCGAGGCGGTCACCGGAGCAGAGGTGGTCCTCAGCATGCTGGCGGACGGACAGGTCACGCGTACGGTGCTACTTGACACCTCGGTCGTGGCAGCCCTGTCACCCGGGAGCGTCGTGGTCGATCTCGGCACCAGCGGCGTGGCCGCGGCCGAGGTGCTCGGCCGGGAGCTGTCGCGTGCCGGAGTCCGGTTCGTCGACGCGCCCGTCTCGGGGAGCGTCCCTGCTGTGGCTGCCGGCACCCTGCTCGTGATGGCATCAGGCGACAGTGACGCCGTCGGACGTGCCGAGCCGGTCCTGTCCGCCTTCGCACGAAGGGTGATGCACGTCGGCGACGTCGGCGCCGGTCAGGTCATGAAGCTCGCGGTCAACCTGGTCGTGCACGACCTCAACGCGGCCGTCTCCGAGGCACTCCGACTGGCTGAGAGTTCCTCGGTGTCAAGGGAAGATGCCTACGCGGTCCTTCAGGAGAGCGTCGTCGGAGCGCCCTTCGTGCAGTACAAGCGGTCGGCCTTCCTCGACCCCGCGACGCCCGTGGCGATGAGCCTGGCGCTCGTGGAGAAGGACCTGCGGCTCATCACCGAGCACGCGCGCGCCCACGGCGAGCCGGCTCCCGTCACCGAGCAGGCACTCGTGTCGGTGAGACGTGCCATGGAGGCGGGGATGGGGGAGCGCGACATGGCCGACCTGAGCCGTCTCGCCCCCGCCCAGGACACCTGAGCGACCCCGTCGGCGGGTCACGGTCCGGTCACATCCGTGTTTCGACGGTGTCAACCTCTTGTGAACGACGTTCTGCCTTTGTACAGTCCTGCGAAACACCGGGCGTGTGGCCCAGGACACACAGGCCAGCCTCCCCGAACTTCGCCCCATCCGGTCCCGGTCCCGACGAGGAGACGTGATGACGACGACCACCCAGACGCCAGTCGCCACCGCCTCGCGCGGTCGTCGTCCGGTGTCCCGGGGACTCGTCACCGTCCTCGTCGCGCTCGTCCTGCTGTTCGCCGCCGGGTTCCTGTTCGCGCCGAGCAGCGTCAGCTCCGGCGCCATCCAGTCGATGCTCCCCTTCGCCTCGGTGCTCGCCATCGTCGCGCTCGGTCAGACACTGGTCGTGATGCAGGGCGGCATCGACCTCTCCGTCCCAGGTTCGGTGTCGCTGGTCATCGTCATCGTCACCCACGAGGCGTACGGCGATGACTCGAAGGTCCTCCCTGCAGCGCTCGCGGCGCTCGTCGTGGCGCTGCTGGTCGGGGGAGTCAACGGGTTCCTCATCGGTCGCCTCGGGCTCAACGCCATCGTCGCCACCCTCGGCATGAACGCACTGCTCTACGCCGCCGTCCTCGCGGTCTCCGGAGGCACACCGCGGCAGACCACGGACCTGCTCGCCAACATCGCCGCCGGAACCTCGTTCGGCATCCCGAACTCCGTGTACTTCGCCGTGGCCGCGACCGCGGTGACGACCCTGCTCGTCAAACGCACTGTCGCCGGCCGTCGGTTCGAGGCCGTCGGGGCGAACGGCCGTGCGGCGTGGGCCACGGGCCTGAAGGTGCAGCGTCACCGCGCCGGCGGCTACGTGGCTGCCCAGTCCTTGTACTGGCTCGGTGGTCTCCTCCTCGCCGGCATCCTCAACAAGCCCACCGCCTATCAGGGCGACGCCTACCTCCTCGCGTCCGTCGCAGCCGTCGTGCTCGGCGGCACGTCCCTCCTCGGCGGCCGGGGGAATCTCGTCGCGACCGCCCTCGCGGCGCTGTTCCTCACCCAGCTCGACCAGTTCGTCCTCGCACTTGGCGTCAACTTCGCCGTCAAGACCTTGGTTCAGGCTGCGGCGTTCGCCATAGGCGTCGCGCTCTACACCATCGACTGGGGTGCCCTCCGGAAGAAGCTGCCCGGCGGCCCGACCCCCCTACCCGCACCATCCTGAACGATCACGTCTCCCCTGCCAGGCCAGCACGTCGATCGATTCGTCCAGCCCACGCACGTCACGCGACAAGAAAGGTCACCCGCATGTCCCGACCCACCACCGCCCTCCGCCTCCTGGCGGCCATGGGTGCCGCGGCGCTGCTGCTCAGCGCGTGCGGGAGCTCTTCTAACAGCGGCTCCGGTAGTTCCGGCTCGCCGGCTGCCAGCGGCTCCAGCGTTGCCGGCGCACCGTCCTGGTGCGGGCCCAAGCAGACCACGCTTGGACTCACCGACGGCTTCGGCGGGAACAGCTGGCGACTCGTGACCACGGCCGCGGCCAAGGACGAGATCTCCAAGTGCCCGAGCGTCACGGACTTCACCTACGCGGACGGCCAGGGCGACACCCAGAAGGCGATCTCCGACATCCAGGGTCTCGTGGCCAAGGGTGTGGGTGCGCTCGTCGTCTTCCCGGACGCCGGCAACGCGATCCTGCCGGCGCTGCAGAGCGCCTACCAGGCCGGTGTCGTGACGGTGCCCTACCGCGTCAACCCCGGCGGCACGGACGGCAAGGACTACACGGTCTGGGTCGGCGCCGACTTCATCACCGACGGCAAGAACTGGGCGACGTGGATCAACAAGAACCTGCCCAACGGCGGCAACATCCTGTTCCTGTCGGGTCCTGCGGGAAACAGCCAGGGCATTGACGAGCTCAAGGGCCTGCAGTCGACGCTCACTCCCGGCAAGTACACCTTCATCGGCCAGTCCCCCTTCGAGGTGACGAACTGGGACCCCGCCAAGACCCAGCAGGTGCTCAGTGCAGCCATCGCGAAGTACCCGAAGATCGACGTCATCGTGTCGGACTTCGGCCCGTCGCTCGTGGGTGCGCTCCCCGAGTTCGAGAAGAGCGGTCGCTCCATCCCGGCCCTCGTGACGTCGGACGGCAACGTGCTCTCGTGCTTCTACGAGGCGCACAAGGCGAAGAACCCCGACTTCAAGCTCTTCACGGTCGCAACCGGTAACGACAACGCCCGGCTCGCGGTCGACTGGGCCGTGGCCGAGGCGACCGGGGGCACCCCGCCGGCGTCCAAGCAGTTCGAGGCGCCGACGTTCGAGGACTCCGTGAGCGGTACGCCGAACCCCGTCACCTGCAAGTCTGACCTGCCCGGTGACATCTACCTCTCGGCGCAGATGCCTGGCACGGACCAGGCGAAGCTCCTGAAGTAGTGCGACGCGGGCCGGCCGGCCGGACACTTCCGGCTGGTCGGCCCGTGGCACTGCCTGCCAACACGTTCCACCCGCGTGCAGCGGAATGAGGGATCTACGCGTGACTGAGGACACCACGACCGTCGTCGCCGAGTCGACCATGGTTCTGTCGGGGATCAGCAAGAACTACGACGGCGTCGCCGCGCTGACCGACGTGTCGCTCGACATCCGCCCCGGCGAGGTCCACGCCCTGTTGGGCGAGAACGGCGCGGGCAAGTCCACCCTCATGGGCGTCGCCTCCGGCACGACGGCGCCGGACACCGGCACCATCACGATGCGTGGACAGCTGGTGGAACGTCTCACCCCCAGCGAGGCGACACGCCTCGGGATCGCGATCGTCCACCAGCACCCCGCGGTTCTCCCGGACATGACGGTCGCGGAAAACATCCGGGTCGCCGTCCCGGCGGAATTCCTGGGCAAGGGCGACGAACAGGCCGCGACGATGCGAGCCATGCTCGATGACGTCGGTTCTAGCTCGCACCTAGACGACCGGGTCGGCGCGTTGAGCGTCGCGCAGCGGCACCTGCTCGAGCTCGCGAAGGCGCTCGTCGTCAGCCCGTCGCTCCTCATCCTCGACGAGCCCACGGCCCCGCTCGGCCCGGAGTCCGTCGAGCTGCTCTTCGAACGCGTCCGTCGGGCCGCCGCGCATGGCACAGCCGTCGTGTACATCACTCACCGCCTCGCCGAGGTGCGCCAGCTCGCCCAGCGCGTCACGGTGCTGCGCGACGGCAAGTTGCGGGGGAGCTCCGACGTCGACGGCATCACCGACGACGAGCTGCTCGCGCTGATCGTCGGGCGACAGCTCGATTCGACCTTCCCGGCCAAGCATGTCGCCGCGGACTCCGACGAACAGCTCGTCACCGTCCAGAACCTCGACGGCCACGGCTTCACCGACGTGACGTTCTCGGCACGTCGCGGTGAGATCGTCGGCGTGTCGGGCATCGTCGGCAACGGCCAGAGTGCTCTCCTGCGCGCCCTCGCGGGACTCGAGCCGTTCACCGGCTCGGTGACCATCGGATCGACGGAGCACAGCTCCAAGGACCTTCGCCGCTACTCGGCCTACCTGCCGGCCGACCGGCACTCCGAGGGCCTGATGATGTCGCTCTCGGTGCGTGAGAACGCGGCCGTGTCGGCGCTCACCAAGTTCAAGACGGCGCTGTTCCTCAGCAGGCGCAAGGAGAATGCCGGCGTCGGTCGCGAGCTGTCGTCCCTGGCGGTCAAGACGGCCTCGCCCGAGACCGTGGTGTCCGCCTTGTCCGGCGGTAACCAGCAGAAGGTCGTCCTGGCCCGAGCCCTCCTGTCCGAGCCCGCGATCCTTGTCGCCGACGAGCCCACCCAAGGAGTCGACGTCGGGGCCCGCGCGGAGATCTACCGAATCCTGCGCGAGGTCTCCTCCGACGGCGTCCCGGTGGTGGTGGCGTCCTCGGACGCCAAGGAGCTCGAAGGGCTCTGCGACCGCGTGCTGGTCATGTCGCGCGGGACCGTCGTCGACGTCTTCGAGGGGGACGACGTCACCGAGGAGCGGCTGATCCACTCCGCGGTGCGCGCGACGACCCACACCAAGCAGTCCGCTTCGTCGACGTCGACCACCGGGTCCACGCGGTGGGGCAGGTTCCTCCAGGGTGACTACGCCCCGGTGCTGATCCTCGGCCTGGTCATGCTGGCTCTCGGCGCCTACGTATTCGCGCACAACGCGCGTTACCTGTCGGCCTTCAACATCACGTCGGTGCTGACGTCGTGCGCCGCGCTGGGCTTCATCGCCCTGGGGCAGACCATCGCCCTGCTCATCGGCGGCATCGATCTGTCTGTGGGACCGCTGGCCGGGTTCCTCGTCGTGATCGGCTCGTTCTTCCTCAACGCCGACAAGGCAATTCCGGTGATGCTGCTCGGCCTCGTCGTCATGGCGCTGGCTGCGGCCGGCACCGGTGCGATCAACGGCAGCCTCATCAGGTTCGCCCACTTCACGCCGGTCGCCGCCACGCTTGCCGCGTACATCGCGCTCCAGGGCCTCAGCTTCCTCCTCCGTGACTCTCCCGGCGGGACGATCGCCTCGTCGGTGACCGGGCTGATCAAGACCAAGGTCGGGCCCGTTCCCGTCGCATTCATCCTGCTCGTCGTCGCGGCGCTGGTCATGGAGTACGTCCTGCGCTACCGCACGTGGGGCCTGCGGATCCGTGCTGTGGGGTCCAACGAGGAGTCGGCACGCCGGGTCGGCGTCGGTATCGACCGCACCGTGATCCTCGCCTACGTGGCCTGCTCGTCGTTCGTCTTCCTCGGTTCCATCGTGCTGCTCGCGCAGCTGGGGATCGGCGACCCGACGCAGGGAGTGGGCTACACGCTGAGCAGCATCACCGCCGTCGTCCTCGGCGGTACGAGCCTGCTCGGCGGTCGAGGCACCTTCATCGGGACCCTGCTCGGCGCCGGCCTCATCGTGCAGGTGCTCAACGCGACCGTCTTCCTCGACCTGACCCAGGCGTGGCAGTACTTCTTCCAGGGCGCGCTCATCGTGGCCGCCGCCGTCATCTACAGCCAGGTGCGCGGGGCGCGCACCGTCGTCTGACTCGTTCGTCCGTCACCAACGTCAGGAGCCACCGGTGCGTGCAGCGCGATTCCACGGCAAGTCCGACATCCGGATCGACGACGTCGCCGTGCCCGCGATCAAGGAGCGGGACGAGGTCCTCGTCGAGGTGCTGTGGTGCGGGATCTGCGGCACCGACCTGCACGAGTACATGGTGGGGCCCATCGTCACTCCGGTGACCCCTCACCCGTTGACGGGTGTGACGCTGCCGCAGACCCTCGGGCACGAGTTCTCGGCACGCGTCGTGGAGGCCGGCCAGGACGTCACCGACGTCAAGGTCGGGGACCGTGTCGCGATCATGCCTGCGATCGTGTGCGGTCGTTGCGACTTCTGTCGCCGCGGTCTCGGCCACCTGTGCGTGCGCTTCGCGTGCACCGGCCTGTCGGCCGAGACGGGCGGTCTGGCGCAGTACGCCGTGCTCAAGGAGTACCAGGTCTCGACGCTTCCGGACACGGTGTCCGACCTCGAGGGTGCCGTCGTCGAGCCGGCCAGCGTGGCGGCGTACGGCATCGACCGCGTGGGCGTCCGCGGAGGGGACGTGGTCCTCGTCACCGGCGCCGGCCCGATCGGTGTCCTGTCCGCGATGTACGCGGACGCGCTGGGCGCCGCGACCGTGATCATCGCGGAGCCGAACCCCAACCGTGCCGCGCTCGCGCAGGCCATGGATATCGGCCCTGTGGCGGACCCGACGGACGACGGCTTCGCCGCGCTCATCGCCGATCTCACCGGTGGTCGCGGGGTGGACGTCGTGGCCGAGTGCTCCGGCTCGACCCCTGGGCTGACGACCGCGATGAACAGCGTCCGGACTCGCGGGTCGATCGTGCAGACGGGTCTGCACACGAAGCCTGCGACTCTCGACGCGATGCGCCTGTCGGAGAAGGACATCAGCTACATCGGGAGCTGGTGCTACCTCATCACGGACTGGCCGCGCATCATCCGGCTCATCGCCGCTGGGAAGTACCCGGTGAGCAAGGCCGTCACTGCACAGATCGCGCTGGAGGACGTGGTGCCGCAAGGGTTCGACGTCCTGGTGAACCCGAGCGGAGACCAGCTCAAGGTTCTCGTCTCCCCGACTCTCGCCCTCTGACCGGCCAGCGAAACCGGAGGACGCAATGACGATCGAGCTGAGAGCGGTCCACCATGTCGGACTCATCGTGAAGGACCTCGACCGGTCCATCTACTTCTACCACGACGTCCTCGGCCTCCCGTTCTCGAACGAGCCCACGCCATGGTTCGAGGGGCCGGCGCTCGAGGCCGGTGTCGGTGTGCCGGGAGCGCGCCTGCGCCAGGTGACGTTCTGGGTCGGCGACCACTCCAACATGGAGCTGCTCGAGTACTCCAACCGCGAGGTCGACAACCCGATCCCGCCGAACAACGCGCTCGGCGCCGCGCACGTCTGCTTCCGCGTCGACGACATCCGGGCGACCAAGGCCGAGCTCGAGGGCAAGGGTGTGCAGTTCTACAGCGACGTGAACGTGGTCGACGAAGGACCGCTCGCCGGGTGGCGTTGGTGCTACTTCAGCGATCCGGACGGTCTGGCGCTCGAGCTCGTCGAAGTCGCCTACTACGACAAGGAACAGCGGGACGCCGCGTCCGCCGAGTACCTGCGCAGCCGCCCGACGCTCGAGCAGATCCAGGCCGGACTCGGCTGACCGCCGAGCCCCTCATCCCCACCTACTGCACAGGAGTTGTGATGGTTTCCCCGACGTACGGAACCAACCAGGTCGACTGGGAGAACCGTCTGGACATGAACCGGCTGCGTCAGGAGCGGCTGGCTCGGTTGAAGGCGGAGCTCGAGCGGTCCGACCTCGGTGCCGTGCTGACCTTCGACTTCCACAACATCCGCTACATGACCGCCACCCACATCGGCACCTGGGCCATGGACAAGATGATCCGCTTCGCCATCCTGCCGCGCGGAGGTGACCCGGTGCTGTGGGACTTCGGGTCCGCGGCCAAGCACCACCAGCTGCAGACGCCGTGGCTCGACGCACCGCACGAGGCAGCCGGTCGCGGCGACCACTACGGGGCGCGCGCCGGGATCTCGATGCTGCGCGGTGCCATCTCCCCTGGTGCGGGGCGTGCCGCTGACGTCGCGACCAAGATCGCCGGCGTCATGCGCGACTTCGGGCTCGAGGGACAGCCGATCGGTGTCGACATCGTCGAGCCGGATGTGCTCTTCGAGCTGCAGCGGATCGGCTTCCCGGTCGTCGACGGGCAGCAGGTGTTCCTCGAGGCGCGCCGGATCAAGACTCCGGACGAGATCGGACTGCTGACACAGGCTGCGTCGATGGTCGACGCGGCCTATGAGGAGCTCTACGAGTTCCTGCGACCTGGTGTCCGCGAGAACGAGTGCGTCGGTCTGGTATCGAAGGTCCTCTACGACCTCGGGTCCGAGCATGTCGAGGGTGTCAACGCCATCTCGGGCGAGCGGTGCAGTCCGCATCCCCACGTGTTCTCGGACCGGCTGATCCGACCGGGGGACCCGGCGTTCTTCGACATCCTGCACTCGTTCATGGGCTACCGCACCTGCTACTACCGCACCTTCGCCGTGGGCTCCGCATCGCGCGCGCAGCGCGACGCATACGTCGTGTGCCGTGAGCTCATGGACCGCTCCATCGCGATGGTGCGGCCGGGCGTCACCACGGCCGACGTCGTGGCGCTGTGGCCGCGAGCGGAGGAGTACGGATTCCCCAACGAGGAAGCCGCGTTCGCACTGCAGTACGGCCACGGTGTAGGGCTGTCGATCTGGGAGCGCCCGATCTTCAGTCGGATGACCTCCTTCGACAACCCCGAGACTCTCGAGGAAGGCATGGTCTTCGCGCTCGAGACCTACTGGCCGGCTGCGGACGGCTGGGGCGCGGCGCGCATCGAGGAGGAGCTCGTCGTCACGAAGGACGGGTGCGAGGTCATCACCAAGTTCCCGGCGGAGGAGCTCCTCGTCGCTGGCAAGCGCTACTACACGACCGGTGGCTACCTTCCGACGATGCGCGATTCGCAGTCGCACCTCAACACCGCCGCCGGCTCGTCGCCGGCCGGCGTCAACGGTCTGCGCGTGGGAGTGAAGGACTGACCCGCTCGCGCCGTAGTTCGGAGACACCTCCGCACATGCCGGTGTCGCCGGTGGTGCCAACCCACCCGCCGGCGACACCACTCACCTGAATGGACGAGGAACGTCGATGCCCCCCTCCGAACGGTTCGGTCATCTCGCCTACTCGACGCTCGTGCACCCCGGTGACACGTGGGAGGAGATGCGCACAAGCCTCGAGACGTATGCGCCCGCGGTCAAGGCGCGAGTCTCGCCCGACGACCGGTACGCCGTCTCACTACGCATCTCCGCGGCGTCGGCCCAGACCTTGATCGCCGATCAGCAGGAGGTGTCGCGCCTGCGGCGCTGGCTCGCCGAGCGCGACATGTACGTCTACACGGTGAACGCCTTTCCCTACGGCCCGTTCAAGGGACGTGTCGTCATGGAGAACGTCTACGAGCCGGACTGGGCCACCGAGGACCGGGTGACGTACACGTGCCGGGTCGCCGACATCCTGGCCGAGCTGGCGCCCGATGACGTGGACCCGTCCATCCAGACGGCCCCCCTCGCGTTCCGACCGAAGGTGTCCACGCCGGAACAGATCGACGATCTGACCGAGAACCTGCTTCGTGTCGTGGCACACCTCGTCGAGCTCGAGCGTCGCACCGGGCGTCGCGTGAAGCTGGCGCTGGAACCCGAGCCGTTCTGCTTCCTCGAGACGACGGAGGAGACCGTCCGGTACTTCCAGGAGCACATCTACTCCGGCGCGGGCACCGCCCGGCTCATGCGCCTGACCCAGCTTCCGGCGAGCGAGATCGCGGGAGCGATCCGACGTCACCTCGGCCTCGTGTTCGACGTCTGCCACCAGTCGGTGCAGTTCGAGGACATCGCGGCATCGCTGCGGATGATCTACGACGCGGGCGTTCCGGTGTTCAAGCTGCAGGCTGCCGCGGCGCTCTGGGTGCCCGAGGTGACGGACGAGGCCGTGGCCGCGCTCGAGGCGTTCACCGACACGATCTACCTCAGCCAGACGACGGAGAAGCGCGATGGACAGCTCACGCGCTTCCTCAACCTCTCCGATGCCATCGCGGCGTGGAAGCTGGACTCGTCCGGCGAGCGCGAGTGGCGAACCCACTTCCACGTGCCGGTCTTCCTCGACGACCTCGGCGAGTTCCGCACGACCCGGCCCGGGATCGAGGCTGCTCTCGCCGTCCACGCGGAGCTGGCGCTGTCCGACCATCTCGAGATCGAGACCTATACGTGGGACGTCCTCCCGGCGCACCTCAAGACGGGAGACATCACCGACTACGTGTCGCGCGAGCTCGAGTGGATGAGCGATGCATTGTCAGCCGCCGCGAGCCTGCAGTCAGCGACCCGAGCGGGATAGGGGAGCAGGAGTGCCGGCGGTCGCAGGCGAATCGCGGCTCGTGGGTGTCGTCGAGGCGTACGGCGCCGTGCTCGTGCCACGCGGACACGGCGGTACGGTGCCGTCGTGGGCCCGGGCCAGGACGAGCGGCGCGATCCCGTGACGGCTCACGGAACCAACCTCCGGGTCGGTGTGATCGGCGCCGGGATCGTCGGCCTCGCGGTGGCCTGGGAGGTCACACGTCGTATGCCCGGTGCCGACGTCACCGTCCTCGAGAAGGAGGATCGGATCGCGGCGCACCAGACCGGGCGCAACAGTGGCGTCGTGCACGCCGGTCTGTACTACCG
>Ga0075026_100000932_pt1 | contig 12311 bp, 9 predicted proteins | sample Str012_2_FD_71392 | JGI IMG/M metagenome (GOLD analysis project Ga0075026, IMG submission 71392) | Freshwater sediment microbial communities in response to fracking from Pennsylvania, USA - Straight Creek_MetaG_SC_2012 | ecosystem: Environmental > Aquatic > Freshwater > Creek > Sediment...
GAAGGTGATCGAGGAGACGCCGGCGCCATTTCTGTCGACCGCTACTCGCGAAGGGCTGTTGCGTTCTGCAATCGCGCTGACTGCGTCCGTGGGCTACCGGTCGGCGGGCACGGTCGAGTTCGTCGTCGACGCCATCACCGGCGAACACGCATTCCTCGAGGTGAACACGCGCCTCCAGGTGGAACACCCCGTCACCGAGATGGTCACCGGCATCGACCTCGTCGAATGGATGGTGCGCCAGGCCCGCGGAGATCTGCCGCCGCTCGCGGCGCTCGCCGCGTCCGTGAATCCCGCGGGCGCGGCCATCGAGGCGCGCGTCTACGCCGAGGATCCCGCGCACGACTACCGGCCCAGCGCGGGAACCGTCACCGAATGGCGCGCCCCCACGGACGCCCGCGTCGACACGTGGGTGGGGCTCGGAACCGAGGTGACGTCGTTCTACGACCCGCTCCTCGCGAAGATCGTCGTGCACGGCGCAGACCGCGACGACGCGATCGACCGGCTCACGCGGGCGCTCGCCGAGACCCGGATCGGCGGCATCGAGACGAACCTCGCGCTCCTGCGCGCCGCCGCCACCGATCCGCGCTTTCGCGCGGGTGCGGTCGAGACCGCGCTGCTCGATGACGTCGAGATCGCATCCGACGCGATCGAGGTCCTCGTCGCGGGCGCGCAGACCACGGTGCAGGATTACCCCGGCCGGCTCGGCTACTGGGACATCGGCGTGCCGCCGTCGGGACCGATGGACGATCTCGCGTTCCGGTTCGCGAACCGCCTCGTCGGGAATCGCGTCGACGCGGCCGCGCTCGAGTGCACGATGACCGGGCCCGCGTTGCGCTTCGCGAACGACGCGGTCGTTGCGCTCACGGGGGCGCGGATGGATGCCGACATCGAGGGCGTCCCCGCGCCGTGGTGGACTGCATTCGCGGTCGGCGCTGGCCAGGTGCTGCGCCTGGGTACGGTCACCGACGCGGGCGCACGGACGTATCTCGCAGTGCGCGGTGGGCTCGACGTTCCCGACTATCTCGGCTCCCGCTCGACGTTCATCCTCGGGCGCTTCGGCGGTCACGCAGGCCGCGCGCTCATGGCCGGGGATGCGCTGCACGTCGGTACGGCGCACGGCGTTGACATCACGATCGGGGACACGGTCACGCCGACCGCGATCCCCGCGTACACGACGACGTGGGACGTGTGCGTCCTCCCGGGCCCGCATGCCGCACCGGACTTCTTCACGGTCGACGACATCACGATGCTGCACGCGACGGAATGGGAGGTGCACCACCATTCCGACCGCACGGGGGTGCGGCTGATCGGGCCCGCGCCGCAGTGGGCGCGACCCGACGGCGGCGAAGCCGGACTGCACCCCTCGAACATCCACGACAACGAGTACGCGATCGGCACGATCGACTTCACCGGCGACATGCCGATCGTGCTCGGCCCCGACGGTCCGAGCCTCGGGGGCTTCGTGTGCCCCGCGACCGTCGCGACGGCCGACCGCTGGAAGCTCGGTCAGTTGCGGGCCGGCGATCGGGTGCGGCTCCTGCCGATCACGCACGCGGACGCGCTCGTGCGCATCGAACACAACGAGCAGAACCTCGCGACCCTCGGCGCGGCGTCGCCCGCCCCGGCCGCGCCACACTCGCCGGCGCCCGACGCGGCCGTGTTGCACTTCGACCCCGCCGATGCGACCCGGCCCGCGCTGACGATCAGGCGCGCGGGCGACGCGCACATACTCGTCGAGTTCGGGCCGAACGTCCTCGACCTCGACCTCCGGGTCCGCGTGCACGCACTGCACGAGGCCCTGGGACGCCGCGACATCGAAGGCGTCGCCGAGCTCGCGCCCGGAATCCGTTCGTTGCAGCTGCGCTTCGATCCGAAGGTCATCGCGCTCGACGCGCTGCTGGAAACGGTCGTCGACGCGGAGACGAAGCTGCCCGCGCTCGACGAGATCGAGATCCCCTCGCGGATCGTGCATCTTCCGTTGGCGTGGAACGACAGTCAGACCCAGCTCGCGACTGCGCGCTACGCGCGAACGGTGCGGCCCGACGCGCCCTGGTGCCCCAGCAACCTCGAGTTCATCCGGCGCATCAACGGGCTCGACTCGGTCGACGACGTACACCGCATCGTGTTCGACGCGAGCTATCTCGTGCTCGGTCTGGGTGACGTGTACCTGGGTGCGCCGGTTGCTACGCCGGTCGATCCGCGGCACCGCCTCGTCACCACCAAGTACAACCCGGCGCGCACGTGGACGCCGGAGAACGCGGTCGGTATCGGCGGCGCGTACCTCTGCGTGTACGGAATGGAAGGGCCGGGCGGGTACCAGTTCGTCGGCCGCACCGTGCAGGTGTGGAACCGGTGGCACACACCGCGCGGCTTCGAACCCGGACATCCCTGGCTGCTGCGGTTCTTCGACCAGCTGCACTTCCACCCGGTGAGCGAAGAGGAACTGCTCGAACAGCGCGACGCGATCGCCCACGGATCCGGCGGTATCGACATCGAGCCGACTGTGTTCCGGATGGCCGAGCATCACGCGTTCCTCGCCGATCACGCGGACGAGATCGAGGCCTTTCGCGTCGGTCGCGACGCCGCGTTCGCCGACGAGCGGGCGCGGTGGAAGCGCCTCGGGGTCGCGGAGTACGTCAGTGCGGTGCCCCATCCGGAGCCGGTCGGCGACGAACCACCACTCGCCGCGGGCGAACACGCGGTCGCGTCGCCGGTGCAGGGCACGGTCTGGAAGCTGCTCGTCGAGCCGGGTGACTCGGTCGCGGCGGGTGACGTCGTGGCGGTCGTCGAGGCGATGAAGACCGAAGTCTCGGTCAGCACGATCAGCGCGGGCCAGGTGCAAGCGGTCAGGTGCAGGGAGGGCGCGCTCGTACGCGCCGGTCAGACATTGGTGGTACTCGCATGACCATCGAACATCACACCGAGGCACGCAGCACCCGCCCCGATCGCGTGCACGCCGCGCTCGAGCGGCTGCGGGCGCTCGACGACGATGCGGTCGTGATCACCCTCGTGGACGACAAGGCGATCGGCTCGCGCGCGGCCCGACTCGCGGCCGAAGGCCCGCGCGACCGACCGCTCTGGGGCATGCCGACGCTCGTCAAGGACAACATCGCGGTCGCGGGGGTACCCACGAGCGCGGCGTGTCCGGCGTACGCGCCCGCCGCGGCAACCGAGTCGGCCGCGGCCGTCGAGCGCCTGGAACGCGCGGGCGCGGTCGTTCTCGGCACGACGAACATGGACCAGTTCGCGACCGGACTCGTGGGAACGCGCTCGCCGTACGGCATTCCCCGCAACCCCGCCGCGCCGGGCCGGATCCCCGGAGGATCGAGCTCGGGATCAGCAGTCGCGGTCGCGCGCGGCATCGTGCCGTTCGCGCTCGGCACCGACACTGCAGGCTCGGGCCGCATCCCGGCCGCGTGCACGAACACGATCGGCGTGAAGCCGACCCGAGGCCTCGTGAGCACACGGGGCGTCGTGCCCGCCGTCCCGGGACTCGACTGCATCTCGGTGCACGCGCTGACGGTCGCCGATGCGTTCCGTGTGCTCGGGGCGATCGCGGGCTTCGACGCACGCGATCCATGGTCGCGGCGCATGCCAACGGGACGCGGGCCCGACCGGGCGTTCCCCGTCGTCGGCTGGATCCCGGACACGGTGATCGCCACCGAGTGCGAGAGCGCCGCCGCGCGTGCGTATTGCGATACGCGCACGATCGTCGAAGGTCTGGCGGGATCCCGGGGCGTCGACATCGACCCCGCGCCGTTCTTCGCCGCGGGGCGGCAGCTGTACGGACCGCGGGTCGCGGCAAGGTATGCAGCGTTCGGCGCGTTCGTCGACGCGCATCCGGACGCGGTCGATCCCGTCGTCGCGCGCGTCGTGCAGTCCGGGCGCGACGTCTCCGGCGTCGAGGTGTTCGCGGCCCAGGCCGAGCTCGCGGTATTGCAGCGCCAGGTCGACGAGGTCTTCGCGACCGTCGACGTCCTGATCGTTCCGACGATGGCGATCTTCCCGACCGTCGACGAGGTTGCGGCCGATCCCGTCGGCGTCAACACGCGTCTGTCGCGCTTCACCGACTTCGTCAACCTCCTGGATCTGTGCGCGGTCGCAGTCCCCGGCGCGCCGCGCGACGACTCGTTGCCGTTCGGCATCACCGTTGTCGGGCCGGCCGCGACCGATCCCCTGGTCGCCGACGCCGCGGCGCGCCTGCACGCGGCTGTCGGCGGCACGCTCGGGGCAACGTCGATCCCGGTTCCGGCCGAGCCGTGGCCGGAGGCCGCCCCCGGTTTCGGCGGCTCCGCGCGCGTCGCGGTGGTCGGTGCGCACCTGCGCGGCCTCCCGCTGCATCACGAGCTCACCGCGCTCGGCGCGCGGTTGGAAACCGTGACCCGCACGGCTTCGAGCTATCGCCTGTACGCGCTCTCCGGCACCGTCCCGCCCAAGCCGGGCCTCGTCCACGTCGAACGCCGGGGCGCCGCGATCGAAGTCGAGGTCTATGCGCTCGGCGACGCGGAACTCGGGCGCTTCCTCGCGGGAGTCGCGGCCCCGCTGGCCATCGGTCCGATCGAGCTCGAGGACGGCTCGACCGTGCCCGGATTTCTCGCCGCGGCCGGCGCCCTCGACTCCGCCATCGATATCACCCACCATGGAGGGTGGCGCACGTACATGGAAAGTCGTCGAACCGGATGAAGTCGAGCGCATGAGGGAACAAACATGAAGGTTGCAGTCGGAGACTGGTTCGTACGCGAGCAGGTCGGTGACGACACCTGGAAGCTCTGGGAACAGTTCGTCGATCCGTTCGCGCGTTGCAACATCTGGTTCGTGCGCGGGCGCGACCGGGGCTTGCTCGTCGACACCGGCCTCGGCGTCGCGAGCTTGTTCGAGGCGGCCCAAGACCTCTTCGAACAGCCGACGCTCGCACTCGCGACCCACTATCACTTCGATCACACCGGATCGCTGCACGAATTCAAGGAACGGCTCGCGCACAAAGCGGGCGTTCCCTATCTCTCGACCGAAGGGGAGATCTGGGGCGCCCTGCGGCGGAGCGACTTCACACCCCGAACGCTCGAGCTGTTCCTGGAAGCCGGGTACGAGCTCCCCGAAGAGTTGCTCGAAGCGCTACCGGCTCCCGGCTACGACCCGAGCACCTACGCGGTGCAGAGCTGCCCGCCGACGCGTGTGCTCGACGACGGCGACGTCGTCGATCTCGGCGACCGCGCGTACGAGGTGCTCCACCTGCCCGGGCACTCGCCCGACTCGATCGGATTGTGGGATGCCGCCACCGGCACGCTCTTCTCCGGCGACGCGGTGTACGACGGCCCGTTGCTCGACGGGAACAGTGACTCCGACGTCGACGCCTACGTCGCGACGATGGAGCGACTGCGCGAACTTCCGGTGCAGGTGGTGCACGGCGGCCACGAACCGAGCTTCGGTCGGGAACGGCTCGTCGAGCTGTGCGACGAATACATCGCCGGCGTCAGTTCTCGATAGGAGAGCCGACACACGCGCGAAATCTTGTGGCCGCTGCGGCGAAACGTCGTCGCTCTACCGTCCGGGATATGGATACGCGGTTCCTGCTCGCACCCGACGCCTATTTCGGAGACGACTGGTACGAGCGCGAGCAGGAGATGCTGTTCGCCCGAACGTGGCACCTCGCGGCCGCGACCGACGAACTGGCCGAGCCCGGCGACTTCGTCACGATCGACGCCGGCCACGATCCGCTCGTGGTGGTGCGGGGTCTCGACAACGAGCTGCGGGCGTTCCACGACTTCTGCCCGCACCGTGGGATCAAGCTGCTCGTCGACAGTGGCAACACCCGCACCGGCATCGTGTGCCCGTACCACTCGTGGAACTTCGCGCTCGACGGCACGCTCCGCAACGTGCCCCAACCCGAGGAGTTCGACCCGGTCGCGCTGCAGGACTGCGGGCTCGTCGCGGCCTCGGTCGCGGAGTGGGGCGGCATGGTGTTCGTCAACGGCGCGCCCGACGCGGATTTCGCCGCGTACCTCCAAGGCTTTCCGGAACACATCGGCAGCTATCGGCCCGAACAACTGCGCGAGGTCGTACGCGTGCAGTTCGACGCCCGCTGCAACTGGAAGCTCTTCGTCGAGAACCACGTCGACGTGTACCACCTCTGGTATCTCCACGCGCGCTCGCTCAGCGCGTACGACCATCATCAGTTCGAGTGGGACGCAATCGGTCCGCACTGGGTCAGCTACGAGCCGGCGAAGGCGGGCGTCGAGCGGCGGCGCCCGCATGTCGGGAGCACGCCGATCGCCGGGCTCGACGAACGCGACAAGGTGGGCATCGGCGCGCACATGCTGTTCCCCAACACACTCTTCGCAACCGAGTCCGAGTTCTTCATGAGCTACGTGGCCAAGCCGCTCGCGCCCGATCGCAGCGTGATCGACGTGCGTATCCGGGCCGAGCCCAGCGCCGATGTGGAGATGCTGGTTGCCGCAGCCAAGGAATTCATGCTCGAAGACGTCAGTGCGTGCGAAGGCATCCAGGCGACGGTGCGTTCGAGCCGCTTCCGCGTCGGCCCGCTCGCCCAGAATCACGAACGGCCGATCACGCTGTTCCACGAGAGCCTGATCGCCGCGCTCGGGTCATGATGACGCTCGCCCGCCAGTTCGTGGGTGCGTGGGAGCGGCGCTCGATCGCGATCGACGGTGGCGCGCCGACCGAACCGGCGCGGGTGCTCTGGCTGCAGGCCGGAGATGCATTCGCGGATCTGCGGATCCCGCAGTCGCCGAGCGACCAGCCCGATGCGTTCGCGGGGGTCACCACCTACGACGAGCCCGCGCTCACGTGGCATCACACGCTCGATTGGAACGGCGGCTTCGCCGGATACGACTGCGGGGTCGTGGAATGGCGCGACGACGACCTGATCGAACGGGGCGAATTCGAACGCGACGGCAAGGGCCACGCGTACGAAGAGGTCTGGCACCGGGTCGACGACGGCGCCATCGGCCTGGTGCTCACCGCCACCCACGCGATGGTCGTACGGCTCGGACGTCATTGTCTCGCGATGCGCGACCGCCGGCGCGCGGGTGGACAGTTCGACGTGCGCCACGCGACGGTCGCGGGCGTGGAGTGGAGTGATGTCGCGGTGCTCGGAGACGGCGCGGAGTTGCCGCGCCCACCACTCGTGGCGCCCGACGACTGGACCCCCGGCTCAACCGTTTCCATCGACGGCGCGGTGTGGCGCGTCGCCGAGCGCTGGGGCTGACGCCGGGTTCGTCGCCTCCTTCGTCGAACGATCGGCGGCGTGAGCCTGTTCCGCGAGGTGCTTGATCGCGCGGAGCCGGCGGTCCCAACGGTTGGCGACCTCGGACAACGCCTCGGTTGCTTCGGCGAGACGCTGTTCACGGACCTCGTAGCGAACCTCGCGTCCTTCCCGGTGTCCGTCGATCAGTCCGACTCGCTGCAGGAGCGAGAGGTGTTTGGATATCGCTTGTCGACTGACGGGCATATCCGCGGTGAGGGTCGTCGCCGTGGCCTGACCGCGGGCAACGAGGAGGTCGAGCAGTTTGCGGCGCGTCGGATCCGCCATCGCTTCCCAGAGGTCGTCGTCGTCAGCTGAGTGGTTCATAGTGATGAGGGGTTCATGGTGACGATGAATGCCCCGAGGCAAAGAGGTCGCGCAACCGGTCGCCCTGCACCTGCCAGCCGTGCCGGTGGTCTTCGACGAACTTCTGCTTCTCGGCGTCGGCCATGTCCATCTGGTCGAGGCCGGTCTCGGTGACCCGCAGTCGGGTCCGTTCGTCGCCGTCGGCGACGAGCGTGAAGGTGACGAGCGTCGAGTTGGCTTCCGTCGCGCGCTCGCCGGGCGGATACACCCAGCGATACGAGAACCGGTGCGGACGATCGGCGGCGACAACGGTGATGCCGACGATGTGCGGCGCATCCGTGTCGGCCCGAAACGTGAGCGACCCGACCGCGCCGGGTCGCGCTTCGACATCGGCCACGTCGCTGAACCAGGTTCGGATCAGTTCCGGTTCGGTGATCGTGCGCCACACGACGTCCACCGGGGCTTCGATCTCGATGTCGCGTTCGATCGTGAAGTTGTTCATCGGTCCAGTCTCGTTCGGAGGTCGGAGGGTACGGAGGTTCGTCAACATCAAGCCGACGGGTCGCGCGGCTCGTTCGGTCGGCCTTCGCCGGTCTCGAGGAACTGGTGCAGGCTCGGCATGAAGTGGTTCCAGCCGGCCCGGCACTGATCGAAGCACGGGAGCGCGGGGCTGAGCCCCACGTGGCGGAAGGCGATGGAGACGGTTCCGTCGGCGCCCGGTTGCACGACGAACGAGGGCTTGGTCCCGACCCAGTCAGCCATCACCGGACAGTCCGTGACCGTCCAGGTGACTTCACCGGTTCCGGCAACGTGGTCGACCCTGACGACGACGGCGGGAGCATCGCCGCCCATGAAGAGCTGCACCTGGTCACCGTCACGCTCGGACCGGCTGACGGCTGTCCACCAGCGGCTGATCACGGCGTCGTCGGTAACCGCCTCGATGACCTGGGCCAGGGGCACGTGCACCTGCATTGCGTACGTGTAGTCGGCGGTAGCGGTGGAGGGGAGCGGCGAACGGGTGGTCATGATGTCTCCTGGTTCGTGCCCGGGCGCTTTCCCGGACGTGCAACCAATCATTGCACGTTCCCGGGCCATGCGCAACCCTTAGTTGCGCGTTAGTCCCATCGCCACCGCCACCAGCTCGGGTTCCGCACCGGTGCGCCCGACGAGCTGGACGCCCACGGGGAAGCCGTCGGCGTCCGCGCCCGCGGGAATCGCGAGCGCGGGCAGACCCAACAGGCTCACCGCACGCGACGGCGCCAGGATCTGCAACGCGTCGACCGACTCCGCCTGACCGTCGATCTCGATCGTTCTCGCGTCGAGCGCGAGCACGCCGACGCGCGCAACCGGAAGCACGACGACCGGGGTCGACGCGAGAACCTCGTCGACCGCGCGGGCGACCGCATCGAAGCGCGCGCCGACATCCGCGGGCACGGGCGCGTTGCGGAGAAGGTGCGCGATGTGCGGTGTGAGGTCGCGCTCGCGCCCGGCCACGAGTGCGCAGAGATCCGCGTAGTCGTCGGCTGCGCGCCACGCGTCGAACACCGCGGCGGCTTCGACGAACACCTCGGCGTCGAGATCGACCACCGAGTGGCCGGCCGAGGCGAGCGCGTCCGCGGTCGCGTCGATCGCGCCGGCGACCGCCGCGGTGCAGCTCCAACCACCGCGCACGATCCCCGCCCGGAGGTTCGGTGACTCGTCCATCGTGAACGCGGACCGCCCTGCGATCACCGCGAAGACCAGCTGAATGTCGCGCGGCGTGCGCGCGAGGGGGCCGACGGTCTGAAACCGGTGCCGCGGCGTCCCGACCCGAGGTTCGGGAACGTGACCACCCGTCGGCACCGCTCCGTACGACGGTCGAAGGCCGTAGATGCCCGTGCACGCGGCGGGATAACGGATCGAGCCGCCGTAGTCACCACCGATCGAGAACGGCACGAGTCCACCCGCGACGGCGGCCGCGCACCCGCCGCTCGAGCCGCCCGGGGAACGACGGGGGTCCAGCGGATGGGCGGTACCGCCGAAGATCCGGTTCTCGGTGCGGGGCTGCAGCGCGAACTCCGGGCAGTTCGTCTTGCCGACCAACACTGCGCCCGCGTCCCGCAGCCGGCCCACGACGTCGGCATCGATGCTCGGGACGTTGCCGGCGAGAACGAGGCTGCCGCCGGTTGCCCGCAGACCCGCGGTCGCCAGCGTGTCCTTGACCGTGAACGGCACGCCCGCGAGCGGCCCGGGATCTACTCCGCGGGCCCGCGCCGCGTCGACGGCCGCGGCGGCACGGCGCGCCCCGGTTGCGTCGACCGTGACGACTGCGTTGGTGCGATGCGTAGAGATGCGATGGAGTGCGGCGTCGACGACCTCGAGCGCCGTCGTCTGCCCCGATCGAACCGCGTCGGCAATCGCCCAAGCATGCATCACCTGCACCAAACCACAGAAAACCGCCGACAACGGAAACCTGAAAGGTGACGATCAGACGGTTGCCATTCTTGGAGAAGGCGATGATCAGATCGCGAACATGAACGAGTAACGCACTCGCGGTGACGCCGACACGGCGATGCAATATCGGCTTCATAGCTTCGGTACATGGCGGCGCGCAGGTGGTCGGAACTGGCGTGGCCGGAGTTCGCCGCGCTGCGCGACCTCGGCGACAGCGACGTCGGTCTGGTCCCCGTCGGCGCCACCGAACAGCACGGTCCGCACCTGCCGACCGGTACCGACACGATCGTCGCGAACGCGCTGTGCGACGCGGTCTCCGAACGCACGGGCGCGCCGGTGCTCCCGGAGATCCCCGTCGCGTGTAGCTACGGCCACGGCACCGTCCTCCCCGGCACGCTTTCCCTCACTCCCGAACTGCTCGCGGCGGTGGCCCGCCAGTACGCGGAGTGGGCCGCGACGTCGGGCCTGACCCGGCTGTTGTTCGTCAACTCGCACTTCGGCAACAGCGCGGCCCTCGGGATCGCAACGGATCACCTCCGCCTCTACCGCCCCGACCTGCAAGTCGGGGTCGTCGACTGGTGGAGCGTCGACGCCGAGGTCGCACGCGAAACGGTGCTCGAAGGCGACGACGTGCACGCGCATCGCGCCGAGACGTCGCTGATGCTCGCAATCGCGCCCGAGCTCGTGCACCTCGATCGCCTCTCGTCTTCGGACGATCCGGATCGAACCGGCGATCTCGTCTTCCGTTACACCGCGCCCGCGCTGTCTACGAACGGCGTCACGGGCCGGCCCTCCGAAGCAACCCTCGAGCTCGGCCGGTTTCTCCTCGACCGGTCGGTCGCCGCGATCGCGGATCGGGTCGAGCGCGGACGCGTCGAGAAACCCCCTCTCGGCGCGGCCCCCATACCCGCGCTCGGCCCGCATTCCGCCCATCCGCACTGATCAGGAGCACGCACTCATGGACACGGTGAAGACGATCGATCCCGCACACATCCAGCTGGCATCGGAGCTCGCCGCCGACGGTGCGCGCTTCGCGGTCGGCAGCTTCATGGACATCATGGGGCGGGCGAAGTCGAAGGTCGTTCCCATCGACCATCTCCCCAACATGCTCGCCGGCTCCGAGCGCTACACGCCGCGCGGCATGGGCGACCTCGGCCAGATGACGCCGAACGAAGACGAGTGCGTTGCCGTCCCCGATCTTTCGACGTTGCGGATCATGCCGTGGGACACGCGCTTCGTGTGGATGGCCGCCGACCTCAGCTTCGGTGGCCGCGAACCGTTCGCGCACTGCACGCGCTCGATCCTGAAGAAGCAACTCGCCGAAGCCGCTGCGCTCGGCTACATGCTGAACCTCGGCGTCGAGCCCGAGCTGTACGTCTTCAAGCCGGAGTCCCTCGAACGCACCGACGGTTACCTGGAACCCATGGCACGCAGCGCGCAGCTGAAGCCCACGCAGGCGTACGACGTCGAAGCGGTCATGGACGCGATGCCGTTCCTCGAGCCGATGTCGCGCTACCTGACCGAGTCGGGTTTCGGGCTCTTCAGCTTCGACAGCGAAGGTGGCGACGGGCAGTACGAGTTCGACTTCGACTACGCCCCCGCGCTCGAGATGGCGGACAAGCTCGCGTTCTTCCGCTTGATGGTGAAGCAGGCCGCGAAGGAGTCCGGGCTCATCGCGACGTTCATGCCCAAGCCGTACACGTCGGGCTGGGGCTCGGGTCACCACTTCAACATGAGCATCGCCGAGCTCGGAACCGAGGCGAACCTGTTCCGCGACGCGGACGACGAGCGCGGCAAGGGTTGGAGCAAGCTCGCCTACTCGTTCGTCGCCGGGATCATGCGCCACGCGGCCGCGATCGCCGCGGTCGCGACACCGACCGTCAACTCCTACAAGCGCCTGCAGCCGCGCCTCGCCGACGGCACGGTGTCGTGGGCGCCGGTGTTCGCGGCGTACGGCGACAACAACCGCTCGTGCATGTTGCGACTCCCCCGGAACCGTCCGGCCGTCGAGAACCGCGCCGTCGACTCCGCGGCCAACACGTATCTCGCGGCCGCGTTCATGCTCGCCGCCGGGCTGGAAGGCATCCGCGAGGGACTCGACCCGGGCGAGCCCATCGAGGACATCACCTACGACTGGAACTCCGCGAATAGTGGCGCACCGCGGCTGCCCCGCAACCTGCTCGAAGCGGTCGAGGCGTTCGAGGCCGACCCACTCACCCACACCGTGTTCCCATCGCAGTTCGTCAGTGCCTACAGCGCGATGAAGAAAGCCGAGTGGGACGAGTACCACGCCCAGGTGACCGACTGGGAG
>Ga0075026_100000933_pt1 | contig 12296 bp, 11 predicted proteins | sample Str012_2_FD_71392 | JGI IMG/M metagenome (GOLD analysis project Ga0075026, IMG submission 71392) | Freshwater sediment microbial communities in response to fracking from Pennsylvania, USA - Straight Creek_MetaG_SC_2012 | ecosystem: Environmental > Aquatic > Freshwater > Creek > Sediment...
CCATCGAACCCGGGCAGGACGACCGCGCGGGCCGCTGGTGGTGGGAGTCGCCCGAATCGCGCGAATGCGGGCTGCAACCGCGCACGCCGCCCGGCACCCTGAGCGATCTGTAGGGCATGCCAGCCCCGGCGGTGTGCCGGCCCTACTGCATGTGCTGGCCGCCGTTGATGGCGATGTTGGCGCCGGTCACGAAAGCCGCTTCCTCGCTCGACAGGTAGGCGACCAGGCCCGCCACTTCCTCGGGCTTGCCCAGCCGTCCCATCGGAATCTGCGGAATGATCTTGCTGTCGAGCACTTCCTTCGGAATCGCCATCACCATCTTGGTGCCGATGTAGCCGGGCGAAATGGTGTTCACCGTGACGCCCTTGCGGGCGACTTCGAGCGACAGGGCTTTGGTGAAACCATGCATGCCGGCCTTGGCGGCCGAGTAGTTGGTCTGGCCGAAAGCACCCTTCTGGCCATTGACCGATGAGATGTTGATGATGCGGCCCCAGTTGCGATCGACCATGCCATCGGCCACCTGCTTGGTCATGTTGAAGCAGGAGTCGAGGTTGGCATGCATCACGGCATCCCAGTTCACGCGATCCATCTTTTTGAAGGTCATGTCGCGGGTGATGCCGGCATTGTTGACCAGTACATCGACCGGACCCACCTCGGCAGTGATCCTGGCGACGCACGCCACGCAGGCATCCCAGCTGGTGACATCGCATTCGTAAGCCTTGATGTCGTAGCCCTGGGTGCGCATGCCGGCCAGCCATTCCTTGGCCCGGGTGTTGCCGGGTGAATAAGTGGTCACCACAGTGTTGCCCAGTATGGCGAGCTTGATGCAGATGGCCTCGCCCAGGCCGCCCATTCCGCCGGTAACCAACGCGACACGCTTTTTATCTGACATGGCCATTCCCACCCTGTGTTATTGAAATATTCGACTCCAGGCTCAGCGCTCGACGGCCAGGGCCACGCCCATGCCGCCGCCGATACACAAGCTCGCCAGACCCTTGTGCGCATCACGGCGCAGCATCTCATGAATCAGGGTCACCAGTATGCGGCAGCCCGAGGCGCCGATCGGATGACCGATTGCAATGGCGCCACCGTTGACATTGATCTTCGACGTATCCCAACCCATCTTCTTGTTGACCGCTATCGCCTGCGCGGCAAAGGCCTCATTGATTTCCATCAGGTCCAGGTCCGCGGCGCTCCATCCGGCCTTGCGCAGGCACAGCTCGCTGGCCGGCACCGGACCCATGCCCATGACCTTCGGATCCACGCCCGCGGACGCATAGGCTTTCACCCGCACCAACGGCGTGAGCTTCAGTTCGCGCGCCCGCGTCGCCGACATCATGACCACGGCGGCGGCACCATCGTTGAGCCCCGAGGCATTGCCAGCCGTCACGGTCCCGTCCTTGCTGAACGCGGGCTTCAGTTCGGCCAGCGCCTCGGCGGTGGCCCCGAGACGGATGTACTCATCGCTGTCGAATCGCGTAGTGCCTTTCTTGGTGGTCATCTCAACGGGGGCAATCTCGGCCTTAAACCGTCCAGCTTTCTGCGCGGCCTCGGCCTTCTGCTGCGAGGCGGCCGCAAACTCATCCTGCTCGCGGCGCGTAATGCCGTGCTGAGTGGCGACGTTTTCCGCGGTCGTGCCCATGTGGTAGTTGTTATACACATCCCACAGGCCATCGACGATCATGCTGTCGATGAGCTTGGCATCGCCCATGCGAAAGCCATCGCGCGAGCCGGGCAGCACGTGCGGCGAAGCACTCATGTTTTCCTGGCCGCCGGCGATCACGATCTGGGCATCGCCGCAGCGTATCGCCTGGGCCGCCAGGTGCGTGGCCTTCAGTCCGCTGCCGCAGACCTTGCCGACCGTCATGGCCGGCACGGTATCCGGCAGCCCCGCTCGAAGTGCAGCCTGCCGCGCCGGATTCTGGCCGCAGCCCGCGGTCAGCACCTGGCCCATCAGTACCTCGGAGACCTCCGCGGGGGGCAATCCGGTCTTTCCGAGCAGCGCCCGGATCACCTGGGCACCGAGCTCGCTGGCCGGTACCTTGGCGATGCTGCCGCCGAATTTGCCTACCGCGGTGCGCAGCGCCGCCACGATTACTACCTCTTCCATCGCTTTCTCCTGTCAGAACCTAAGCCCGGGACAAAATTGTCATGAATTCTCAGATTCAATCATTTATAATCACAATCAATCTGCTCGCCAGGGATTGTCCTGTTTATTCAGCAGCATACGGGGTCGTGTCATGCTGGAAGCTGAACGCCATCGGCTGATACTAAGGCTAGTGCAGGAACGATCCATCGTGAGTATTGCTGATCTGGTGGAAATTATAGGCGCGTCGGACGCCACCCTGCGACGTGATGTGAACGCGCTGGCCGAAGGCGGCCAGGTACGGCGCATCCGCGGCGGCGTCGAGGCCCTGAACCCGCGCCACGAACCGCACCTCGTGGGCATGCCCTTTGCGATCAGCCGTGAGGTCGCGGTCGCGCAGAAACGCGCCATTGCGCGCGCCGCGGCCGAACTGCTCAGCGATGGTGAAAGCGTCATCATCACTGCCGGTACGACCACGCTAGCACTGGTCGAGTTCATCGCCAATCGCCAGCTCGATATTCTAACCAATTCGCTCCCCATACTGGCGGCCCTGCACAGTCGCGGTGGCAATCGGGTCTCGGTACCCGGCGGTACGGTATTTCGCGAGCAGAACATCATCCTCAGCCCCTTCGAGGATCACACGGTCGAGAGTTTCTGGGCCAGCAAGCTGATCACCGGCTGCTACGGCATCAATCAGCACGGGCTGATGGAAGCCGACCCGCTGATCGTGCAGGCGCAGACCCGCCTGTTGCGCCGCGCCGAGGAACTCATCGTGCTGGCCGACAGCCGCAAGCTCCGCCAGCGCTCCTCCATCATCGTCACGCCCTTGAAGCGGGTGGCCACGCTGATCACCGACGACGGCGCCAGCGCCGAGGACCTGGAGCCCGTGCGCCAGGCCGGCGTACGCGTCATCATCGCGCGCACCGAACCCGCGGCGGACCAACAGAGTGCCTAATACCGTGCGAATCATAAGTCCACTGTCCGCACTGTGCGCTGCGCTGCTGCTTGCCGCCTGCGGGCACGGCGCGCCTGCCACTTCCGGCACGCCCGGAACTCACACGCTGAGAATAGCGCTGGTGGCCAAGTCGCTGGGCAATGGCTTCTTCGATGCGGTACACAAGGGCGGCGACGAGGCGGCCCGGGAGTTGGGCGACGTCGAATTGATCTTCACCGGCCCCACCACACCGACCGCCGAAGGCCAGATTGAAGTGCTCAATGCGCTGATCTCGCAGCACGTCGATGCGATCGCGCTCTCCGCCAACGATCCGGACGCACTGGTGCCCACGCTCCGGCGCGCCGCACAACGCGGCATCAAGGTCATCAGCTACGACTCGGCCGTGGCGCCAGCCGGCCGCATCGTGCACCTCGCGCCCTCCTCTAATGAGCTGATCGGCCAGACCCTGGTGCAGCTGGTCGCCGATGCGATGCCCGCCGGCCACAGCACATTTGCGATCGTCTCGGCCACACCCACCTCGACCAATCAGAACGCCTGGATCGAGGCGATGAAGCGCTCGCTCCCCACCTTCCCCGGCCTGACGCTAGTCAGCGTGGTCTACGGCGATGACGTCGCCGACAAGAGCTATCGGGAGGCGGTGGCGCTGCTGCGCAAGTACCCGGACCTGGCCGTGATGGTCTCGCCGAGTTCCGTGGGCATCGTCGCGACGGCCAAAGCGGTCGAGGATGAGGGCAAGGTCGGCCAGGTGCATGTCACGGGCCTCGGCCTGCCTTCCGAGATGGCCGGGCACGTCAAATCCGGCGCCGTCAAGAGCTTTGCGATCTGGAATCCCATAGATCTGGGCTACGCGGCGGTGCAACTGGCGACGCGCATCGCGCGCGGCAGCCCCGCCGGGCCGAACAGCGCGCTGCCCATTGGCAGGCTGGGCACCGCTCACTTCGACGCCACCGGCTCCGGACCCATGGCCAGGCCCTTCATCTACGATCAGAGCAACGTCGCCAAATTCGCGGCCATCTTCTGACTAGGCCACCGGTTCCCGCCTTCATGACCAGGCCCGTGTTGCAGCTGAGCGGCATCGCCAAGGCCTTCGGCGGCACACGCGCGCTGGTGAATGGCGAACTGGCGCTGTACGCCGGTTCTGTCACCGCGCTGATCGGCGAGAACGGCGCTGGCAAGTCGACACTGGTCAAGATCCTGAGCGGCGTCCACCGGCCCGACAGCGGCGAGATCCGCATCGATGAGCGGCCGGTGCAGATCCGCTCGCTGCCAGACGCCACGCGGCTGGGCATCAGCGTCATCCACCAGGAATCGGTGATCTTCGAGGACTTGACGGTCGCCGAGAACATCTTCGTGGGTGCGCGCCCCACGCGCCATGGCCTCATCGACTGGCGCACCATGCGCGCGCGCACCCGCGCGCTGCTGGCGCAGCTTGAAACACCCCTGGATCCCGATCTCCCGGCACGTTCCTTGAGCATCGCGCAGCGGCATATCGTGCAGATCGCGCGCGCCCTCAGCCATGAATCGCGCGTGGTGATCATGGATGAGCCAACCGCAGCGCTGTCACACCACGAAGCAGAAGATCTGCTGCGCATTGTCCGACGACTCAAGGACGAGGGCCGCGCGATCCTGTTCATCAGCCACAAATTCGATGAAATCATGGCCATCGCCGATCGCTACGCGGTGTTTCGCGATGGCGCGGCGGTCGGTGCCGGCGTGATGGCCGATACCAGCGTCGATGGCCTGGTGAGCCTGATGGTGGGCCGCTCGATGGCGCAGGACTATCCACAGCGCACCGCCGTCGCGGGCGCGGAAATACTGCGCGTCAGCGGCCTGACCCGCGAGCCGGAATTCACCGCGGTGGATCTGCAACTGCGACGCGGTGAGATTCTCGGCGTCTATGGCCTGGTGGGCGCGGGACGGAGCGAGCTGATGCAGGTGCTGTTCGGCCTGCATCGCGCTGACCGTGGCAGCGTGGTGCTGGCCGGCGCGACGGTGAACTTTGCCAGCCCGGATGAGGCGATCCGCGCCGGCGTGGTACTGGTGCCCGAAGACCGCCAGCACCAGGGTGCAGCGCTGGGTCTTTCAATAGGCGACAACATCGTGCTGCCCAGTCTCGCCGGGCTCGCCCGCTTAGGCTTCTGCCGCGGCGGCCGCAGTGCGAGCGCCGCGCGCGAGTGGAGCGCGCGGCTGCAGGTCAAATGCCGCGACGTCGACCAGCCGGTCGAGCAACTCTCCGGCGGCAACCAGCAGAAGGTCGTGCTCGCCAAATGGCTGCTGGCAAAACCCCGCATCCTGATCCTCGATGAACCCACCAAGGGCATCGATGTCGGCTCCAAGGCCGCGGTGCACCAGCTGACCAGCGAACTGGTGCAGCAGGGCCTCTCGATCATCATGGTGTCCTCCGAGTTGCCGGAGGTGATGGGCATGGCCGATCGCATCCTGGTGATGCGCCGTGGCCGAGTGCGCGGCCTGTTCGAGCGCGGCAGTGCGGATGCGGCCACCATTCTGCGCGCGGCGCTGGATTCCTGAACCGTGCGCTCGCGGCGTGACCTGGGCTTAGGCGCGCTGACCGCCGCGCTGTTCGGCGCCGCGGCGCTGTGGTTCCCGGGTTTTGCCAGCTTTGCCGGCGTGCGCAGCCTCGCCGATGACAGCGCGATTCTGCTGCTGCTGGCGATCGGCGAAGCGCTGGTGATCCTGACGCGCGCCATCGATCTGTCCGTTGCCGCCAACCTCGCGCTCAGCGGCATGAGCGTGGCGCTGATCAATCGTGCCGACCCCGGGCTCAGCCTCGCGCTGCTGATACCGCTGGCGGCGCTGCTGGGCGCCGCGCTCGGCGCCTGCAATGGCCTGGCCGTCTGGCTGCTGCGCGTGCCCTCGATCGTCGTGACGCTGGGCACGATGGCGATGTATCGCGGCTGCGTGTACCTGCTGTCGCAGGGCACCTGGGTCACCAGCGCGCAGATGTCGGCCGCGTTCCAGGGTTTCGTACGCCTGCGGCTGCTGGGCTTCACGCTGCTGTCATGGCTCGCCCTGTCCGGCGTACTGCTGGCGTGGTGGCTGCTGCGCTATACCGGCACCGGGCGGCGCTTCTTTGTCGCCGGCAACAATCCGCAGGCGGCGGTGTACGCCGGCGTCGATGTCGGCCGCACGCAGTTCCTGGCCTTCGTTCTCTCCGGCGCGATCGCCGGGCTGTGCGGCTATCTGTGGGTGGCACGCTACGCGGTAGCCTATACCGACGTCGCCAACGGCTTCGAGCTGCAGGTGATTGCCGCCTGCGTGATCGGCGGCATCTCGATCGGCGGCGGCGTGGGCACGGTGAGCGGCGTGGTGCTCGGCTGCCTGTTCCCTGGAATACTCAAGAACGCGCTGCCACTGCTGGGCGTGTCGCCGTTCTGGCAGACCGCAGTCAGCGGCCTGGTGATCACGATCGCCGTGATCATCAATGCGCGCGATCCGAGCGCGGGTCGCCGGCGCATACTCGAGAACCGCCCGGCATGAGCACGGCGCGCAGCAGGCTGGGTTCGATCGGCGGGATGCTGATGCGCTGGGAGGTCTTTCTGGCAGCCGTGCTGCTGGCCGACCTGGTGTTCAACAGCCTGGTGTCGCCGTATTTTCTCGACCCGCTCACCCTGTCGGACGCCACCTTCAATTTCACCGAGAAGGCGCTGATCGCGCTGCCGATGGCGCTGCTGATCATCGGCCGGGAAATTGACGTCTCGGTGGCCGGCACGCTGGCACTGTCCTCGGTCACCATGGGGCTGGCCGCCCGGCACGGCCTTGGCACCGTGCCTCTCGCAGCATTGGGGCTGGGCACCGGACTGTTGTGCGGCGCGCTCAACGGCCTGCTGGTCGCGATCCTGCGCGTGCCTTCGATCGTGGCCACGATCGGCACCATGAGCCTGTTCCGTGGCATCGCCTACGGCGTGCTCGGCGATCGCGTGATCAAGGACTATCCCTCTGGTTTCAGCTGGCTGGGCCAGGGCTATGTGGTCGGGGTCGTGTCCTTCGAGCTGCTGCTGTTCGTGCTATGCGCCGTGTTGTTCGGGATGTACCTGCACCTGACGATCTTCGGCCGGCGGCTGTACGCGCTGGGCTCGAGCCCCGAGGCCGCCGCCTACTCGGGTGTGCGCGTGACGCGCTACCGGTTCTGGCTGTTCGCGGCCACCGGCGTCGCCAGCGGCATGGCCGCCGTGCTGCTCACCTCGCGCCTGGGTTCGACACGCCCGTCGATCGCGCAGGGCTGGGAGCTGGAGGTGATCAGCATGGTGATTCTGGGCGGCGTCTCGGTCACCGGCGGCCGCGGCACGATTCCAGGAGTGGTGCTGGCAGCAATGCTGCTGGGCTTTGTCACTTTCGGACTGGGATTGAAGAATATTCCCGGCATCGTGATGCAGATCATCGTCGGGATGCTGCTGATCGTGGTCGTCGGACTGCCGGCAGTGGGCCGCCGGTTTGGCAAAACTGGAGCCAGGTCTCAGTATTGAAGCGGCCAGCGCGCATACTTAGTTCCCAACCGCGCCACTTCCCGCGCACCCATCCGGAGTCGGTCCCCATGAAGAAATTTGCTGCAACCTGCGCGCTGCTCGGCGCCGCACTGCTGCTGCCGCTGGTGGCCTCGGCCGCCGTCGACATGTACCTGCAGATCAAGGACACCAAGGGCGAGGCCCGCGTCGTGCATTGCGCGGACGGTGCCTGCCTCATCAACGGCCTGGCCGTCGGTACTTATTCAGTGTTGGTGTGCGATGCCTCGGGCAAAGTCATCCCCTCGAGCCTGACACTCGATCACACGATCGTCAGTCCGCGTGATCTTGCGTCGGGCCAGTCCTCGGGCAAGCGCATGCACAAACCCATCACCATCACGGCTGAAATGGGTCGCAGCGCTGCGCCGCAGAACACGCTTGCGATCGACGAGCCTGGCGTGCAGGTGGCGATAGGCATCAACGCCGCCGCAGTCGATGCCGCCGTGGCCAAGATCACCAAGACGCGCTCGAATATTCAGAACAACTGATCCGGCATTTTCCGGCGACCATGGTCCCGGCGCTACAGCAATTGAACGCAGGTGCCGTACGCGGCCAGGGCCTCGTCGTTGGTCAACAAGGTCATGGCCTCCAGTTGAGCCTGAGCAACCAGGAGGCGATCAAAAGGATCTTTGTGATGCGTTCCCAGAGTAAATACGCGCGCGGCGTGTTCGCCGCTGACGGGCAGCATCAGGAAGCCCGCCGGTTCTATGGCCTTTAGCACTGTGTCCGGGCTGGCCTTCAATTTGCCTTGTGCTGCCTTGATGCTGATCTCCCAAATCGACGCGGCACTCACGTAAACGTCCGACCTGCCAATCAGCGCCAGTCCTTCGCGGCCCACGCGCTTGGGCTCACTCAAGGCCCAGAGCAGCAAATGCGTATCCAGCAGCAGGCGCATCGCTACTTGCCCGTGAACAAGGCTAACGTTTCCGCATCCAGCGGCGCGTTGAAGTCGTCGGCAACCCGAATCTGGCCCTTGAGCAGACCCAGTTTCTTGGGTCGCACAGCGGCAGTCAGCGGCACCAATCGCGCGAGCGGTTTACCGGCTTTGGCAATAATGAATTCCTTGCCGGCTGCCGCCTGTTCCACGAGGCGCGAGAGGTGGGTCTTTGCTTCATGAATATTGATGGCTTTCGACATTGTTGCTCCTATGGACTAAGTCTAGTCCAGTCCAGCTGATTCTGCAAGCTGGCGCTGCGCCCAATGGGCTACTCGGCAGGGGGTTTTTGCCCTACTGATTAGCTACGATGCCCTGTACGCTCACCGGCCCGATCAGCCCCGAGGGCAGCAGCGGCGAGCCGGCCTGGTAGAATTTGGGCACCGTGAAGGTGTACTGCCTGGGGGCGTCCGGCTGACGATCGCCGATCAGTCGATTGACCCACAGATTGGTCACCCTGACCTGCAGCGTATTGGTACCCAGTCTCAGAGCCTGGGTCACCTCCACACGGAACGGCGTCTTCCACAGTGTGCCCAGCGGCTGGCCATTGACAGTCACTTCGGCAATATTCTTGACGTTGCCAAGATCCAGCCACAGCCTGGTGCCGGCCTTGAACCAGTCCTCCGGTGCCGGCAATTCGCGCGTATACGTGGCAGAACCGGAGAAATACCGGATACCAGGCTCGGAAAACTCGCTCCAGGAACGCAGCTCCGGGACCCGCAGCGATTCCGGTGCGCCGCGATCGGGCTGAAAACTCAAGTCCCAGGGTCCCTCCAGCGTCAGCAAATCGCGCTCCGTGCTCACAGGCAGCTCGCGCTGCGGCGCGCTCGATGGCTTGCGAAACACCACGAATACCGAACCCCAGGGCTCGAGCTGGAGCGGCACCACGGTGCGGCCCTCCTCGCTGCGATACGCCGCGGGTTCAATGGCGCCGGTATCGGCATGCCACAGCTCCGGCGCGCGGCCGCTAATACGGAAGCTCACGTCTAGCGCTTGCGACCGCGCGACGCGACTGTCAACAAAGTACAGATCGCCATTTCTTAATCGACGGTGCACAGCCAGCAGCTCGCTGTCCTTGTCGGGCCGCGTGTAGTCGACATCCGGTGTCACACGCAGCGCCGCCAGCGCCTCGCCGGGCGTGCGATTGACGAAAACGCGGCCCTTGCCGTACAGATGCACGCCATCGAGCGCCCCCCAGAGCGCATCAACAATGCTGCGGAATTCGTTGACGTCGTCAGCGAGGCTCGGCGTGTCGAGGGGACGCGGTCCGCACACCGTGGCGCCCGCGGCCACGAGGTCACGGATGCGGCGCAGCACCGGCAGCGACATCTGCACGCTACGCGCATCGAGCACCAGCAGCCGGTAGCGCATGCCACTCGCCGTGGTCAGCGCGCCACCGTTGACGTGCAGGCGATGGATCAGCGCATCGGCGTTCACATAGTCGAAGTTGTAGCCGGCCGGCACCGGCGGCGGCGTGACGCCATACAGTGCGGTGATGTTCGAGTCCTCACCATAGAACCAGGCGATATCGGCGACGAAGTGCCCCTGCTGCAGCAGAAAGGCGCTGCGCGAGAGATAATCCACCCAGGCCTTGGCCTGCTCCGCCCAGGTTTCGTTGCGCGTGAACCATTGGCCAAAGGGACCCAACCCCAGGCCTGGCCCCTCATCGAGCAGGGGCTGGTGCACCGACGTGTGGATCACAAAACGATTCAGACCCATGGCCAGCTCTTTGTCGGCCGTGGGCTTGAGCGTTTCCGGCGACCAGGCCCAGGCCGCGGCAGCAGCGGTCAGCGATTCGGCGGCCACCAGGTTCTGCCCATAGATATGCGCCACCGAGGCCGATTCGCGTATATCCGCGTTGTAGCCAGGCATATCGTTGTTGACGCCCGGGACCTGGGTCCACATCGCCGCCATCGGCACGTCGTTGCTGCGCTTGACCTCCATGCCATCGCCGATGAAGGCGCGGCCCGACTCGTGGCTCTCGCCGTAATGACCCATGCCGCGGGCCTTGAGCATCGCATTGATTTGATCGTAGTGATTGGCCGCCAGCAGTTCACCCAGCGTACGCCGGTAATCCCACAGGAAACGATCGGTGGCCTGCGCCGACTCCACCACTCGACCGGTCAGTGCCGGCAGCCAGGGCCGCGGATCGTAGCCGCGCCGCTTCGTGAACTGCGTCAGCAGGTCCTCGGTCCAGTTCTGCGCGCCCGCCTCCCAGCTGTCATTGATCATGTACCGCAGGCCGCGCTTGCCCATCAGCAGTCCGACCGCGCTCTTGTAGTTGTCGAGGTACTGGCTCAGGTACTCGCGTACGTGCAGTGCGCTGAGCTTGTCGACTTCCAGACCGGTGCCCTCCGGCGAGGCCGGATGATTGGTCACGCCGGTAGGCGAGCAACCCATGCGCAGCACCATCCAGCGCCCTGCCGGCGGCGACCACTCGAAGCGCCCGTCCGGCTTCAGGTAGCGCGAGACGTCCAGCACCTCGTCCTTTTGGACGGCCAGCGCAGCCGGTACTGCCGCAGTGGGATAGGGCATCAGATCGAGCACCAGCCCGAAGCCCGCTTTTTCCTCGTAGCGATTGACGCGCGCCCCGGCGTGCAGCACCAGTTCACTGATCTGGTAGGCCGTAGCCGGTGGCGGCAACTTGAACCCTAAGCTCTCGACATCGATATCGCCGATCGGTGGCGGGGGGGCTGGCTTGTTGGTGAACACCGCGCGGAAATAACGCGCGGTGGTCAACGGGATGTTGATCGTGTGCTGCGCCTCCGAGCCGTCCCTCGGCAGCGTGGCCAGCGCGCGAAAGTGTACGCCGTCGTCGCTGGCCTGCAGTTCGGGGCCCGGCGGCCCGCCCATAAACTGCTGCAGCGGCGCGCGATCGCTGCGCGCGAAAGTCACCGCGCGCACGGTCTGCGGCGCGGGGTAGGCAAACTGGATCCAGGCGGACTGCCCGGCCGGCGGGATGGGCAGCGCGATCGAGTGCGAGAGGTCGCCGTCCGCGAGCAACGCCGCGTCAATGTCGCCGCCGCTCGTGGTCACGATCGCCTGCTGGGACTGCGCGGCGATCTCGGCCTGCGGAATGCGATAGGCCAGCACCACCGTGTCGGCGTAGTAACTCGGCGCGGCGCTGGCACTGCTGGCCATATCGTCGACAAACGGCGCCGACTGAAAGGGTCCGCTGGACGCGGGCGGCTGCGCCAACGTGCCCTGGTAGGGCTGGCCACCTTCGATCACGGTCTCACTCCAGACCACTTTCTTCATGGCCTGCGCGGGCGACACCCAGGGTCCACCCGACTCGCTCCAGCCCGGTGAGCCCGCAATCGCCTCCTCAAGGCCCAGCTTGTCGGCCAGCCGGGTGGTGAACAGGAAGGCGTCCTTCCATTCCGGCGTCATATACACCAGACGCTTTTCCACTACCTGGGGCGTGCCCAGCGCCGCGTCAAAGTTCTGGAAGCCGCCGATGCCGACGCGATGCATCCACTCCAGATCCTTCTGGATGCCTTCCTTGGTGATATTGCCATTCATCCAGTGCCACCAGACACGCGGGCGCGCAGCAGCGGGCGGATTGGCAAAACCGGCGCGCAATGCATCGGCTGCCGCAAGCGCGGCGGGCGCCGCGGGCGCCGCAGCCGCAGCCGCGGCCGCGGCCGGCAGCGACGCACAGCTGGCTGCGAGCACCCCAAGGAGTCCACGGATTCGTGCGCGCATGGCCTTCCCCTAACGTCGGATGATGCCCTCATCGACCGACTGAATATCTGTGACGCCTACCAACGCGAGCGTTGCGTCGAGCTCGCCACGAATAAT
>Ga0075026_100000934_pt1 | contig 12291 bp, 14 predicted proteins | sample Str012_2_FD_71392 | JGI IMG/M metagenome (GOLD analysis project Ga0075026, IMG submission 71392) | Freshwater sediment microbial communities in response to fracking from Pennsylvania, USA - Straight Creek_MetaG_SC_2012 | ecosystem: Environmental > Aquatic > Freshwater > Creek > Sediment...
GTCGTCTACCACTCGCACACCGCGACCGAGGCCTATCCCTCGCGCACCGACGTCAGCTACGCCTCCGAGCCCGAGGCCCACTACGTCCTCGTCTCGACCCGCGAGACGGGCACCGAGGACGGCCCCTACGAGCTGCGCTCGTACCGCATCGTCGACGGCGTCATCACCGAGGAGCCGATCAGCGTCGTCCCGGCCTGACCACGTGGTCGCCTCGCAGCAGGCGGTCCGGGGTCGTGGCGGGGAATAGGCGGCCCTAGGCTCGTCCTTGCTGTCCCTGGAGCCTGCCGAGCGGCGGGAGCACCTGCATGCCCAGCCGGGGCACCGACGAGTGGAGACCGTGCACCATGGCCATCGAGGTCCGCATCCCGACGATCCTGCGCACCTACACCGACGGTGCCCGGTCGGTCGAAGGCTCCGGTGACACCCTGCGCGCGCTGCTCTCCGACATCGAGAGCCGGCACCCCGGTATCCAGGAGCGCATCGTCGACGACGCCGGACTGCGCCGTTTCGTCAACGTCTACCTCAACGACGAGGACGTCCGCTTCCTCGACGGCATCGAGACCTCGCTCTCCGACGGTGACGTCGTGACGGTGCTGCCCGCGGTCGCGGGCGGCTGACGAGTCCGCCGTGCGCTACGACTCGCTGCTCGAGTCCGTCGGGCGTACGCCGCTCGTGGGGCTCCCGCGCCTGTCACCGTCGCCCGACGTCCGGCTCTGGGCCAAGCTCGAGGACCGCAACCCGACCGGCTCGGTGAAGGATCGTGCCGCGCTGCGCATGGTCGAGGTGGCCGAGGCCGAGGGCCTGCTGCGCCCGGGCTGCACGATCCTCGAGCCGACGAGCGGCAACACCGGCATCTCGCTCGCGATGGCCGCTCGCCTCAAGGGCTATCGCCTGGTGTGCGTGATGCCGGAGAACACGTCGATCGAGCGGCGCCAGCTGCTGCGGATGTGGGGTGCGGAGATCGTCTCCTCGCCGGCCGCGGGCGGATCCAACGAGGCCGTGCGCGTCGCCAAGCAGCTCGCCGAGGACCACCCCGACTGGGTGATGCTCTACCAGTACGGCAACCCCGCGAACGCGGAGGCGCACTACGCGACCACGGGTCCGGAGATCCTCGAGGACCTGCCCACCCTCACCCACTTCGTCGCCGGCCTCGGCACCACCGGCACGCTCATGGGGACGGGTCGCTACCTGCGCGAGCGCGTGCCCGGCGTCGAGATCATCGCGGCCGAGCCGCGCTACGGCGAGGTCGTCTACGGCCTGCGCAACATCGACGAGGGCTTCGTGCCCGAGCTCTACGACGCGTCCGTGCTGACCACCCGCTACTCGGTCGGCCCGCGCGACGCGATCAGGCGCACCCGTCAGCTGCTCGAGGAGGAAGGGATCTTCGCCGGCATCTCGACCGGCGCGATCCTGCACGCCGCCCTCGGCATCGCAGCGCGCGTCGTGAAGGACGGCGGTCGGGCCGACATCGCCTTCGTCGTGTGCGACGGCGGCTGGAAGTACCTCTCGACCGGCGCCTACGAGGGCACCCTGGACGACGCCGAGGACTCCATCGAGGGAAGTCTCTGGGCCTAGTTTCTGGCGCCTCCAAGGTCGCGGCCTTCGGCCGCGACCGTCGGCGCCCGCCTCCGCTACCGATCGGCTCGTGGCCCTGAAGGGCCGTCGCCGATCGGGCCGGGCTTCGCCCGGCTCCCTTCGGCCCTTCGGGCCTCGGGGCTTTGGCGGACACCGTGCATCCCACTGAGCGATCCGGCTTTCGCTGTCCTGCTCGCTCTCGCTTCGGGTGAGCTCGGCGGTCGGTTGTTCGAGTCCATCCACGAAGTGTTGGGGGGATGACAGACGTGGTCAGGCGCACAGTTGGCGGGCTGTGGGTCGTCGGGGGTGCTGCGGACCCGTACGCTCAGCGCTCGTGACGGACGCACCGATCGGCATCTTCGACTCCGGGGTCGGCGGGCTGACGGTGGCGCGTGCGGTGCTCGACCAGCTGCCGCACGAACCGGTGCTCTACGTCGGTGACACGGCCCGCGGTCCTTATGGCCCGCGGCCGATCCCCGAGGTGCGCGCATTCGCTCTCGACGTGATGGACCACCTCGTCGACCAGGGCGTGAAGATCCTCGTGATCGCCTGCAACTCCGCGAGCGCAGCGGTGCTCCGCGACGCGCGCGAGCGCTACTCCGTTCCGGTCGTCGAGGTGATCCAGCCCGCCGTACGCCGAGCCGTGCGCGTCACCCACAGCGGCCGCGTCGGCGTCATCGGCACCCGCGCCACCATCACGAGCGGCGCCTACTCCGACGCCTTCGCAGCCGCACCCGACGTCACTCTCGTGCAGCAGGCGTGCCCGCGTTTCGTCGAGTTCGTCGAGGCGGGTGTCACGGGTGGCCCCGAGCTGCAGGCCGTGGCGCACGACTACCTCGACCCGGTCGTGTCGGCCGGCGTCGACACGCTCGTCCTCGGCTGCACGCACTACCCGCTGCTCACCGGAGTCATCTCGTACGTGGTCGGCGAGGACGTCACGCTCGTGAGCAGCGCCGAGGAGACGGCGACCGACGTCTACCGCACGCTCATCGCCAACGGCCTCGAGCGCGATCCCGCGCTGGCCGACCCGCACCACCGGTTCCTGGCGACCGGTGACCCTGCTCCCTTCTCGGCGCTCGCGCGGCGCTTCCTCGGTCCCGAGGTCGTGGCGGTCGAGCACGTCACGGAGGTCCTCCTCTGATGCGTCTCACCGTCATCGGCTGCGCGGGCAGCTATCCCGGTCCGGACTCTCCGGCGTCGTGCTACCTCGTCGAGCACGAGGGCCACTCCGTCGTCCTCGACATGGGCAACGGCTCGTTCGGACCGTTGCAGAGCCACGTCGACGTGCTGAACGTCGACGCCGTCGTGCTGTCGCACCTGCACGCCGACCACTGCCTGGACCTCACGTCGTACTACGTGTGGCGCCGCTACCGTCCGGAGGGTCCCGCGCACGCGATACCGGTGCTCGGTCCCACCGGCTCCGCCGACCGGCTGGCGCGCGCGTACGACCTGCCGCACACGCCGGGCATGCACGGCGAGTTCCTGTTCCGCGACCATGCCGAGGTGACCGAGGTCGGTCCGTTCCGCATCACGACGGCACCGGCGGCGCACCCGGTCGAGGCCTACAGCGTCCGCGTCGAGGCCGGTGGGCGCTCGCTCGTGTTCAGCGGCGACACCGGCCCGACCGACGCGCTCGTCGGGCTCGCCCGCGGCGCCGACCTCGCGCTGTTCGAAGCGTCGTTCCTCAGCCGCTACGAGGACCTCCCGCCGGACCTGCACCTCACCGCGACGCAGGCGGCCGAGCACGCCATCCGCGCCGGTGTCGCGCGGCTGGTGCTCACCCATCTGGTCCCCTGGACGCCGCGGGACGAGACCCGCGAGGAGGCCGCCGCGGCCTACGACGGAGACCTCCAGCTCGCGTCGTCCGGCCTGACCGTCGACGTCTGACCCCTCCGATCAGACTGATCATCTGGCGGTTTCCCGGGCCCGGATACCGCCACATGATCAGTCTGACGGGCGGGTTAGGGTCTCGCGCATGACCCGCAGTGACGGCCGCGCCGCCGACCAGCTCCGTCCCGTGTCGTTCCACCGGGGCTGGCTCGACCACGCCGAGGGCTCGTGCCTGGTCGAGTTCGGCCGTACGCGGGTGCTGTGCGCGGCGTCCTTCACCGCCGGGGTGCCGCGCTGGCGCCAGGACTCCGGCCTGGGCTGGGTCACCGGCGAGTACGCGATGCTGCCCCGCGCCACGAACAGCCGCAACGACCGTGAGTCCGTGCGCGGCAAGGTCGGTGGGCGCACCCACGAGATCTCGCGGCTGGTCGGACGTTCGCTGCGCGCGGCGATCGACCTGTCGGCGCTCGGAGAGAACTCGATCATGATCGACTGCGACGTCCTGCAGGCCGACGGCGGCACCCGCACGGCGGCGATCACAGGTGCCTACGTCGCTCTCGTCGACGCCATCGGCTGGGCCAAGCGCGAGGGGCTGGTCAAGCCCGACGCACGCGCCATCGCCAACTCGGTCGCGGCCGTGAGCGTCGGCATCGTCGGCGGCGAGGCACGACTCGACCTGCACTACGACGACGACGTCGCGGCCGACACCGACATGAACGTGGTCATGACCGGCGACGGCCGCTACGTCGAGGTGCAGGGCACCGCCGAGGGCGAGCCCTTCGACCGCGCCCTGCTCGACGAGCTGCTCGCGCTGGCGGCGGCCGGCTGCGCCGAGCTCACCCGCCTCCAGATCGCCGCCCTCGCGAGCGCCTGAGTGCCCGGCATGACCCGGGTGGTGCTGGCGTCGCGCAACGCGCACAAGATCGAGGAGATGCGGCGGATCCTCGACGACGCGGGGCTGCACGTCGAGGTCGTCGGGATCGACGCGTTCGACGGGGTCGTCGACGTGCCCGAGGTGGCGGAGACCGAGCCGAGCTTCGAGGGCAACGCGCTGCTCAAGGCCCGCGCCGTCGGCGCAGCGACCGGGGTCGCGGCGGTGTCGGACGACTCCGGTCTGTGCGTCGACGCCCTCAACGGGATGCCCGGGGTGCTGTCGGCGCGCTGGTCGGGCGGAGGCGGTGACGTGGCCAACCTCGAGCTGGTGCTGGCTCAGCTTGCCGACACGCCGGACGAGCGACTCGGCGCGCAGTTCCGCTGCGCGGTGGCCCTCGTGCTGCCGGACGGTCGCGAGGCCGTCGTGCACGGCGAGATGCGCGGACGCCTCGTCCGCGAGCCGCGCGGCACGAACGGGTTCGGCTACGACCCGATCTTCGTCCCCGACGGCGAGACCCGTACGTCGGCCGAGCTGGACGCGACGGAGAAGGATGCGATCAGCCACCGCGGCAACGCCCTCCGCGCCCTCGTCCCCGTCCTCCGCGACCTTCTGCCGGCAGCGGGCACGACTGCGGAACCTGTCCCTTAGGGGCGATCAAGGGCACTCTTCTGCCACTGCGCGACCCGGATCCGCGATCGCCGCCGGGGCCGGGCCGGCGCGGCACTGCGGCGCGACCTGCGACGTGCGCGCCGTACAGTGCAGGCATGTCGGAGCGGATGCTGGAGATCGTGCGCGACGGCGAGGGTCGGTTCATGGCGACCGCCGACGAGCGGCATCCCGCGGTCGAGGTGCGGAGCTGGGACGACGTACGTCGCCTGCGCGGCAGGACCCACCTCGTCGACCACTGGGCCGACGGGGTGCGCGCCGAGTTCATCGCTCTCCACGGACATCCCTTCGACGACTGGTGGGCGGCGCTGACGCCGGCCTGTGCCCTGGCGCTGCAGGCGCATCCCTACGACGAGGTACCGGCCGCCTACCAGTCCGAGGTCAAGCGCGCGATCGCGCACCAGTCGCGCCAGGCCGGCCTGGAGTTCCACGGATCCTCGCTCTCCCGCGAGCTGCAGGAGTACGTCGCGTCGCGCCCGGCGGCCGGATAGCGTGGTCGGCGTCCGACCGACGTGATCGGTCGACCGACGAGAGGGGCCGGCCGTGGAGGTCAAGGAGCTCGGGCACCTGGTGCTCTACGTACGCGACCTGCGCCGGTCCGTGCGCTTCTACCGCGACGTCCTGGGCTGGCGTCCCATCCTCAACGGCGACGACGACAACCCCCTGCCCTTCCCGGCGGCCGCGTTCAACGCGCCGTCGAACCGCACGCACCACGAGCTGCTGCTCATCGAGGTGGGTGAGGACGCCGCGGCGCAGCCCGCCGGGCGTCGAGTCGGGCTCTACCACTTCGGGCTCAAGGTCGGCGACACCGACGACGAGCTGCGCGACGCGCTGCAGGTGCTCCGCGACAACGACGTCCCGCTGCTCGGCATGAGCGACCACACGGTCACCCACAGCCTCTACATCGCCGACCCCGACGGCAACGAGATCGAGCTCTACATCGATGTCGCCGGCATGGACTGGGCGAAGAACCCCGAGCTCATCGGCGCCCCGGTCAAGCCGCTGTACCTCTGACCACGGCACCCGCCCGCGGGATCGCCGCAGCGCGGCCGGTCAGCCGACGACGAGGTCGGCGTAGTCGGGGTGGTGCTCGATCCAGTCCTTGATGAACGGGCACAGCGGCACGACGCCGAGACCCGCCGCGCGCGTCGCATCGAGCGCGCCGCGCGCCAGCGCACCACCGACGCCGCGACCCTCGAACGCGGGATCGACCTCGGTGTGGATGAACACCCGGCGCCGGCCGCGGTCGTGGTACTCCGAGACCCCGGCGAGACCGCCGTCGATCCGTGCCTCGAACCGGGACTGCGCGGGGTTGTCGGCGACCTCGATCTCGTCCATGACGACGAGTCTGCGCCACGACGTCCCCACCGACCAACCGGGTCAGGACGCACAGCGGAGCACACGCCGACGACGTCAGCCGGCAGCGCGTCGCAGGGCGTCGAGGCTCAGCTCGACGTCGGCGTCATCGGTGCTCCAGTTGCTGACCGACACCCGCAGGACGTCTCGCCCGAGCCAGCGCGAGCCCGACATCCAGGCGACGCCGTCGGCCAGCAGGCGAGCGGTCACCTCGCGCGTGCGCTCGTCGTCACCGAACGTCGCGCACACCTGGGTGTAGACGACGTCGTTCACCACCGTCGCGCCGGGGATCGCGTCGATGCCCTCGGCGAGCTGACGGGCCCGCAGCGCGAGTCCGTCGACGAGGTCGGCAACCCCGGAGCGGCCGAGCGACCGCAGCGCCGCCCAGACCGGGATGCCGCGCGCCCGCCGGGAGAACTCGGGCACTCTCTGGAACGGGTCGCTGCGAGTCTCGGCGGTGATGAGGTAGCTCGCCGTCGTCCCCATGGCCGCGTGCAGCGGGGCCGCGTGCCGCACGATGGCGATGCCGCAGTCGTACGGGGTGTTGAGGGTCTTGTGCGCGTCCGTCGCCCACGAGTCCGCGTCGGCGCACCCGGCCATGAGGTGACGCAGTGCCCGAGTGGCCGCGGCCCACAGCCCGAACGCGCCGTCGACGTGCACCCAGGCGCCCTGCTCGTGCGCGAGGGCGATGCACTCGTCGAACGCGTCGAAGGCACCCGAGTGCAGGTTGCCCGCGGCGAGGCAGAGGATCGCCGGCCCGTCGACGTCGCTCAACGCGCGCTGCAGGGCGTCCGGCCGGATCCGTCCCTGCTCGTCGACGGCCACCAGCGTCGGCGCACCGAGCCCCAGGTAGCGCAGCGCGAGGTCGACGGTGGCGTGACGGTCCTCGCTCGCGAGCACCGTGACCCGCGGCGCACCGGTCAGCCCGCGCGCGTCGAGGTCCCACCCTGCGGCGGTCAGCACCTGCTGCCGGGCTGCCGCCAGGCAGGTGAAGTTGGCCATCTGGGCGCCCGTGACGAACCCGACCTCGCAGTCGCCGGGCAGCCCCAGCAGGTCGAGGATCCAACTCGCCGCGACCTCCTCCACGGCCACCGCGCCCGGGGTTGCGAAGCGCAGGGCGGAGTTCTGGTCCCAGGCGCTCACCAGCCAGTCGGCGGCCAGCGCCGCCGGCAGCGTGCCGCCGATGACCCAGCCGAAGAAGCGTCCGGAACCCATCGACATGAGCCCCGGCTCGACGGCGTCGGCGAGCTCGTCGACCACTTGTGTCGCATCGGTCGGGGACTCGGGCAGGACGCTGACCATGCGGGCGAGGACGTCGTCGATCCCGGTTGCCGGAGGCACCGGACCGTCGGCCTCGTCGCGCAGCCAGGAGCGGGCCCGGGCGGCGGCGTGCTCGAGCGGCAGGTCGAAGTCGTCGGCGTGGAAGCTCATGACCCAGTTGTCGCACGGGACGGCGCGAGGCGCGACGACATTGCCCCAACGCGGGTCGAGACCTGGTGGCGCGGACGCACGTGCAAGGGGGTCGAGCGGGCAAGTCGTGCTGGCGTTCGTGCGGACGGCGGGAGTCGAACCCGCACGCTCGTGAGAGCACAGGGACCTAAACCCTGGGTGTCTGCCTGTTCCACCACGTCCGCGTGGTGCGCCCAGCGTAGGCGAGCCGACGCAGGAGACCGCGCGGCACGGCGTCGACCTCAACCGGTCGGTGCCCCCGTCACCCGGTCGCGCCCGACGACCAGCACCAGCGCGGCGACGAGGCCGAGCGCGCCGGACACCAGCAGCGGCACGACCCCTGCGCCGGGTCCGAGCGACCAGGTGAGGCCGGCCCAGAGACCGGCGACGAACACCGCACCGTTCGACAGCGACTGGAAGACGCCCTGCGCGCGGCCACGGTGCTCGTCGGTCACGAGCGACGAGATCCACGCCTTGCCCACGCCGTCGGTGAACGCCGGGAACAACCCGTAGACGGCGAGCAGCACGAACACCCAGCCGCTGTGACCGACGACGGCGAGCCCGGCGTACGCGGCAGCGAACGCGAGCAGGCCGACGCCGTAGACCAGTGGCCGCGGCAATCGGTCAGACCACGCGCCGGCGGGGTACGAGCCGAGCGTGTAGACGAGGTTGAACACGACGTATGCCAGCACCACCTGCGACGTCGTGAAGCCGAGCTCGGACACGCGCAGCAGCAGCAGGGCGTCGGGGAAGTTCACGACGGCGATACCGACGAGCACGACCGTCACGCGCCAGAACGCAGGCGGCAGAGGGCTTCGCGGCCCCCGAGGCTCCTGCGAGACGGGGATCGCGCGGCTTCCGGCGTCCGACCCGGCGTCGGTCTCGTCGTCGGGAACGGAGTCGGGCACGCTCGCCGGTCGACGCTCGACCACGAGGAAGGTGAGGAACGTCGAGAGCACCGCGGGCACGACGGCCCACCACATGACGGCGCGCACGTTGCCGTCGAGCAGGGCGAGCCCGGCGAGCGCGATGAGCGGACCGATCACCGCACCGAGGGTGTCGCCCATCCGGTGGAAGCCGAACGCGCGGCCGAAGTCCTCGCGCGGTACGGACGCCGCGATGAGTGCGTCGCGCGGTGCCGCACGCACGCCTTTGCCGAGGCGGTCGACGACGCGACCCACGAGCACCGCCGGCCACACCCAGGCCGCCGCGACGATGACCTTGCCTGCCGCGGCCATCGCGTAGCCGGCGGTCACGAACGGCCGACGTCGCCGCCCGTCCGACCAGCGTCCGGCGACGTACTTCGAGATACCGGCAGCTGCCTCGGCGCAGCCCTCGACGATGCCGAGCACCACCGGGGGAGCGGCCAGCACGCCGGTGAGGAAGAGCGGCAGCAGGGGATAGATCAGCTCGCTCGCCGCGTCCTGGGTCAGCGACACGAGCGTGAGCACCACCAGGTTGCGGGTGAGCCATGCGCGTCGCATCCGCGCAGCCTGTCACGCGGCGCACGGCCGCGGACCGCCGCACAGGACTCCGCCGCGTCCCCGCGCGACGATGGTGGCGTCGGGTGACACGCGCCGAGTCCATCATATACCCCTGGGGGTATATGATGGACGGAGGAGAACCCCGAGAAGAGGCGGTCGGCGTGAAGCGCATCGTGGTGGTCGGCGGAGTGGCCGGAGGCATGTCGACGGCGGCACGCCTGCGTCGCCTGGACGAGAGCGCGAGCATCGTGGTGCTCGAGCGCGGTGGCGAGGTCTCGTTCGCCAACTGCGGTCTGCCGTACCACGTGGGCGGCGAGATCCATGACCGCTCGGCGCTGCTGCTGCACACGCCGGCCTCGCTACGGGCCTCGCTCGACCTCGATGTCCGTACGCGCCACGAGGTCGTGAGCATCGATCGCGACGCTCGTCTCGTGCACGTGCGCGACCTCGTGACCGGGACCGACTACACCGAGCGGTACGACGCGCTCGTGCTCGCGACCGGCGCCGACCCCGTCGTCCCGCCGATCCCGGGCGTCGACCGGCCGCAGGTGCGCACGCTGCGCACCGTGCCGGACGCCGACGTGCTGCGCGAGATGCTCGACGCGGGTGCGCGCCGCGCCGTCGTCGTCGGTGCCGGCTTCATCGGTCTCGAGACGGTGGAGGCGTTCCGTCACCGTCGGCTCGACGTCGCGCTCGTCGAGCTGGCGCCCCAGGTGCTGCCGGCCATCGACTCCGACCTGGCCAGCCTGGTCGAGGCCGAGCTGCGGCGCCACGGCGTCGACGTGCGTACCGGCGCCGGAGTCGTCGCCATCGAGGACTCGACCACCGATCATGCGGTCGACGTCGTCCTCGCCGACGGCACGCGCCTGCCGGCCGACGTCGTGCTGCTCGGGGTCGGCGTCCGCCCGTCCACCTCGCTCGCCCGCGCCGCCGGCCTCGAGCTCTCGCAGCAGGGGGCCGTGGTCGTGACGCCGAGCCAGCAGACGAGCGACCTGCACATCTGGGCCGTCGGTGACGCGATCCAGGTGCACGACTTCGTCACGGGAGCACCCGGTGTGGTGCCGCTCGCCGGGCCGGCCAACCGGCAGGGCCGGGTCGCGGCCGACGCGATCATGGGCCGCCCGTCGCGGTCGCGCCCGGTCATGGGCACTGCCATCGTGCGCGTCTTCGGCGTCACGGCCGCCGTCACCGGTCCGACGTCGCGGAAGCTCACCGCCGCGGGCATCGAGCACCACGTCGTGCACCTGCACCCCGGCAACCACGCGGGCTACTACCCCGGTGCAGAGCAGATCCACCTCACCGTCCTCTTCCGCCCGGACGGTCGGCTGCTCGGGGCCCAGGCCGTCGGCGGCGCGGGCGTCGACAAGCGCATCGACGTCCTCGCGACCGCCCTGCGCGCCGGGATGACAGTCGACGACCTCGCCGAGCTCGAGCTGGCCTACGCACCGCCGTTCGGCAGCGCCAAGGACCCGGTCAACATGGCCGGCTTCCTCGGCCAGAACATCCTCGACGGGACCCTGCGCGTGTGGTCGTGCGCGGACGCCGACCCGGTGTGCGACGGCAGGGCGCTCGGTGTCGACGTCCGCTCGCGCCGCGAGTACGCGCGTGGACACCTGCCCGGCTCGATCAACGTCCCGCACACCGAGCTGCGGGACCGTCTCGACGAGGTGCTCGAGACGGCGGCCGGCCGGCCGGTGCGGCTGATCTGCGAGAGCGGCTTCCGGTCCTACCTCGCGCACCGAGTCCTGTCGGCGCACGGCGTCGACTCGGCCAGCCTCGACGGAGGCATGATGACGCTGCGCGCCTCACGTCCTGACCTCCGACTGGTCGTGGACACGCAGCCGCTCGCGGTCGTGAGATCGTGACTACGCTCGACGTCGTCGTCACCGGCCCCTGGGGGACCTCCATGCAGCTCGACAAGGACTCGGCCGCCACCGTCGCCACGCGGCTGCGCCGCGCGCGCGGCCAGATCGACGGCGTCCTCGCCATGATCGAGGCGAACCGCGACTGCGAGGAGATCGTGACCCAGCTGTCGGCGGCGTCCAAGGCGGTGGACCGCGCGGCGTTCACGATCGTGTCGTGCGGGCTGCAGCAGGTGCTGGCCGCAGAGGCCGCCGGAGACGAGCCGCCGATCGATCGCGTACGTCTCGAGAAGCTGTTCCTCTCCCTCGCCTGATCCTCGCTCTGAGCGTGACTTCGACCGACTCTGAACCTGCCCCGACTCTCGCCCGACCACCAGCCCTGCCGCTCGCTCCGACGCTCGCCCCCACCGTTGGCCCGACCCACATCTGACCGCCGGCGAACGCCGCCGACACCGACCGGAGTCCCCGTGTCCCAGCCCGACGTCCCGACCGTCAGCGTCGCCGACCTCGCCGCCGTCCTCGCAGCCGATCCAGCCGCGCCCGTCGTCGACGTCCGCGAGCCGCACGAGTTCGCCACCGGTCACGTCCCGGGCGCCGTCCTCATCCCGATGTCCGTGCTGCCGGTCCGCGTCGAGGAGATCCCGCGCGACCGCACCGTCTACGTCGTCTGCCAGGTCGGCGGACGCTCCGGTCAGGTGGTCGCCTGGCTCACGCCGCAGGGCTACGACGTCGTCAACGTCGCCGGCGGCACGCAGGCGTGGATGCTCGCGGGCCACCCGGTCGAGTAGCGCCGACCAGACCTGACGCCCGATCCGATCAGTTCCAGGCAGACGGTTGCTGGACGGTCGAGCGCACACCAGGATCCGGCCCGTCCGGTGGGCCGTGCCCCAACCGAGCTCAGAACGGTGGCGGATCGTCCCGCGGCACATCCGCAGGCTCACCCTCCGAACAGGAAGGGCGAGAAGCGGTCCCGTCGTCGCCGTCGGAATCGCGGGGGAGTCCGTTGCCGCTGTCATCGTCGCCAGGCTCGTCGTCCGGATCGTGCAGGAACGGTCTGGGTGGGATGGAGAACCTTTGCCCCCACGCGGTGATCAAGGTGGCTGATCCGTCGGGTTTGGTGTCGGTGAAGCGGAGGCGTCGTTCGGTCTTGAGCTGGTGACAGGTCGGACACCAGGCACGGCAGTTCCCCGCGGAC
>Ga0075026_100000936_pt1 | contig 12289 bp, 9 predicted proteins | sample Str012_2_FD_71392 | JGI IMG/M metagenome (GOLD analysis project Ga0075026, IMG submission 71392) | Freshwater sediment microbial communities in response to fracking from Pennsylvania, USA - Straight Creek_MetaG_SC_2012 | ecosystem: Environmental > Aquatic > Freshwater > Creek > Sediment...
CGGGTCACCCCGCTGCTGGCAGGTGTGCCGAAGCGGATCAAGGTGGCCGGCACCGCGGGTCTGCCCACCAACGCCACCGCGCTGAGTGCCAACATCACCGTCACCGGCTCGACCGGCACGGGGTATCTCACCGCGTACAGCTGCAACAGCACGCCGCCGACATCGTCAGTGATGAACTTCACCAGGGCCGAGATCGTGGCCGATGCCGGCGTGTTCCCCCTCAGCGGCGCCGCCTCGCCCCCCGGGGCCGGCTACCTGTGCCTCTACTCGCCGGTGGCCACACACGTGATCATCGATGTGAACGGCTACTTCACCGCCTCGGGTGCCGGTCGCCGTTACGTGGCGCGTACGCCGACCCCGTGGCTGTCGACGACGCTCGCAGCCGGAAGCACTGCCTCGCTGAACGCCGCCACCGTCGGTGTCCCCGCCGGAGCCGATGCCGTCGCGGTGAACATCACATCGCTCAACTCGGCGTCGACCGGCTACGTCACCGCCTATGCATGCGGGACGAAGCGCCCGACCGTGTCGAACGTCAATCCGGTGCGAGGTCGCACGCGACAGAACTTCGCGATCGTGCCGATCAACGCGAACGGCCGGGTGTGCCTGTACTCGATCACCCAGACCGCCGTGAAGGTGGACGTGCTCGGCTACTTCGCGTTCGGCGGATCGGGCACACTGCGCGCCACGCAACCCACGCGAGTGGTCGACACCCGCGACCAGTACCGAGTGGAGATGAACCTCGGCACCTCCGGCACTCGAGTGGCCGCACTCACCAGCAAGACGGTGCGGCTGGCCGGCCAGCGCGGGATCCCCGCGACGGCGAAGGCCGTGTCGCTCGTGGTCACGGTCGTGGCGCCCACAGCGGGCGGATCGGTCACGGTGTGGGGTGGCGCATGCGGCGCGACGCCCGCGGTGAAGACCATCACCTTCGTCAGCGGCCAAACGGTGGCCAACAGCACTCAGGTGGCGTTGGGATCGACCGGGTCGGTGTGCCTGCGCAGCACGGCGGGCACACACCTGGTGGTGGACGTCGCCGGTTGGTGGAACTGACGCACGGCGCTGGCCGACGGGTCAGCGGTGCAGCGTGTGGTCGCTGACCGTGGCGACGAGTCGAACCGTGAACACGCTGTCGCCGCTCAGCACGCCGCCGCGGCCGAACAGCCGGCCGGCCTGCCAGTTCGACAGCCCGAGCTCGGGTTGGAGCAACGCGAACTGTCCATCGACCCAGCGGGTGAACCCGTTGCCCACGAATGGAGCGTCGACCGAACGATAGAACTCGAGGTGCTCGTCGGCATCGGCGCTGACGAGCGAGGCGACGAAGTGCGGACTGAAGCGGTTGCACTGCTCGACGGCCTGGGCGACGTCGTCGACGACGAGCAGCGCGACTTCCGGCACGGTGTCCCACTCCCACTCGGTGGCGAGATCAGGCGCATCGACGGCGAGTTCGTGCACGATCGGGTCGATGCCGCGACGGTCGGCGGCGCGTTGTGCTGCGGCGCGGAATGCAGGCACGAGATCGGCCGCTCGCGCACGCACGATGCAACACACGTTGAGGGTATTGCACACCTTGCGATCCAGCGAATGTTCGACCGCGAGCGAGAACGTGTCGACATCGGCGCTCTCGCCCGCCACCAGCCACGCACCACCGGTGCCGTGCAGGCTCACGGGCACGCCGTGTTGCCGGGCGACCGAGCCGAGTTGTGCGACGGCGCCACCCGAACCGCGGGCAACGGCCAACGACACCCGGGTGTTGGCGAACAACGCCCAGCCGGCGGCGTGTGCCGCACTGTCGACCAATTGCACCGCACCGGCGGGAAGGCCGGCGGCGGCCAGCGCGGGAGCGACGGCGTGCTGCATGATGGCGCGGGCTGTGCCGAGCGCATCGCTGCCGATGCGGAACACCACCGAGTTGCCCGTGCGCAGCACTCCGGTGGCATCGGCGAACACGTTCGGCCGACCCTCGAACACGAACCCGACCACGCCCAGCGGATCGCGCCACTGCTGCACGGTCCAGGCCTCGTGGTGCACCTCGCCCAGCATCTGCTGACGCCGTGTGGGGATGTCGCGCCACGCGCGCAGGCCGTCGACCATCCCCGTTCGCATCGACGCCGACAGCACCAACCGTCCCGTGGCGCGACCGCGCTGCAGCGCCGACTCGACATCGGCCGCATTGGCCGCGGCGATGGGTGCGAACATTGCGTCGTCGTCGAGCAGCGCCGCGAAGCGATCGAAGAAGTCGCTGATCTGCTCGTCGCTCACCTCGGCCAACGCGGCGAACGCGTCGGCGGCGCCGTCGACGGCCGCACCCACCAGCGCGTGCTCGCCCTGGGGGATGTGGAGCAGCTCGCCGGTGTCGGCGACGGCCACGATGCGATCGCCCGGACGGAAGGCGGCCGCGAGCTCGGGCGTGACGACGGCGACGCGGTCGCCACCGACGAGGACTCGGTCGCCGGCCACCAGATCGGTGAGCGGCAGTACGGTCGGCTGATTCGATGCGGTCATGTCTGGAGCACTTCCTGGAGGTCGACGGGTCGGCCGAGATCGATGGAGCGATGCGCGGCGACGCCGAGGGCCACCGACATCAGGCCGTCACGCAGGGTGACCGCCGGCGGTTGTCCCGACAGGATGGCGTCTCGGAAGCCGACATGCTCCAGGTACGACGCACCATGATGCATCCCCGTGTGGCGCACCGATGGGTCGCTCACGGGTCGATCGGTGACACGACCGATCCCATCGGCTCGTCGCCCGACCCGCAGCACGCCTTCCGACACGAACGCCTCCACCTTGCCGCGGTCGCCAACCACCGAGATCTCCTGCTCGTTGCGGCTGGCCTCGGCGAACATGCACAGGTCGAGCATCGCCCGCGCTCCCCCGTCGTAGTCGACGATGACGAACGCGTTGTCGAGGATGTCGGGCGTCTCGTCGTCGTAGCGTTCGTCGAGGTGGTTCACGTCGTGGGCACCGCTCGCCATCACTCGCACCGGCGGGCGATCGACGATGAGGTTCATCAGGTCGAAGAAGTGACAGCACTTCTCCACCAGCGTGCCACCGGTGTTGCGGGTGAAGCGGTTCCAGTTGCCCACCTTCACCAGGAACGGGAACCGGTGCTCGCGGATGGCCACCATGCGTACTCGCCCCACGGTGCCAGCACGAACCTCGTGCAGCACGGCCTGCGTGGGCGCCATGTAGCGGTATTCGAGGCCCATCCACACCACCCGGTTCGGCCACCGCTCGGCGTACGCCTCGGCACTGGCGACCGCCTCGCGACAGTGCCGCACGGTGGTGCACAGCGGCTTCTCCACCATCACGTGGAGCGGGGTGGCCAACACATCGAGCAGCACCTCGTGGTGCGTGTGGTTGGGCGAAGCGATGACCACGGCGTCGCACAACCCCGATGCGAGCAGTTCGTGATGCGACTCGAAGCGCTCGAGCGGTGCGTCGAGCCCGACGGCCAACTGCGCCCAGTCGCGACTCTCGGCCACGGGGTCGGACACGGCCGTGACGACAGCGCCGTCGAGGTGCAGAAGGTTGTTGATGTGCTCGACACCCATCATGCCGGTGCCGATGACGCCGTACCGGAGGGGTGCCACCACGTTGGATAGCGTACGGCCGATGACCGATGCACTCGAACTCGCCTGGTTCGCTGCACTGTGCGACGACGACTACGAGCAGCTCGGAGTGATCGATCCCAGCCTCTCGAGCAGCTACGAACACTGTGCCGACATCGTGCACGCCGCCGACGACGCAGGTTTCGACGCCATCTTGATGCCCTCGGGTTATGCGCTGGGCATCGACACCATCGCGTTCACCGCTGCGGTGGCGCGGTCCACACGGCGTATCCGGCCGATCGTGGCGGTGCGCACGGGCGAGGTGTGGGCGCCGCAACTCGCCCGGCAACTGGCCACGCTCGATCAGTTGTTGCACGGTCGCATGGTGGTCAACATCATCTCCAGCGAGCTGCCCGGCGAGTCGCTCGCATCGGCGCCTCGCTACGCCCGCACGCTCGAACACATGCGGGCGCTGCGGACGCTGCTGTCCGGACGATCACTCGAGGGTGGCGTTGACTGGGTCGACGTGCGCGTGGATCCACCACGGGTGCGCACCGTCAGCGGCCAGTGTCCTCCGCTCTACTTCGGCGGTCTGTCCGACGACGCACGCGACGTCGCCGCCAGCGAGGCCGACGTGTACCTGATGTGGCCCGACACGATGCCCAATGTGGAGGCGATCCTGGCCGACATGCGCACACGTGCGGCCGCGTACGGTCGCACGCTCCGTTTCGGCTATCGGGTGCACGTGGTCGTGCGGCCCACCGAGACCGAGGCGCGCGAAGCCGCTCGACACCTGATGGCGGCCCTCGACCCCGACATCGGCGCGGCGATCCGAGCGAAATCGCTCGACAGCGGCTCGGTGGGCGTGATCGCACAGACGGCGTTGCGCGACGCGGCCGACGACGACGGGTTCGTCGAGCCTCACCTGTGGACCGGCATCGGGCGGGCTCGCAGCGGCTGCGGTGCCGCCATCGTGGGCGATCCGCAACAGGTTGCCGAGAAGATTCGCAGCTATCAGGCACTCGGCATCGACACGTTCGTGCTGTCGGGCTACCCACACCTGCACGAGTGCCGACGCTTCGCCGAACTCGTCATGCCGTTGCTGCGCGCATAGCGTGCACCTCATGAGCGACGACCGCTTCTTCTTCCGCCAGCTGCTGTCGGGGCGCGACTTCGCCCATCACGATCCCATCGCGCAGCAGATGGTCAACTTCGTCTACGCCATCGGCGACCGCGCCAAGGGCGAGTGCGTGCTGGTCGACCCCGCCTACGCGGTCGACGAGCTGATCGACATGGTGGAGGCCGAGGGGTTGACGGTGACGGGCGTGCTCGCCACTCACTTCCACGCCGACCACATCGGCGGCAACATGATGGGCCACCACGTGGAGGGTGTGGCCACGCTGCTCGAACGGTGCAGTTGCCCGGTGCACGTGCAGGCCGACGAGGTGCCGTGGGTGGTGCGCACCAGCGGGCTCGGCGAAGATCAGCTGCGCACACACACCGGCGGCGATGTGGTGATGGTGGGCGACATCGAGATCACGCTCGTGCACACACCCGGCCACACGCCGGGCAGCCAGTGTTTCTTCGTCGACGGTCGGCTCGTCAGCGGCGACACGCTCTTCCTCGACGGATGCGGTCGCACCGACTTCCCGGGCAGCGATCCCGCCGCCATGTACGACAGTCTGCAGACGTTGGCCGGCATGCCCGACGGCACCATCGTGTTCCCCGGGCACCGCTACTCGATGCCGAGCAGCGCCACCATCGACGCCATCCGCGAGAGCAACTACGTCTTCCGCCCGAAGACCAAGGACCAGTGGCTCACGATGTTCGGCCGCGATTAGCGGACAGGCCGAGCCGAGCCAATTGCTCGGCCGGCGCTTCCACCTCGACGAGCGCCGTGCGCAGCAAGTCGATCATGTCGCGCTCGGTGCGCTCGCCCAGTCGGTTCTCACGCTCGTCGGGGTCGACGTCGATGTCGTAGAGGTGGTGCTGTCCGAGCGCCGCGTTGCCCACCCAGAACGGCAGGGCATCGCCCGCCTGGAAGGGCTGGCGAATCACGGGGACGTCGCTGCCGGGCATACGGTCGAGCCACGCCCGACCGTCGGGCTTGGGCAGTCCCTGGACGCCGGCCACGTGGACCGGCATCGTGCTCCAGCGATTGCTCCACATGCTGAGCGGGAAGTTGTCGACCTCGGGACCGCGGGCGTATTTGCGCCGGCCGTCGGTGACCTGCACCCAGTTGCCGAACACGCCACCGATCGCCCAGTCGCGCACCGAGGTCGCCTCGCCGCGCAGCAGCGGCACGAGGGAACGGCCGTGTGTGCGGTGCTGCGGCGACACGTCGAACACGTCGGCCAGTGTGGCGTGCAGATCGACCGACGTCGTCAGCGCATCGCACGTGCCCCCGCCCGACACACCGGGCCAGTGGATGAGCAGCGGAATGTGGCCGAGCGGCTCGAACTGCGGCACCATCGGCTTGCCCCAGATGTCGCTGCCGCCGCGTTCCTCGCCCAGGTAGTGCCCGTGGTCGGTGCACACGACGAGCGCCGTGTCGCCCCACAGCTGATGGCGGTCGAACTGGTCGAGGATGCGGCCGAACCAGTGGTCGATCATCGACAGCTTGCTGCCGTAGTTGGCCCGCACGTGGCGAGCCTCGGCTTCGCTCAGCCGACCGCTCGACACGCCGCCGACGACGTACGGCGGCCAGATGATGCGTTCACCCTCCCACGGTTCCACCTCGTAGCGGCCCTGCCAGGGTTCGGGAGTGTCGAAGGGTTCATGTGGGTCGAACTCGTCGACGAACAACAGGAAGCCACCATCGCGGTGGTGCTGCGCCGCTCCTGCGAGCCAGTCGGCCGACGCAGTCATCGTGCGCGGCCCCGGATAGTCGGCCTCCTCGCGCAGGAAGGTGCGCGAACGGTCGTAGCCGCGGTCGAGCTTCGGTGCCCGGTCGCCGTACTGACGCTGCAGCCACCATCCACCGTCGCTGGCGGGCGCCGGCACACCGATCCACGACGGGTCGAGCCACGTCTTCCACGGGTCGCCCTCGTGGCCGCGCACGTAGTCCCAACCGCCGAAGTCGGTGTGGTAGTTCTCGCCGCCCGTCTCGAACAGGTGGGGGTGGTCGGTGACCAGCATCGTGGTGACGCCGTGGTGGCGCAGATCGGCGGTGATCGGCTGTTCCCACAGCTCGATCGATCCCCATGGGCGCCACAGGAAGTCGAGCGCACCGCACAGGATGTCGTGCCGGGCCGGCATGCACGGCAACGACCCGGTGATGTGACGCGTGAACCGCGTGGCGCGCTGCGCGGCGAATCGGTCGAGGTTCGGTGTGACGAACTCGCTGCCGCCGTAGCTGCCCAGCATGTGACGATTGAGCGAGTCGAGCAGGACGACGACGACGTTGCGAGGAGCGTTCATCGCAACGCAAAGTAGATCGTGCTGATGCCAGCGACGGTGAGCATCGACAGCACCAGCGTGCGGAACCGCTCGCCCTGCACATGGCGGCGGATGGGCCACGCAAGGGCCTGGCCGACGAACCAGGCCGGCAGGGCGATGAGCGCGGCCTTCACGCCATTGACCGTGAACTTGCCGTCGAGCGCGAACAGCGTGATGCCCACGATGTTGCTGAACGCGAACACCATCGAGATCGTCGCCCGGAACTCGTCGGCCGGGAGGTGACGCGCCTGCAGGCCGAACACGAGCGGCGGCCCGTTGGTGGACAGCGAGGTGTTGAGCACGCCCGACACGAAACCGACGCCGATGTCGAGGGCCGGGCCGGCGTGCTTGAGGTTGATGTGCGCCACCAACAACGCCGTGGCCACCAGCACTGCGATGCCGAGAATGAGTTTGAGCGTCTTGTCGTCGACGACGTTGAGGATCACCAGCCCCAATGGCATGCCGGCGAACGCAGCCAGCGAGAGCCGTTTCACGAGCGGACGCACCGCTTTGGCCTTCAGATGCCACGCCTGCCAGCTGGTGCTGAGACAGCCCAGCAGCGTGCTGATGACCACCGCCTGCTCGACCGGAACCGCCAGGGTCATGATGGGCATCGACAACAGCGCGAATCCGAAACCCGACAGCACCTGCATGAAGGCCGCCACGAAGATGGCCGTCGCCACGACGATGAGTTGCGCGACGGTCATACGTCGGCAAGTCTGCCATCTACGCTGGACCGAGATGGAGTTCGTGCCGATCATCGACCCGGCCAGTTCGGATGCGGCCGACCGCATCGACCAGGCGTGTCGCGACGTCGGCTTCTTCGCCGTGCCGCTCCCCACCCGCCTGCGCGAAATGCGGGCTCGGCTCGTGCACCTTGCCGCCGACTTCTTCGCTCGGCCAGACGCCGAGAAGTCGCAGTGGGCCATGGCGCGCGGCGGCACTGCGTGGCGCGGGTGGTTCCCCCTCGACGGTGAGCTCACCTCAGGGGTGCCCGACCACAAGGAGGGCTTCTACTTCGGCACCGAGCTGCCGCCCGACCCCCGCCCGATGCACGGTCCCAATCTCTGGCCGGATCGACCCGAACCACTGCGCGAGGCCGTGACGTCGTGGATGGTCGAGATGGAAGCGCTCGGCCAGCAACTGCTGTCGAGCATGGCCGGCGGACTCGGCCTGGGGCACGACTTCTTCCGCGGAGGACTCACCGCCGACCCGACCTGCCTGTTCCGCATCTTCCGCTACCCGCCGCACCCGGGCGGCAACGGCGGTTGGGGCGTCGGCGAACACACCGACTATGGGCTGCTCACCCTGTTGGCCACCGACGGCACGCCGGGCTTGGAGGTGAAGGTACGCAACGAATGGCGGCCCGTGGCTGCCGACGCCGACCTGCTGGTGTGCAACCTGGGCGACATGCTCGACCGGCTCACCGAGGGTCGCTACCACAGCACGCCGCATCGAGTGCGGAACCACGCCGGCCACGACCGCTACTCCCTGCCGTTCTTCCTCGACCCGGGCTGGGACGCCTCGGTGGGACCGGTGGAGTTCCACGACGACTGGGTGCCGCCGCTCGACGCCGCCGACCGCTGGGATCGCACCAACCTGCGCGACCTCCACACCCGCTTCGCCACCTACGGCGACTACCTCACCGCCAAGACCGCCAAGGTCTTCCCCCACCTCCACGAGTGAGGGGTCAGCGCGAGAGCGTGTAGGTGCGGGCGTGTCGGTCGACGGCGGTCACCAGCCAACCGTCGGCCATGTGGGGAGCCATCGCGTCGCGGATGGCGAGTCTGGCGGCGAGCGCCTCGGCTGCGCCGGCCTCGATCTGCTCGGGGCTCACGGGCGGCACCTCCAGCACGAACGACTCGCTGAACGTCGGGCGTGGCGACTCGAGGAACCATTGCACGGTGAGCCGATCGCTGGGCAGCCCGCCGTTGATGCCTCCCATCGCGCCGTAGTGGTTGATGTGGTAGGCCACACCGAGGCCCCGCAGCTTGTTGAGGTTGAGGTGGGCGTTGGTGAGCTGCAGCGGGTCGTAGGTCCAGCGCATCGACGTGTAGCCGTTGGCGAGGCACCAGACCTTCTGCTCGTACTTGATCTGTTCGCCGAGCCCCTGCCCGCGGTACTCGGTCCGCACGGCGATGTAGTGCGAATGGAGCACGTCGCGCTCGTGGGTGGGGAAGCCGAATGCGGTGGCCACCAGCAGGTCGCCGTCGTAGGCGCCGATGGCCAGCCCTCCCTCGGAGATCACCGCGACGAGCATGTTGACCGACACGGCTTCGTCGCCCACACCCCAGATGAGGTGTTCGAACGCGGGCATCGGCGCGACCTCGTCGGCGGTGCGCAGGACGCGGTACTCGATGGCCATGGCGCCGCCTCGTGATCCGGCTCAGCGAACCGTCTCGACCGATCGGGTGATCGAGTCGACGAACGCGCGGTCGAGCGTGACCCCGATGCCGGGACCCTCGGGCACGGGCATGATGCCGTCAGTGGTCTCGAGGGCCTGCTCGGTGATGTCGCGGGTGTAGGTGCGGCTGGCCGAGGCCGTGTCGCCGGGGTAGACGAAGCCGGGCATCGTGGCGAGGTGGATGTTGTGGGCGCGCCCCACCCCGGTCTCGAGCATCCCGCCGCACCACAGCGGCACTCCCCTGCCGACGCACAGGTCGTGGATGTCGCGCACCGCCTGCAGGCCACCTACACGAGCCACCTTCACGTTGACCACCGCGCATGCACCCAGGTCGAGCGCGGCCTTCACACGAGCCGGCGACGTGAGCGACTCGTCGAGACACAGCGGCGTGTGCAGTTCGCTCGCCAGGTGCGCGTGGTCGGTGAGGTCGTCCCAGTGCAGCGGCTGCTCGATGTAGTGCAGGCCGAACTCGTCGATCTGGCGCAGTAGGGGCAGCATCTCGAGCGTGTAGGCCGAGTTGGCGTCGACGGTGAGCTCGATGAACGGGAATTCGGCCCGCACGGCAGTGAGCAGCTCGATGTCCCAGCCCGGCTCGATCTTCAGCTTCACTCGCTTGTAGCCCTGCTCGACATGGGCCCGCACCGTGTCGACGGTTTCAGCGATGCCGTTCATGCCCAGCGACGCGCCCACCGGGATCTCGGTGCGATGGCCACCCAGCAGCTCGCGCAGCGGCACGTGCTGCTGTCGGGCGTAGCAGTCCCACACAGCCAGTTCGAGCGCCGTCTTGGCCATCGGGTTACCGCGCCACTGGCGGCTCCAACGGGCCGCGACCTCGGAGGGGTGCTCGCAGCCGTTGGCGATGAGCTCGGGGGCGAACGCCTCCTTCAGCAGGAAGTGGGCTCCGGAGACGGTCTCTTCGCGGAACAACGGCAGCGGGTCCATGGCGCTCTCGCCGTAGCCCTCGACGCCCTCGGAACGCACGGTGACCAGGATGGCCACCTTGTCGGTCTCGTTGGCGAACGAGGTGCGGAACGGTGTGCGGAACGGCAGCTCGATGAGCCGCAGTTCGACTTCGTCGATCTTCATGGCCACTTTCCTACCAGGTGTCGATGTTGGGACGCTTCTTGCCCGCTCGTGACGGCGGCGCGGGGGCCGCTTCGAGCACCGCGGAGATCCATCGACGCGAGTCGGCCGGATCGATGACGTCGTCGATCTCGTAGTGCGACGCCACGTTGACCGCCTTGCCCACCGCGTACATGCGGTCCACCATCGTCTGGAAGGTGCGCTCGCGCTCGTCGGGGTCGTCGATGGCCGCCAGTTCGTTGCGATAGCCCAGGCGCACGGCGCCCTCCAGGCCCATGCCGCCGAACTCGCCGGTGGGCCATGCCACGCACGCCGCCGGTGCCTTGGTGCTGCCACCCATCATCGCCTGCGCGCCCAGGCCGTAGCTCTTGCGCAGCACGATGCTCACCGTCGGCACGCTGATGTTGGCGCCCACCACGAACAGGCGGCTGCAGTGGCGCACCAGTGCGGTCTTCTCGATCTCGGGCCCCACCATCATCCCGGGCGTGTCGACCAGGGTGATCACGGGGATGTCAAAGGCGTCGCAGAGCTGGAGGAAACGGGCGGCCTTGTCGGCGCCGTCGCTGTCGATGGCTCCGGCGAGGTGGCCCGGGTTGTTGGCCACCACGCCCACCGGTCGGCCCTCCACTCGGGCAAGGGCGGTGACCATGCCCAGCCCGAAGTCGCGGCGCAGTTCGAGCACGCTGCCGGTGTCGAACAATCCTTGGATGACGCGGTGCACGTCGTAGCTGCGCTTACGGTCCTCAGGGATCACATGGCGCAGTTCGCGCTGATCGGCGCACGTCCAGTCGTCGCTGACGCCCTGGAAGTAGCCGAGGTACTGCTTGGCCGCAGCGACCGCAGCAGCCTCGTCGGGCACCACGATGTCGACCACACCGTTGACGCGCTGCACCTCGATGGGGCCGATCTCCTTCGGGTCGAACACGCCCAGCCCGCCGCCTTCGATCATCGCCGGGCCGCCCATGCCGATGTTGCTGTCGGCGGTGGCGATGACCACGTCGCAGCAGCCGAGGATGGCCGCGTTGCCCGCGAAGCAGTAGCCAGCGTTGATACCCACGATGGGCACGAGACCCGACAACTGGGCGAAGTACATGAACGCCAGGCAGTCGAGGCCGCTGACGCCCATCATGTCGGTGTCGCCGGGACGGCCACCGCCGCCCTCGGTGAAGAACACGACAGGGAGACGCATCTGCTCGGCGAGTTCGAACAGGCGATCCTTCTTGCGGTGGTTCTGGCCGCCCTGGGTGCCGGCGAGCACCGTGTAGTCGTAGCTCATCGCCACCACCGGCCGGCCGTTCACCTTGCCCAGCCCGCCGATCATGCCGTCGGCGGGCGTGCGTGCGATGAGTTCCTCCACGGGACGACGACGACGCTGCGGGGCGATGACCACCGGGCCGTACTCCACGAACGAACCGGGGTCGACCAGATCGGCGACGTTCTCGCGAGCGGTGCGACGACCGACGGCACGTCGTCGGGCCACGGCGTCGGGCCGAGCCGGGTCGAGGCCGACATCGTGTCGGGCGACCACCTCGGCCAGGTCGGGTCGCACGTGTGCCGGGTCCTCCTCGGCCGGACCCGATTCGACCGCCACCTGCACCGCACCGGGTCGAATCGATGCCACCGCCGAATGCTCCATCACGACAGCACCCGACTCGACGTGCAGCATCTCGATGGTGCCATCGGCAGTGGCTTCGATGGCGTGGTGCATCTTCATCGACTCGATCAGCATCAACTGCTGACCGGTTCGCACCTGCTGGCCGACGTGCACGTCGACGATGACGATGGTGCCCTGCATGGGCGCTGTGATCTCGATCGA